>Ga0207646_10001683_pt1 | contig 26904 bp, 27 predicted proteins | sample KBSK5502metaG_FD_184343 | JGI IMG/M metagenome (GOLD analysis project Ga0207646, IMG submission 184343) | Corn, switchgrass and miscanthus rhizosphere microbial communities from Kellogg Biological Station, Michigan, USA - KBS K5-50-2 metaG... | ecosystem: Host-associated > Plants > Roots >...
CCGGCGTGCGCGAAGGCCTGCCCGACCGAGTCCATCAAGTTCGGCTACATCGATGACCTGCACAAGGTCGCCGACGATCGCCTCGCCAACTTGCAGAAGCAGGGCTACGCCAAGGCGCAGCTGTACGGCCGCGATGAGAAGGTCTACGGCGGGCTCAACGCGTTCTTCCTGCTGATGGACAAGCCCGAGGTCTACAAGCTGCCCAACGAAGCGAACGCGACCCTTCCGAGCCGCAACAACCTGCCCGGCTACGTCGGCGGGGTCGCGACCGCCGTGGTCGGGCTCATCGCGGGCCTCCTTGCGTTCCGGAATGGCCGAATGAGCGCGAACAGCAACAACAACACGACGACGTCGCACTGATGCCGCCGGCCGAACACTTCGCGTCGGCGCCGCATTGGGAGTGGTGGATCCTCGGCTACTTCTTCTTCGGCGGTATCGCGGGCGGCAGCTACGCTCTCGGGACGCTCCTGCGCTTCGCTGGCGGTCCGCGACACGAGAGCGCCGCTCGGATCGCGTTCATCGCGAGCTTCATCGCGCTCATCCCCTGCCCGGTCTTCCTCACACTCGACCTCGGACAGCCGCTGCGGTTCTGGCACATGCTCGTCGACACAAGCAGCGGCGGCATCGCGCTCCGGCCCGAGTCGCCGATCAGCCTGGGCTCGTGGGCACTCCTTCTGTTCGGCGTCTTCTCATTCGTCTCGTTCGTCGGCGCGATCGCGGAGGTTGGATGGCTCCGCGCAGCCAGTCCGATCGCTCGCGTGCTGCGAGGAGGGGCCGGCCTCGTGTGGAGCGCGATCGGCACCGTGTTCGGCCTCTTCATTTGCGGCTACACCGGCGTGCTGCTCGCGGTCTCGAATCAGCCGGTGTGGAGCGACTCCGGTTGGGTCCTTGGCGGGATGTTCCTCGCCTCAGCCCTGGCCGGCTCGGCCGCGCTGCTCCTTCTCTTTGCGGGGTCGCGGCGCGACGTTGACGCCGATACGACGTCCCGCCTTGAGACGGCCGACCGGTACTTCGTCATGCTCGAGACTGTCCTGATCGCGCTCTTCCTCGTATCCGTCGCGATCGCCGGGACCATCACCAAGGTCCTCGGCATCTGGATCGTCCTCTGGATCGTCGTGGTCCTCGGGCTTGCCGCGCCTTTCCTCGCATCGCGCGTCGGTCGCTGGCCGCCAGTCGCGGCGCCGGTCCTCGCGCTTCTGGGCGTGCTCGCGCTGCGCGCGCTCGTCATCTTCAGCGCACAGGTCTAGCGATCGCAGGAGAACGCGTAGAGCGCGTCGCAGATGGCCGCGCTCCAGCAGCACCTCGAAGGTGTAGCGCGCTCCGAGCGCGAGGGCGCGCGGAGGGTCATCATCGGCTCTCGTGAAGTGGATAACCCGCGAGCACCCGCGCGTGGACCGAGTGGCCTGCCCGTGGCTGATCGAGAAGTTCGTCGACAAGGATGCCGAGTTCATCTACGTGCCGGCCGATCAAGTGATGGCCGAGGCGCGAACCCGGAACGCGACGCCGTACGACGTCAAGGATGTGGAGCTCGGCCATCGCGGGCCGGAGTGCAGCTTCGACGCGTTCGTGCGGAAATACGGTCTCGAAAAGGATCCAGCCATGGTCTACATGGCGAAGGTCATCCGCGGGGCGGACACCGCCGATAAGACCATCACGCCGGAATCGGTGGGCATCGAGGCGCTCCTCGAGGGAGTACGCCTCGTCCATCAGCCGAACGATCAGAAGCAGCGCGAGGCGTCGCGCCCGATCCTCGACGCCCTCTACGCCTACTGCCGGACGAAGGTCGCGGCCGTCTAGATCGCGTTCAGCGCCTGCGTGAGCTCGTCCGGCTCGGAATAATCGCGATCGGGAAGCTTCGCGACGGCGTCTTGGATCGTCTGACTCAGGCTCGCCTCCCGAGCCGCCGCGACGATCACGGCCTTCTCGATCGGGTAATCGAGGCCTTTCACGAACTGATCCGCGACTTCGCTCTCTTGCATCTCTTGCATGACCCTCGGACCAGAGCCAGTCCCGTGCCAAACGACGAAGGCGCCGTCTTTCTCGGCCGCCGCGCGCCGCGCCGTCGCTCGGGTCCCCGGCCTTCCTGCCGGCATGAGCGACGCTGTCACCTGCTCGCGGTAGCCGACCGAGTTGTAGGCGCAGAACGGGATCATCCGACCGTCTGGCACCAGGAACTCGACACAGCATTTCATCACGTTCTTCACGTTGAAGGTCCACGGATCCATGAAGTCGCGGGTATTGATCATGAACACGTGGCGGGCGACATCGCGTGGGGTGTGTTCGCTTAGTGGGACCCGTGCCGCGCACGCCGTGCACCGTCCCGCGGCGGCGTTTGCATCAGTCGTGCCCACGTTCAGCGCGCGGTGGACATCAGCCGCCGCGCGGTCGGAGCCGACCGGCGCCGACGAGCTCCATAGGGTCTCCAGGATCGATAGGAGTTCATCGCTGACGCGCGGCAGAGTCCGGTTCTTGAGGTAGTCGAGGTACAAGTCGATGTCGAGGATCCGAGTAATCGGTGTCGTGCTCTCGCCGTCGACGAGCGCATACGTGACGAAATTGCAGGTCGGCATGCAGCAAGGCACGGGCACGAAGTCGCCAAGGGCGAACCGCCCATTGGTCTGTTCCTCGAGCGCGCGAAGGACATCGGGGATGGTGATGCGCGTCATGGGGTCCGCGGCGAGATGCCGCTGCGCCCGGAACGCCGGCTGAAAGTTCACCCCGAACACCGCGGGGTGGGAAAGCCCGAACTCGACGATCCGCCCGACCTCGTGAAGATTCACGTCGCGTTCGATCGCGGCGACCAGGACGACGCGGACGTCGGCGGCGGCGAGCCGGTCAAGCGCGCGGAGCTTGGTCTCGACGAGATCTGGACGGCCGCGAAGCATCGTGTTGGTCCGCTCGTCGAAGCCGTCGAACTGCAGATAGATGTGGGGACGGAGTCGCGCGATCCCTTCGAGCAGCTCGTCGTCTCGCGCGATGCGTATTCCGTTGGTATTGACCATCACGTACGAGATCCCCTTGCGCTGGGCCAAGGCGATGAAATCGAGGAGCTGCGGGTGCAGCGTCGGCTCTCCGCCGGAGAACTGAACGACCTCGGGATCGCCCTCCGCCGCGACGAAGGTGTCGAGCATGGTGTCGACCTGCTCGTACGTGAGCTGGAATCCGGTCCGTGCGAGATGGGTGCCCGAGTCCGCGAAGCACAGCGGACAGTCGAGGTTGCATGCCGAGTTCACCTCTATGAGCGCGAGACAGGTGTGCTGCTGGTGCTCTGGGCACAGCCCGCAATCGAGAGGACACCCGTCCTTCACTTCCGTCTGGAATCGGAGGGGCAGCGTGCCAGGCTTGTTGTGACCAAGGATGCGCGTGTAGAGATCGGAGTCCCCAAAGACGACCGCCTCGAAAGCGCCGTGCTCGGGGCAGCGCTTGCGCATCACGACCTTCCCGCCGCGGAGGTGGATTTGCGCGTCGATCACGCGGCGACATTGAGGACAGAGCGAACGAGTGACCTCCCAAAGGATCGAATCACGTTCCGTGCGCGCGATCGGCAAACTCATCGGAACCCTGACGAGCACACGACCGCGAGGAAGATCGCCGCAAACAAACCGAGGGCGAGGAGCGCGCCGACGCAGCCGAGTGCTCCGATCGCCATCCATGGCCGGTAGATGCCGGCAACAATGAGGAACGCGATCCCTAGGATCGGACCGCTCAGTACCTGGGCGGGTCCCTGGACCAGGGTGCCCAGCACCGGAGGCACGCCGAGGACGAGGGCCGGGAAGATGAAGAAGCCCGCCCAGAAGTCTCCTTCCTTCTGGCCGCGCGAGGTGTAGACCTTCCGCTTCACGACGCGACCGCTGGCGGCACTCGGCGACGGGAATACATCGCGAAGTACGCAAGCAACCCGGTGACGGCGAGAAGACACACGATCTGCTGCGCCGTCAGCCCGAGCCAGAGGACGTCGTTGTTGCGCACGAACTCGACGAAGAAGCGGAACACCGCGTACCCGCCGATACCCAGCTTGAGGAGCCTGCCGTCCTGGAACCCGGGGCGGTCCCGGAGCGCGAGAAGGGCGCCGAACCAGACGAGATTGAAGACCGAGTCGTAGAGCGGCGCGGGATGTACGAGATAGTCGACGCCCGGCGCCTGCACGCCGACCGGAAGCGTCGTGGGCTTTCCGATCCCGTCCTCGCCCGAGAAGTAGTCACCCAGCCGGCCGACCGCCATCCCGAGGGCCATCGCGGGCGCGAAGGCGTCGCACGTGCAGCGCCCGCCGGCGAGATGGCTCGCGACGTACCCGGCGATGTAGCCGCCGGCGACCCCGCCGAGGATAGAGCCAGGGCCAAGACGCGGGTCGAAGATCGTGTACTGCGAAAGCGTCTCGATCGCGGACGGTCCGACGAACAGGACCATCGAAAGTCTCGCGCCGAGGCTGCCGCCAACAAAAGCTGCGAGCGCGATCAGCGTGGTGTAGTTCCGAGACCAGCCGCGCCGCCGCGCTTCCCACATGAGCACCGCGAGTCCGACGAGTAGACCGAGGACCAGGAAGAAACTGTGCGAATAGATCTTGAGATCGCCGACCTCGAAGAGGACCGGACGCACGGCAGCAGTATGTCAGCCCGGTCGAGCGATGCTGCGAAGCGCCGGCCCGAAACCCTCTCTACGCGACAGGGACCCCCCGGCCTACGGCCGGAGCCCCATCGCGCGGGGGCCCTCGGTCCGGCGCGTCGCCAATATGCTCACCTCGGATGAAGACGACTGACCGGCTGCAGGAGCTGCGAGCGAAGGCCGCGATCGGTGGCGGCGAGCAGCGGATCGCCCAGCAGCACGCGAAGGGGAAGCTGACCGCGCGCGAGCGCATCGATCTCGTGCTCGACGAAGGCTCGTTTACCGAACTCGATGCGTTCGTCCTGGCACGTCCGACCGAACTTATCGCCGACGACGAGCGCGTCATGGGCGACGGCGTCGTGACCGGATTCGGTCGGATCGACGGGCGCGTCGTATACATCTTCTCGCAGGACTTCACCGTCTTCGGCGGGTCGCTCGCCGAAGCTCATGCCGAGAAGATCTGCAAGGTGATGGATCTCGCCGTGAAGACCGGCGCGCCCATCATCGGGCTGAACGATTCCGGCGGTGCGCGGATCCAGGAGGGTGTGGTCTCGCTGGGCGGGTACGCCGACATCTTTCTCCGGAACGTCCTCTCGTCAGGGGTCGTGCCGCAGATATCGGCGATCATGGGGCCCTGCGCGGGCGGGGCCGTCTACTCGCCCGCGATCACGGACTTTGTCGTCATGGTCCGCGATACGAGCTACATGTTCGTCACCGGTCCGAACGTGGTGAAGACCGTCACACACGAGGACGTGACCTTCGACGAGCTGGGTGGCGCCGACGTGCATGCGCACCGGTCAGGCGTGGCGCACTTCGAGGCGGATGACGAGGTGAGCTGCGCGGCTCTCCTTCGCCGGCTCGTCGCGTTCCTGCCGCCGAACAACCTCGACCCCGCCCCGGTGGTCGCGACCGAGGACCCGCCCGACCGCGAGGACCCGGCCCTCGACGACATCGTCCCCGAGGCATCGAACAAGCCGTACGACATGAAAGAGGTCATCCGCAGGGTGGTCGATGACGAGGACGTGCTCGAGGTGCACGAGGGCTGGGCGCAGAACATCATCTGCGCGTTCGCGCGGCTCGACGGGCGATCCGTCGGCGTCGTCGCGCAGCAGCCGATGATCCTCGCGGGCGTGCTCGACATCGACGCGTCGGTGAAGGCGGCGCGCTTCGTGCGTTTCTGCGATGCGTTCAACATCCCCCTCATCACCTTCGTCGACGTGCCGGGATTCCTTCCGGGGACGGCGCAAGAGCATGCTGGCATCATCCGCAACGGCGCGAAGCTCCTCTACGCCTTTGCCGAAGCGACCGTGCCGAAGCTCACCGTGATCACGCGCAAGGCCTACGGCGGCGCGTACGACGTCATGTCGAGCAAGCACCTCCGCGGCGACTACAACGTTGCCTGGCCGAGCGCCGAGATCGCGGTGATGGGCCCGGAAGGCGCCGTGAACGTCATCTATCGCGATGAGCTCGCGAAGGCGAAAGACCCCGACGCACGGCGCACCGAGCTCGTCGCCGAGTACGTCGCCCGATTCGCCAATCCGTACGTCGCAGCGGCGCGCGGCTACCTCGACGACGTGATCGAGCCGCGGGAGACCCGGCGGCGGCTCGTCGCCGCGCTACGCTCTTTCGCAAGCAAGCGGGATACGAACCCGCGTCGCAAGCACGGCAACATCCCGCTTTAAGAGGGGGGAACGGCGCTCACCTCCGTCCTCGTCGCCAATCGCGGCGAGATCGCGCTCCGCATCATCCGCGCCTGCCACGACCTCGGCATCCGCGCGACTGCCGTCTACAGCGATGTCGACCGCGATGCACTGCATGTGCGTGCCGCGGATGCCGCGTATCCGATCGGCCGAGCTGCGCCCCGCGAGAGCTATCTCAACGCCGCGCGAATCATCGAGGTCGCGAAGCGCTCGGGCTGCGACGCGATCCATCCCGGCTACGGCTTTCTCTCGGAGAACGCCGACTTCGCTCAGGCGGTCGCCGATGAGGGGCTCGTCTTCGTCGGCCCGCCCGCGAAGGTCCAGCGCCTTCTCGGTGAGAAGACCGCCGCGCGACGCCTCGCGCGCGAGGTTGACGTCCCCGTCGCCGAGGGCACCGAGCCCCTGCGCGATGCCGCCGCGGCCCGGACGGCCGCGAAGAAGATCGGCTATCCACTCCTCCTCAAGCCGGCGGGCGGTGGCGGTGGCAAAGGGATGCGCATCGTCGGCCGCGACGAGGACTTCGAGGCTGCCTGGCGCGGCGCGACCGGCGAGGCGACCGCGGCGTTCGGCGCGCCGGCTCTGTATCTGGAGCGGCAGATCACGAAGGCGCGCCACGTCGAGATGCAGATCCTTGCGGACGGTCACGGGAAGGTCGTGTGGCTCGGCGAGCGCGACTGCTCCATCCAGCGGCGCCACCAGAAGCTGATCGAGGAGTCTCCGGGGCCCGGCGTCACGGAAGAGCTTCGCACCAAGCTCGGTGCGGCCGCGGTGCGCATCGCGAAGCGCGCTGGCTATGTGAACGCCGGAACCGTGGAATTCCTCGTCGAGACGAACGGGGAATTCAACTTTCTCGAAGTGAACACCCGTCTGCAGGTGGAGCATCCAGTCACCGAGATGGTCACGAGCCTCGACCTCGTTGCGCTGCAGCTGCGGATCGCGGCGGGCGAGCCGCTGCCGTTCGTGCAGGATCAGATCAGAAGATCTGGGGCGGCCATCGAGTGCCGCATTACGGCCGAGGATCCGTTCGCGGGATTCGTGCCTGCGAGCGGCGTCGTCGCGCTGGTGCGTGAGCCAGGTGGTCCCGGTATTCGTGTCGATTCGGCGCTCTTCTCAGGGATGACCGTGCCGAGCGAGTACGACTCGCTGCTGGCCAAGGTCATCGCCCACGGCCGCGATCGCGAAGAGGCGCTCGGCAGGATGCGCAGAGCGCTGGCCGAGATGCGCGTCGCTGGGATCCCGACGTCTTTGCCGTTCCACCGCGCCGCGCTCATCGATCCCGAATTCGTCGCGGGCCGCTACGACACCGATTTCGTGGCCCGATGGGACCCGAAGACGGCGCCCGACCTTACCGAGGAAGCTTTCGCGGCCGGCGCACTCGCAGCCGTTCTTGCCATGCGCTCGCGCGGCCAGCGACGCGCGTCGCCCATCGCCGATCCCGCGTGGGCGCGCGCGGGCCGCGAGGACGCGCTTCGCTGATGCGTTATGAAGTTGCGCTCGACGATCGTCGCGTCCGCGTAGAGCTCGGCGAGGACGGTCGCTTCATGGTCGAGGATCGCGTCGTCGCGGCCGACGTGCGCGAGACCCTGCGCGGACGGCAATGGTCGATCACGCTCGACGGCGCGAGTTACGAGATCACGGTGGTGACGCACGACCCGCTGCGCCTCGACCTGAGCGGTCGCGACGTCCGCGCCACCGTGGTCGACGAACGCGCGCTCCGCGCGAGTCGCGGTGCGGTCGGACTCCGCACGGGCCGTATCGAGCTTCGCGCGCCGATGCCGGGTCTTCTGAAGGCCGTGCACGTGAAAGAAGGCGACCGTGTCGATGCGGAGGCTCCACTCGCGACTCTCGAAGCCATGAAGATGGAGAACGAGCTGCTGGCGCCCTCCGCTGGGCGCATCGCGAAGGTGCGCGCGACCGCCGGGACGAAAGTGGACGCAGGCGCCGTGCTGATCGTGATCGCGAGTGACTAGACGTCGTCGCAACGGCGCCGTCGCCGCGGTCGTCGCGCTGCTGCTGGTCGCGAGCATCGTGCTGACCGGGCTGATCCTCGTCTATCGGCCGCTCCCGACCATAGATGGAGAGTTCCGTCTGCTGGGAATCGATCAGCGCGCCGAGGTCCTGCGCGACAGCTACGGCGTTCCGCACATCTACGCGCAGACGGCGCATGACCTCTTCTATCTCCAGGGCTACGTCACCGCCCAGGACCGGCTGTTTCAGATGGACCTCTACCGGCGGGCCGGGGCGGGTCGCCTCGCAGAAGTACTGGGCGAGGCGGCGCTCGATTCGGACAAGCAGTTCCGCACGTTCGGGCTCGCACGCGTCGCGGCCCGGGAGGTTCCGCTCCTTCGCGACGAGACCCGCGACAACCTGAGCGCTTACGCCGAAGGCGTGAATAAGTTCCTCGAGGGGCACGACGATTCGCTGCCGCTCGAGTTCGTCATCCTCGGCTATCGCCCCGAACGGTGGTCGACGCTCGATTCGCTCGTGGTGGCGAAGCTCCAAGCGTACGACGCCGCGAACAACCTTGATCAGGAGCTGCTGCGCGCTGGACTCACGTCACGCTTCGGCGCCGGCGTGCTCGCGACGCTGATGCCGGATCCGTCCGGTCGCGCCGCCTCCATTGACGAAGGCGCCTGGGCGGCGGTCGGGCCCTATCTCTCGGCCGCCACGAGCGCGATCGCCCTCAGCTCATTCCTTCCGCATGCGGGTGAGGGTGCCGGCTCGAACTGCTGGGCCGTTGCCGGGTCGAGGACGGCGACCGGCAAGCCGATCCTCGCGGGAGATCCCCACCTCCCGGTACGCAACCCATCGATCTGGTACGAGATCGGTCTCGAGGGCGCCGGCTACAAGCTCGTGGGCTTTTCTCTCGCCGGCATCCCCGGGATCGTCATCGGCCACAACGACCGTATCGCGTGGAGCTTCACGTACGCCTACACCGATACGCAAGATCTGTTCGTCGAGCGCCAGGATCCGACCGATCCGCTGCGCTATGAGTACAAGGGCCAGTTCGAGACCGCCACCTTCGTGCGCGAGACGATCGCTGTGAAGGGCCGCGCCGACCCGGTGGTCGTCGACGTTGCCATCACACGGCACGGACCGATCATCACGCCGGTCCTAAAAGGACAGATCGCCCCGCTCGCGCTTCGCTGGACAGCGCTCGATCCTGGACGCCTCCTCGACTTTGTGTTCGGGCTTGCGCGCGCGGGAACCTGGAGGGATTTCCGAGCGGCGGCCGCCGACTTCAGCGGCGCCGCAGTCTCAGCGTGTTACGCGGACGTCGACGGGCACATCGGCTATCAGCTCATCGGCCAGCTGCCCGCGCGCAAGGGCGATGGGCAGATGCCCGTGCCCGGATGGACCGGCGATTACGACTGGACCGGCGTGCTGCCCTCCGATGCGAATCCGACAATGTTCGATCCACCCGGCGGCGTGATCGTCAACGCGAACGACCGGCCGACACAGGACCTGCATAGCGCGGGGTATGTCGGCGAGTGGGACCCGGGATTCCGCGCGACGTACATCGCGCAGCGCCTCGCGAGTCTCCCGAAGGCGGATCTGACCGCGATGCGCGGGATACAGACGGACTACGCCTCGACGCCGGTCGCGCGCTGGCGCGACGTGATCCTCGCAGCCACAGCGAAGACAGACCTCCAGCGTCGTGCGCAGGCGCTGGTGCGGGACTGGAACGGGACGCTGTCCGCGGAGTCGGGCGGCGCCGCCGTCACCGAGGCCTGGCTCACGCGGATGCTCGCCCGGACGTTCCAGGACACGCTCGGCGACAAGCTCTACGGTGACTACCTCGGCCACGGGCGCGCGGTCTTCGCGTTGTACGAGCTTCTCGCGCGCCCGAACGATCCTTGGTTCACCGCCGCCGGCGACCCCTCGGTCCGCGGACGCGATGCCGTCTCCACGGTCGCGCTCGAGGACGCGACGCGTGAACTGGTGACGCGATTGGGCAACGATCCAGAGAAATGGCGGTGGGGCGATCTGCACACGATCACGTTCGCGCATCCGCTCGCGATCGGTCCGCTCGGGCTCCTTCTGAACATCGGCCCGTTCCGGCGCGCCGGCGATGGCTTCTCCGTGAACAACGGCGCGTACGACCCGGCGACGCCGTACAAGCAGACGACGAACGCGTCGGAGCGGATGATCGCTGACCTCTCCGATCTCGATAACTCGCTCTCGGTCACGCCGGAGGGCCAATCCGGTCAGCCGGGATCGCGCTACTGGGGCGATCAGGCGCCGCTTTGGAACGCCGGCGACTACAAGCCGATGCGTTTCTCGAGGGATCACCTCGGCCGCATCGACGGAATGCTCCTTTTCCGGGCTCGATAGGTCGGTACCATCGCCACGATGCCGAAGAAAAGCCGCAACCGCGCCGATTGGGACAGAACGAAATACGCGGAAGCGACCAAGCGTGTCCCTGAACGCGCGAAGTTCGAGACGACGTACGGCGGGCCGATGCCGCCGATCTTCGACCCCGACGGGCCCGATCCGGGTCTTCCGGGAGAGCCGCCGTACACGCGGGGCATCCAGCCGACGATGTATCGCGGGCGCCTCTGGACGATGCGGCAGTACGCCGGCTTCGGCACGGCTGAGGAGTCGAACGCGCGATATCGCTATCTGCTCGAGCACGGGCAGACCGGGCTCTCAGTCGCGTTCGACCTCCCGACGCAGATGGGCTACGACGCCGACGATCCTCGCGTTGCCGGCGAGGTAGGGAAGGTCGGCGTCTCGATCAGCTCGCTCGACGACTTCGCTCGACTCTTCGAGGGCATTCCGATGGGCGAGGTCACGACGTCGATGACGATCAATGCCACCGCGGCGATCCTGCTCGCGATGTACGTCGCCATCGCGAAGCGGCAGGGGGTTGCGGCCGACCGCGTCGCAGGCACGACGCAGAACGACATCCTGAAGGAGTACATCGCGCGCGGGACCTACATCTTCCCGCCACGGCCGTCGATGCGGCTCGCGACGGATCTCATCGGGTACTGCGCCGAACAGCACCCGCGGTGGAACGCGATCTCGATCAGCGGCTATCACATCCGCGAGGCGGGCGCGGACGCGGTGCAGGAGCTCGCGTTCACGTTCGCGGACGCCATCGCGTATGTGGACGCCGCGGTGGAGCGTGGGCTCGACGTCGACCGATTCGCGCCGCAGCTCTCGTTCTTTTTCGCCGCGCACTCGACGCTCCTCGAGGAGGTCGCGAAGTTCCGCGCGGCGCGGCGGGTCTGGGCGCACATCATGCGCGAGCGTTACGGCGCGAAGGCGCCCGCGTCGCTCGCGCTCCGCTTCCACACGCAGACCATGGGTTCGACGCTTACCGCGCAGCAGCCGCAGAACAACATCGTCCGCACCGCGATCGAGGCGCTCGCCGCGGTGCTCGGGGGTACGCAGTCCCTCCACACGAACGCATACGACGAGGCGCTCGGCCTTCCCACCGAGGAGTCCGTGCGCGTCGCGCTACGGACGCAGCAGATCATCGCCGAGGAATCGGGCGTCGCCGAGACCATCGACCCGCTCGGCGGCGCTTACGCGATCGAAGCGCTCACCGCCGACATCGAGCGCCGCACACTCACCGAGATCAAGAAGATCGACGGGCTGGGCGGTGCGCTCGCCGGCATCGAGCAGGGGTATCAGCAGCGCGCCATCGAGGACTCCGCCTACAAGCAGCAGCGGGAGATCGAGAGCAAACAAAAAGTCATCGTCGGCGTCAATGCGTACCGCTCTGAGGGCGATGAGCCGGAGGTGCCCATCACCCGTGTCGACCAGGGCGTCGTCGAGCGGCAGCGCGGGCGTCTCACCGAATTGCGGCGACGGCGCGACGACGCGCGCGCCAAGAAAGCCCGTGCGGACCTCGTCAACGCCGCGCGCGGAACCGCGAACCTGGTGCCGCTGATCGTCGCCGCGGTGGAGGCAGATGTGACGCTCGGCGAGATCTGCGCCGACCTGCGCGACGTATTCGGCACGTACGTTCCGCCACGACTGTGAGGTTAGGCCCGCTCCACCATGTCGCGATCGCGGTCCCGCGGATCGAAGACGCACTGCCGTTCTTCCGCGACACGCTCGGTCTGAGCGCCGATCGGGTCCGCGATCTTCCAGACCAGCACGTCCGCATGGTGTTCCTCGGCGACGCAAAGGGGCGGATCGAATTGATCCAACCGATGGACGACGAGTCGGGTGTGGCCAGGTTCGTCACCGAGCATCCAAAGCCGACGCTCCATCACGTCTGTTACGTCGTCGACGACCTCGCGGCGATGCTCGCGGAGCTCGCGCGCGAAGGGGTCGAGCTGATCGATCGGGCGCCGCGGCGCGGGGCCGAGGGCATGGTCGCGTTCGTCCATCCGCGAGCGTCCGGCGGGGTGCTCATCGAATTGATCGACCGCGCGAGCCTTCGTGATTCCATACCATGACAGGAGTGCAGCGACGCGCGCGCATCGCCCTCACGATCGGCAAATCGGGTTCGGCGCGCGCCCTCGCGTCCCGTGCGAATTACATCGCAGCACTGGAACGCGCACGGGCCGAGGTCATCGTGGTGGAGCCCGGCGAGCGCATACCCACCGACGTCGACGGCCTCTGCCTGGCCGGCGGGCCGGATGTAGCACCGGCTCGCTACGGTGAATCCGATCCGAAGCATCTGGCGAAGGAGCCGGATCTCGACCGAGACGAGTTGGAGTTTGGAGCGATCGAGGCCGCCTTACACCGGGACATCCCGGTCCTGGGTATTTGCCGCGGGTTCCAGCTCATCAACGTCGCCCTCGGCGGACGGCTCGTTCTGGACGTCGCGCATCACGAGCCCGAGGACCTCGACTCGGTCCGACTCCACCAAGACGTCACCATCGACGCGGGCTCCAAGCTCGCGGCCGCTTCCGGCGGTGCGCCACTCGCAGTCAATTCACGCCACCATCAAGCGGTGACCTCGAAGGAGCTCGCTCCATCCCTTCGCGCGACGGCGTCTGTCGGCGACCTGATAGAGGCCTTCGAGTCCGACGAACATCGATGGGTGGTGGGTGTGCAGTGGCACCCCGAGCGGATCGGGAAAGACAAGGGGATGTCTCCGGAGGTGGAAGGCGTGTTCGACGCCTTCGTCCAGGAGGCGGCGCGCACCACGACGGCGTCGCGATGACGGTCTCGACCGGGACCAGTGCCCCGGTCGAGCAGACGCGCATCGCGCTCGGGCGATCGCTCCGGGTCGCCCTTCTTCATGGCCGCGAAGCCACATCGCGTCGCGCGGTCGCCCATCTTGCGCTCGCGTCGGGCGCCGAAATCGTGGCGCGCGTTCGGGCTACCGACCGACGGTCGTTCGTCGAGGCCGCGCAAGCCCTGCGCGACGCGAAGCCCGATGTCGTCGTAATACAGGGCGGACTCAAAGACGAAGCCGCCCTTGCCGAGCTGCTCGAGGCGCTGCGTCTCGGTTGCGGCGCGCAGCGTCCGATGCCACGCGTTTTCGGCCTTGTGGATACGCCCATGGCTCGGGTCCTTCGGCTGCATGCCAGCCCATTCGAGTTCGAGCGGTTCGCGGCAGCGCCCGAGATCGTCGCGACCCTTCGCGATCTACGCCGCGCCGGGAACGGGGACATCGAGTTGCGTGACGCCCTCATCGAGGACGCCGCGCGCGCCCTGGCGACGACGAACGCGACCACCGCGCTCGCCGTCGACGTGACGGAGCGTTCGACGTCGCTCGTCCTCGCCAGGCCGGACGGGCGGATTGAAGCCGCACACCTCGTCCCTCTCGGACTGGGGATGGGCGCCGATCACGTCGTGGTACGCGCCAGCCTCGACAACGTGCGCCGCTGGTTGCCCTGGCCGATCGACGCCCCCGCGCTCCTCGAGCGCGTCTTCAATCGAACGCGCCAGTCCGAAGGTCCCGCGACGACCGAGGCCGCGGTGCTGCTCGAGATGGCGCTCGCGCGCGAGGCGATCGCGCACGCGCTGCGCGACGCGGCCGACGCCGGGCTCGATGTCGCCGCGATGCGTTCCGCGCCGTCCATCCTCGTGACTGGCCGTGTGGCGTCGTTCCCGAAGGCGGGACAAAGCCTTCTCGTTTTGGTCGACGGCCTTGAGCCGAGTGCGGTCTCGACGGTCTTCCGCGAGCCCGATAAGGGGCACGCCGAGCGCATTGGGATGGTGGTCTCGGTGGTGGCGCGTAGACCCGCGAAGATCCAGATCGTCCGGGCATCCGGCCGGAGCGCGGCCCGGGTGGTGCCTGGGTCCTTCGGGCTCGTCACGATGGGCGCCGACGTCGAGGTCGCTGTCGACGGCGCGGGCGTACGCGGCCATGGACGGTCGGGCGAGCTGGGCGTCCTCATCGATGCGCGCGGCCGACCACTCGTACTTCCCGAGCGTGATGGCGAACGCATCCCAGCGGTGGCGCAGTGGCATGCCGCCCTGCAGGCGACTGCCGAGGACAGGAGCTCGAAGTGATGTGGCGTCGCGAGCGCTGGAGCGCCGACCACTCGCTACCCATCGGCGTCACCACGCGTGCCGCGGTGGGCGACCACGTGCGCGCCGGCGACATCATCGGCGCGGGTGCCACTCTCGCCGGCGCCCTGCGCGTGCCCGGTGCGCGACGTCTCGGGCTTGCGCCCACGGATTTCGATCGCGAACTGCGTGTGCCTGTGGGCAGCGACGTGGTCGCCGGAGCGCTGCTCGCGCGTGTCGGGCGCCGGTTCCCCCGTAGCGTCACCGCGCCGACCGACGGACGCCTCCTGCATATCACGGTCGATGGCGACCTTTACATCGCCCCCATCGTCGACCGCTGGAAGGTCCGCGCGACGCTCGACGGCGTCGTCGCGCGGTCAGACGACGCGGTCGTCGAGGTCGAAGGCGAGGCGTGGTGCCTTCAAGGTGCCGCTGCGTTCGGGCCAGACGCGATCGGCGAGCTCATGCTCGGGGTCGACGGGCCGGGCGCGGATCTCGCAGCGAGTCGCATCGACGTCCGTCTCGGCGGCCGCATCATCGTCGGTGGCGCGCAGATCTCCGCGGAGGTCATCACGCGGGCGCACGCGTGCGGCGTCGCCGGACTTGTGGCGGGCGGCGTGCCGCCTGCGGGCCTTCGTGTGGTCTACGGCGACAGCGTGACCGCGGCGGGGTCGCCGAGCCGCGACGACCGGCCGACCGTTCTCTGCCTCATGGGCTTCGGGTCAGCGGCCCTCCCGCGCGCCGTATTCGAGCCGCTCGCCGCGCTTGGCGGCGCGCGCGCGGCGATCCACACCCGATCGGCGCGGCTCTTCGTCTTCAGCAGCGCCGAGATCGGTCGGGCCGAGGCGCCGTCACCCGATGTCGTCCTGACGGGTGAAGGTCCGGCGGCCTACGTGCCCGCGCGTCCACACGCCGATGTCGATCAAGGCGGCGCTCGCGAGGAGCCGGCGCAGAGCGACGAAGAGCTAAGCCCGAGCGCGAGCGACCGCGGTGCCAGGGGTAGGGGCCCCTGACGGGGCGGGGCCCCGCGAGCGCTAGCCTCCGCTCGTGGCACGACGTCGACGGCGCCGCGAACGGCGCGATGCGGGCGAGCATCGTGCGGCGCAGCCCCAGATGCGCGAGAAGCGCTCCGAGGAAAAGCGACGGGACGCGTTCGAGTCTGATCAACGATCCCTTCGCCGACGCCGCACCTTCATCGGCGCACTCGCCTTCATCCCGCTCGGCGGCGCGCTTGGGTGCGCCACGGGAGTGCAGCTTCTTTGTCAGATCCCGCAGGAGTGGTGGCTCGCGATCTGGGCGGCGCTCTTCGGCTCGTTCCTAGGCATCACCATCCGCCTCTTCCTCGAGCGTCGCCGGTTCCGCCGCGGAGTCGCGAGTGGCTGATCGACAGAGAGCGCTCGCATCGCTCGATCTGGTGAGTCACTCCTCTTTACACACCGAACGGCTCGGCGAGCGTTTGGGGCGGGCGGCGCGCCCGAACGACGTGCTCGCGCTCTCCGGCGAGCTGGGGACGGGCAAGACGGTCCTCGCGCGCGGTGTCGCGATCGGCCTCGGCATCGATGCAGCGGAGATCTCGAGCCCGACCTTCATCATCATGCGCGAGCACGGCGGCGGACGGCTCCCGTTCTTTCACATCGACCTGTATCGCCTCGAGGGCGTCGACCTCGCGAACACCGGTTGGGAGGAATGTCTCGACGCGGGCGGAGTCACGGTGATCGAATGGCCCGACCGCGCCGGTCCCCTGCTGCCCGACGATCGCCTCGAGGTGAAGCTCGAGCACATCGCCGACACGAAGCGCCGCATCGTCGTCGCGGCGACGGGGCCACGTTCCGCGGAATTCGTCGAGGAGCTGCGGGCGAGTGTTATTAGCGCTTGACACATCGACCGACTGGGCGTCGGTCGCGCTGTTCGACGGCCGCGACGTCCTTGCGGAGGAGACCTGGCACGCGCAGCGCCGACAGGGCGACGAGCTCTTCCCGGCGATCGAGCGCGCGCTCCTCTCGACGCGAACGGCGCTTTCCTCTGTCGATCGCGTCGCCGTCGCGGTCGGGCCCGGCTCGTTCACCGGCCTGCGGGTCGCGATTGCGGCGGGACAAGGGATCGCGCGCGGCAACGGCGCCGCGCTCGTGGGCATCTCCACCCTCGACGTGCTCGCGTATCCGCACGCGCCGTCGAAGCAGCGCACCTGCCCCTTGCTGCGCGCGGGACGCGACACGTTCTACGCCGCCTTCTACCAGGACCGGAATCGCAAATGGATGCGCCGCTCGCCCTTCCTCGTCGCGACCCTCGACGAGATTTGCCGGCAGATCGGCACGCACACCCTCTTCGTCGGCGAGATCGACGCGGAGACCGAGGCGGCGCTCCGTGACCTCCTAGGCCCGAAAGCGCTTTTCGCATCGCCCGCGTCGCGTGTCCGCCGAGCAGGCTATCTCGCGGAGCTCGGCTGGCGCGAGCTCGAGACGCGCACCCAGGTGAAGATCAACGAGATCGAGCCGCTTTACGTCCGGCAGCCGTCCATCCGCGTTTCCTTCGAGCAGCCGTTCGCGGCGCCGCCGTCGGACGAGCGCGCGCTCGGTCTCCCGAAACGGTCCTGATAGTTTCAAGAGGCATGGTCGCCACATTTCCGATCGTCATCGAGGACATGACCCTCGACGACATTGACGGAGTGCAAGAGGTGGAGCGAGCGTCATTCCCGGTCCCGTGGCCGGCGAACGCATTCCGTCACGAGCTGACTCAGAACAAGAACGCGCGCTACCTCGTGGCGCGCGAGGGCGGTCACATTGTCGGCTACGCCGGGCTTTGGCTCATGGTCGACGAGGCGCACATCACCACGTTCGCGGTGCACCCCGACCATCGCCGTCGACGGATCGGCGAGCGGATGCTTGTGCGAGTCTTCGAGCTCGCTTCGGCGTTGAACGCCGAGTGGCTGACCCTCGAGGTCCGCGCGTCGAATCTTCCCGCGCAGAAGCTCTACGAGAAATACGGGTTCCGTCGCGCTGGCGTGCGCCGCCGCTATTACTCGGACAACAGCGAGGACGCGCTCATCATGTGGACCGAACGGCTTCGTGAGCGTCCCGTGCGCGAACGCCTCGCCAAGCTCAAGGCAGAGCTGCAGGAGACGGGTTGAGGATCCTCGCGATCGAGACGTCGTGCGATGAGACCGGCGTCGCGATCGTCGAGGATGGCCGGCGGATCCGTTCGAACGTCGTCGCGTCCCAGCTCGTGCATCAGGACACCGGAGGCATCGTCCCGGAGGTCGCCGCACGGGAGCACCTGCGCACGCTCGACGTCATCACCGAGAAAGCGTTGCGCGACGCGGGGCGGCAGCTCTCCGAGATCGACGCGGTCGCCGCGACCGTTGGGCCCGGCCTCATCGGTTGCCTTCTCGTGGGCGCGAACTACGCGCGCGGTCTCGCGCTCGCGGCGGGGCTTCCATTCGTCGGCGTGAACCACCTCGAGGGACACGTGTATGCGAACTGGCTGTACGAGACCGAGGACAAGAGGGCAGGGGCACCCGAGCGCGAAGCGCCGCCCGAGCCCCAGCTCCCCGCGGTCGTGCTCGTGGTGAGCGGCGCGCACAGCGACCTCGTCCTGATGGAGGCGCACCGCCGCTTTCGTCCGCTCGGGCGCACGATCGACGACGCGGCGGGCGAGGCCTTCGACAAGGTCGCACGCCTTCTGCATCTTGGATTTCCCGGCGGCCCCGTGATCGAGCGCATCGCCAAGGACGGCAACCCGGACGCGTTCCCACTCCCTCGCGCCCTGCCCGCGGACCGTTTCGACTTCTCGTTCAGCGGCCTCAAGACGGCCGTGCTGCGCCTGGTACGCGACCTCGAGAAGAAGGGCGACGTTCCTGTGGCCGACGTCGCCGCCTCATTCCAAAAGGCGATCACCGAGATGCTCGCCGAGAAGACGGCGCGCGCCGCGGCCGAACACGCAGTCGAGACCGTGTTGCTCGGGGGCGGTGTCGCCGCGAACCTCGCGCTCCGTGAGGCGATCGCACGGCGCATCGGCCATCCTCTCCGGGTGCCGCGCCCGGGCCTCTGCACCGACAACGGCGCGATGATCGGCGCCGCCGCGTTCTTCGTGCTGCGCCATCGCGGTACGGAGATACCGGTCTCGGCGCGCAGCGATCTCAAGCTCGCCTGACGTGACCAAGGAAGAGCTCGCCGCCGCGCTCGCCGAGGCGAAGACGCGCGCGAAGACGGACGGATCCGGGAACGATGTGCCGGAGCTCGTGCTGCGCATCCTCACCGCCGCGAGCGGGACCGAAACTGTGCGCGACGCCCTGAAGGACGTGACGGCCGGTCGGGCGCTGCTCCGCTTCACGGACATCGGCCGCGCGATCGAGTTCAAGGCAGGAGCGGGGGAGCTGCACGCTGAGATAGCCGAGATGAAAGGACCCGGACCGAAAGTCGACGCGACGAGCTCGACCTGGCTCGGGCTCCTCGGCGGGACGCTCAAGCCGTGGCTCGCATTCACCCGCGGGATGGTCGTCTGCCGCGCAGGACTCGTGGAGCTGCGCTGGCTGCAGCAGGTCGCGGAGCGACTGCAAAAGGCGTACGCCGAGTAGCATCCGGCGCGGCATGGAGATGCCGCCGATCCACTACGCGCGCAGCGGCGAGGTCAACATCGCGTACCAGGTCAGCGGCGAGGGCGCGGCGATCGATCTCGTGAGTGCGCCGGGCACCATGTCGCACCTTGCGCTCAGCTGGAACGAACCTCGTACGGTGCAGATGATCGAACGACTATCGCGCTTTGCGCGTCTCATCCGCTTTGACAAGCGCGGCACTGGCATGTCCGACCGCGTGACCGACGCCGCGACACTGGAGGAGCGAGCCGACGACATCCGCGCCGTCATGGACGCGACCGGCAGCCGCCAAGCCGTGATCTTCGGTGGCTCCGAGGGAGGATCGATGGCGTGCGCCTTCGCGGCGATGCATCCAGACCGAACCCGAGCGTTGGTCGTCTGGGGCTGCCAGGCGAGATTCGTGAAGGCGGCCGATTACCCGTGGGGCGAGGATCCCGATGAGTACGAACGCCGAATCGATGCGCTTGAGAGGGACTGGCCCTCCCGCGAGTACGTGCGTGGGGCGGGCGCCGGCGTAGGTCCAGACGCCGATGACTCCGTCGTCGACGCGATCCTTCGTCGAATGCAGATGGGCGCCTCTCCGGCGGCCGTGGTCGCGCTCGAGCGAATGAACGGTGCGCTCGATGTCCGCGACATCCTGCCGGCCATTCGCGTGCCCACACTGGTGATGGCTCGAGAGGGCGATCCGATCGTCCATCCTGATGCCGTCCGTGACTTGGCCAGGCGGATACCGGGAGCCCGAGTGATGCTGTTTCCGGGCAAGACGCACTACATGTCGGCGCCGTGGGCGGGGATCGACGGCGAGCCGGTGTACTCGGCGATCGAGGAGTTCGTGACGGGCTCTCCGTCCGCCCCTCCCGGAGACCGCCTTCTGATGACGATCGCTTTCTTCGACATAGTCGGCTCAACAGTTCGTGCGACCGAGCTGGGCGATCGTGCCTGGAGAGAACTCCTGGATCAGCACAACCGCGTGGCGCGAGAAGCGCTTCAGGAACATCGGGGTGTCGAGGTCGATTCAGCGGGCGACGGCATTCTCGCCACATTCGAGGGTCCCGCTCGGGCGATCGAGTGCATGAGAGCGATCGCTCGCGCGGATCTGGAGCTCGCGATACGGATCAGAGCGGGCGTCCACGTTGGCGAGGTGGAGCGGTCCGGCCGCGCGATCCGCGGGATCAATGTTCATCTCGCGGCGCGGATCATGGCGTCCGCCTCACCCGGTCAGGTTCTTGTCTCGAGCACGGTGCGTGACTTGTGTGCGGGCTCGGGCATTCATTTCGGAGAGCCGCAGCTGTACGACCTCAAGGGCATCGGACCCCGTCAACTGCTCGCGGTCGTGGACTAGAGTTTCGTCGATGACCGACGCGATCCAGGCCCCGCGACCCGACGACACCAACGCTCCGGACGAGCAAAAGAAGACCCACCGCTCGGAGACCAAGACGAGGACGCCCGTCGAGGCGAAGCGCGAAGGCCCGACGCTCGACGTGGTCAAGAGCGACGAGCGCGTGAAGGTTTTCATCCGCTCCGCCAACCAGCAGACCGGTGCGATCGGCTACACCGAGCACGGCGAGCGCCACGCCAACACCTCAGCGGACGGCGCACGGTTCATCCTGAAGTCGCTCGGCCACGACGCCCGACGCTGCGAGATCGCGGCGGTCGCCGCGTACCTGCACGACATGGGAAACGTCGTGACGAGAGAGAAGCACGCGCAGACCGGGGCGCTGCTCGCGAAAGACATCCTGATCGATCTCGGTTTTGCGCTCGATGAGGTCGCGACGATGATGGGCGCGGTCGCCAATCACGAGGAGGACGAGGGCGGTCTACCGGTGAGCGCCGTCTCCGCCGCGGTGATCATCGCCGACAAGAGCGACGTGCACCGCAGTCGGGTCCGAAACCCGAAGTCGACCTCGTTCGACATCCACGACCGAGTGAACTACGCCGTCACGGCTTCTGAGATCAAGGTCAGCCGGAAGGAAAAGCTCATCACGCTCGAGCTTTCGGTCGACACCGAGGTTTCGCCGATCATGGAGTACTTCGAGATCTTCCTGCCGCGCATGATGCTCTCGCGTCGTGCTGCCGAGTTCCTCCACTGCAGCTTCGCCCTCGTCATCAACAACACACGTCTTCTTTAAGCAGCTCGTCCTGTACAAGCAGCTCGTCTCCGCGGCCTGGCCGCGTCGCCTCGCCACCGGCTCAAGGCTGGTGGGCTGGCTCCTCGCAGGTGAACTGCTCGTCGCCACGCTCAGTTAGCTAAACTCGACTCCTCACGTTCCGGGAGGATCCTTCCATGCCGACGATCCGTACCCGCCGGCCTTCACGCGTCCGCGACGCCATCGCCGCAGGCGGCGTGGTCCTTCGCGACCGAGACGGTACGCGCGAGGTCGTACTGACCGGACGCTACGCGGACGGCACCTGGGTTTTTCCAAAGGGCACGCCCGACAAAGGCGAGCAGATCGAGGACACCGCCCTCCGTGAAGTCGAGGAGGAGACCGGTCTCAAGGTCCGCATCCTTCGCGACATCGGGACGACCGATTATTGGTTCGCTGCGCCAGGCGAACGTGTGCACAAGTTCGTGCATTTCTTCCTGATGGAGCCCACCGGGGGCGACACATCCGCGCACGATCACGAGTACGACGAGGTCCGCTGGGTACCCGCGGACGAGGCGCGACGGCTTCTCTCCTTCGATACGTATCGCGAAATACTCGATCGCGCACTCGCGGCTGCGGGCGAGGCTGCGTGATGGCCGCCGAGGCGCCGACGATGCGGCGCACCCCGCTGTACGACAAGCATGCCGAGCTCGGCGCGAAGATGGTGCCGTTCGCCGGTTACGAGATGCCGATCCAGTACGAAGGCATCGTCGCGGAGCATCGGGCGGTGCGCGGACGCGGCGGCCTCTTCGACCTGTCGCACATGGGCGAGTTCTTCTTCAAGGGTCGCGGCGCCGGCGCCACGATCGACCGCCTCGTGTCGAGCGACATCGCCGGTCTCGGCGTGGGCCAGGCACGATACGGTCTTCTGACGAACGAGCGAGGCACGATCGTCGACGACGTCATCGTGTACCGGATCAGCGAAGGCGAATACATGATGGTCGTGAACGCCGCGAATATCGCGAAGGACCGCGCCCACGTTCTGGCCCATCTCCACGAGGACGTCACGTTCGACGATCGCTCGTATTCGACGGCTCTTGTCGCGATCCAGGGTCCGCGCGCCGCCGAAATACTTGCGGCCGAGACCGACGCCGACGTGCGATCGCTCCCGCCGTTCGGCGTCACGCACGGTCGGGCGGCCGGTGCGCGAGCGACCCTGGCGCGCACCGGATATACCGGGGAGGACGGCTTCGAGGTCTTCGTCGCCAACGCTGATGCACCCAAAGTGTGGGACGGGTTGCTCGCGGCCGGGCGCGCGCAGGGCATCAAGCCGATCGGCCTTGGCGCGCGCGACACGCTACGTCTCGAGGCGCGTTTCTCGCTCTACGGCAACGACATCGACGAGACCACCGACCCGATCGAGGCTGGCCTTGGCTGGACCTGCAAGCTCGACAAGGAGTTCACCGGCCGCGACGTCATCGCGGCAAAAAAGGCCGAGGGACCGAAGCGGAAGATCGCCGGTCTGGTCATCGAGGGCGGTGTCGCGCGCCACGGCCACGAGGTGACGCAGGATGGGGCGGTCGTCGGCCGAGTCACCAGCGGCACGTACGGGCCGACGGTGGAAAAGAACATCGCCCTCGCCTACGTACCGACGCCCCTCTCGAAGATCGGTACGCCACTCGGGGTCCGCATTCGCGGCAAGGACGTTCCCGCTACGGTAGTGAAGACACCTTTCTACAGTCGAGGAACGAAATGACGAGACTGCCGGAGCCGAGCGGAGCGAGCCGGAGGTACAGCAGGGTGAAAGAAGCGTGAACACTGTCCCCGACGATCTCAAGTACTCCAAGGAGCATGAGTGGGTGCGCGCCGACGGCGACGTCGCCACGATCGGCATCACGCACTTCGCGCAGGAGCAGCTAGGGGACGTCGTCTTCGTCGAGCTTCCGGAGAAGGGCGCGACGGTTCGTCAGTTCGCGAGCCTCGGCGTCGTCGAGTCGGTGAAGGCCGCGTCCGACATCTACGCGCCGATCTCGGGCGAAGTCGTGGAACGCAACGTGAAGGTCATCGAGAAGCCGGAGCTCGTCAACACCGTGCCGTATGGCGACGGGTGGTTGATCAAGGTGCGGCTCGCCGACAAGGGAGAGCTCGGGCAGCTTCTCTCGTCAGCCGACTACCGCTCCCACATCGGCGAGACGGCCGGCGCGGGCGGGGACTAATCGCCGAGAGATTGAAAAAATGAACCGAGCGACGACCGTTGTGCAGCGCACTCAGGGGCCCCTGCCCCTGCCCGCGAGGAGCGAGACCGTCAGCCTTGAGCGCGTCTCCTCGGCGAAGCCGAGAGATTGAATAGGAACCCGTACTCCGCGCACACCGCGGCTGACCGTACCGCGATGCTCGAGCGCGTCGGCATCAAGAGCGTCGATGAGCTCCTGACCGCGATCCCCAAGGACGCACTCCGCCCGAAGCTCGGTCTCCCCGCGGGAATGTCCGAGCTCGAGATCCAGTCGCACCTCGAGGCGCTCGCGGCGAAGAACCGCACGGCGGGCGCCGGGCCGTTCTTCCTGGGCGGGCCGGTGCAGCGCCGGTACATACCGGCGGCCGTGCCCGTGCTCGCGCTGCGTGGTGAGTTCCTGACCGCGTACACGCCGTACCAGCCCGAGGTGAGCCAGGGGACGTTGCAGTCGATCTTCGAATACCAATCGCTCATCTGCGAGCTGCTCGCGATGGACGTCGCGAACTCATCGATGTACGAGGGCGGCTCGGCCGTCGCCGAAGCGGCTTTCATGGCGGTCCGTTCCACGGGACGCAAGAAGGTCGTGATGGCGAGCGAGGTGTACTTCGAGTTCCGTCGCACGGTGCACACCTACGCCAAAGGACCGGACCTCCAGATCGTGGAGGTCCCGACACGCGACCTCGCGTCGGCTGCCGAAGGGGCGGCCTGCCTCATCGTCCAGCACCCCGACGCCTTCGGCGGCCTGGTCGACGTCCGCAAGATCGCGGACGCCGCGCACGCCGCGGGCGCGCTCTGCATCCAGGTGACCGAGCCGCACGCCAACGCGCTGCTCGAGCCGCCCGGGGCGCTCGGCGTCGACATCGTGGTGGGGGAGGGCCAGCCGCTCGGTATTCCGATGAGCTTCGGCGGACCGTATCTCGGCATCCTTGCCTGCCGCAACGCGCTCGTCCGTCAGATGCCCGGCCGCGTGGTCGGCGAGACGCACGACACGCATGGGATGCGCGGCTTCGTCAACACGCTGCAGACGCGCGAGCAGCACATCCGCCGAGAGAAGGCGACGAGCAACATCTGCACGAACGAGGCGATCGCCGCGATCACGGCCGCGATCTACCTCGCGCTCATGGGACCGGAGGGTCTGAAGGCGGCCGCGCGAATCGGCGTCGCGAAGGCGCACGCGCTCGCGCATCGTCTCGGCGCTCTGCCAGGTTGCAGCGTGTCGACGAAGGGCGACTTCTTCGATCGATTCGCGCTCCGGGTCCCGCGACTCGCGGCGGGCGGCGAGGGCTGCGGGTACGCGATGCGCAACGCGCTTCTCGTGGACAACGTTCTGGTCGAGGCGACAACGGCCCATTACGGCGATCGCGACGACCTGATCATCCAGTGCACGGAAATGACCACCGACGCGGAGATGGACGCTCTTGTCGCAGCCATCGAGAGCATCGCGGCGAGCGTGCGCGAAACCGTGACCGCCCGATGACCATCCGCACGCAGGTCATTCCCGACTCTGGCGTGACGACCGCGATGCCCGCGCTCGAGCCGCTCCTCGTCGAGATCCACCAGGAGGGCCGCGCCGGGCGGCATGTCCGTGGCGGAGATGAGGCCGACGCGCAGATTCCTGCCGCGTTCGCGCGAAAAGCGCCGCTCGGCCTGCCGGAGCTCACCGAGCCCCAGGTGGTGCGCCACTTCACGCACCTCGCGCAGCTGAACTACGCCGTCGACACCGGCATGTATCCGCTTGGCTCGTGCACCATGAAGTACAACCCGAAGATCAACGACCGCGTGTCCGGACTCTTTGGCGATCTTCACCCGATGCAGCCAGAGAGCACCGTTCAGGGCGCGCTCGCCGTGCTTGTCGAGCTCGAGTCGATGCTCGCCAAAGTCACCGGCATGGACGCCGTCACACTGCAGCCCGCCGCCGGTGCACACGCGGAGTTCACGGCGATCCTCATGTTCAAGGCGTATCACCAGAATCGCGGCGAGGGCGCGAAACGCCATCGCGTGATCGTTCCCGACACCGCGCACGGCACAAACCCGGCGTCGGCGGCGATGTGTGGCTTCGAGGTCACGACCGTCAAGAGCGACGCGCGCGGCAACATCGACCTCGCCTCGCTCAAGACAGCGCTGGGCGACGACGTGGTCGGCCTCATGCTCACGAACCCCAACACGCTCGGCCTCTTCGAGGAGCGTCTACGCGAGGTGTGCGATGCGGTCCACGCCGTCGGCGGACTGGTGTACGGGGACGGCGCGAACATGAACGCGCTGCTCGGCGTCGCGCGCCCGGGCGATCTCGGCTTCGACTGCATCCACATCAACGTGCACAAGACCTTCTCGACGCCGCACGGCGCCGGTGGTCCCGGCGCTGGTCCGCTCTGCGTCAAGGAGCCCCTGCGCGCCTTCCTGCCGAAGCCCTGGATCGTGCAGGACGAGAAGGGACGGTATCGGTACGAGACCAAGCAGGGTGACTCGATCGGCCGGGTCCGGACGTTCGACGGGAACTTCGGTGTTCTCGTCCGCGCGTACACGTACATGCGAACGCTCGGTGAGGAAGGGCTCGCCGAGGCGTCGAACGACGCGATCCTCGCCGCGAACTATCTCCTCGCCCAGCTCCGCGACTCATACGACGTCGCGTTCGATCGCCCATGCATGCATGAGTTCGTGCTGTCGGCGGCCCGCCACAAGAAGCTCGGCGTGTCCGCGCTCGACGTCGGCAAGGCTCTGATCGACGAAGGGTTCCACCCGCCGACCGTGTACTTCCCGCTCGTCGTTCCCGAAGCGCTGATGATCGAGCCGACCGAGACCGAGCCACGCGAGACACTCGACGCGTTCGCCGCCGCCATGGTCCGTATCGCGGAGAAGGCGAAGACCGATCCCGCGTCGGTCAAAGCCGCGCCCCAGAACGCGCCGCTGGCGCGACTCGACGAGGTCCATGCGGCGCGCAACCCCAAGCTCAAGTGGCAGCGACCGACCTAGTCCGCGCGTCTACCCGCGTGGCGATGGTCTGGCCCCAGATCGCGATCGTGCGACGCGACGTTGCGGACGTGCGCGCGATGCCTTCCGCGGATTCGGAACTCGTCGACCAGGCGCACTACGGCGAGAACGTCGCTCTGCTCGGCGAAAGCGACGATTGGCGATATGTGCAGGGGGCGGATCACTACTTCGGCTGGGCTCGTCTTGACGACCTTGCTGTTCTTACGGGCGTCGCCGAGCGACACCTGATCGCAGTCCTTCTCGCCGACGTTCGAGACGCACCGCGCCGGGACGCCGAGGTGATCG
>Ga0207646_10001684_pt1 | contig 26877 bp, 28 predicted proteins | sample KBSK5502metaG_FD_184343 | JGI IMG/M metagenome (GOLD analysis project Ga0207646, IMG submission 184343) | Corn, switchgrass and miscanthus rhizosphere microbial communities from Kellogg Biological Station, Michigan, USA - KBS K5-50-2 metaG... | ecosystem: Host-associated > Plants > Roots >...
AGGTTGTAGTGCCCAAGCGGGAATTCCTCACCCTCGCCGAAGTCTGCGAACTCCACCGCGAAGGGGCTCTCGATGGATAGCTGGGCTCCAACGCGGTCTGCCTCGAGGCGCACTTCGTCGAGCTCCAGACCCCAGTTCTTAATCTTGGCGAAGCGCTCGTCGTAACCCTCAGGGCTCTCCTCGCGGACTCGTTGGAGATACCGGGAAAGGTGTTCTTGCTCTTGCTCTGCTTGTACCTTGGCGCGCGCTTCGAGTATCGCGCGGCGCAGGTTTTCGTCCATCGACTAGCGAGCCTACTAAGTGGGCCTATAACTGGCATTACCCCGCACGCTATCTTGAGAGTGGAAGCACAGCGCTCACGTCATGCTTCCTTTCAAGGAAGAGGTGGCAGGGGTTCACCCTGAGTCGCAGGGTCAGCCTCCCGGCTCCGTGCTGAACAAAATGGGCAACTGACTCTTCTAGGATTTGGACGCATGCGTGGGCTGACGCACTCGAAATCGTTAGGAGACTTGAACGTGGGTGGTCTTGGGGAAGACGGTGACTGTAGATCCTGGGTCCTGTTTTTTCCGTGAACCCCGGACGCGAATTCCGCACTACGTCGTTATCCGACTTGCTTGTTCTTCGGATCGGCCAGGGAACTAGGCCTTACGGGCTTCCGCCGGCGTCTTTCCTCCAGCCGGACAGGGTGTCAAAGGAGACGATCCAGTAAAGCTGCCCGCGCGGGCCGAGGCGGGATAGTTATGCGCTCTGAAACGTCCGCCCGCGAGCAACGTGATCCGTTGCTTGCATTTAGGGCAGACTTTTTGTGCCATAGGAGCACTCTAGCCTTTGCTTCTTATGACCCCAACGCAGGAATTGTGTCTAACTTGCCCGCGGGCGCGACGCGGTCGTCACTCGGCGGTGACGCGAACCGGCTGCGACACCGCCGCCATCACGCTCACCACCGCCGTGCAACCCAGCGGCAGGATCCGAGCGCGCGGACATCCGCTCGGGCGATACCGCGGACGCCATCATCCGCGCGCGTGGAGCTCCGCAGCGGTGCTCTTCTCGCACGGATCCGGCACGCCCGAGTGGATCTATCCAGGCTTCGTCGTGCGGTTCACCTGGGTCAAACCCGGCCTTAGCGCAGGAACGCGAGCGCCGCGAGTACCGTTGGCTGCACGCTGAAGGGGCACCGCCTCGAGCGCGTCCGGCATCTCGCGCCGAGAGGAAAGGACCGGAGCTATGACATCGACCCGGTCGGCTGAACAACGCAAGAAGGACGTGCTCGCTGCGCTAGAAAAGCATGGTCACTACTGGCTGACGACCGCTGAGGTCGGCGGAAGGCCGCATGTGATCGGCGTGTCTGGTTTGTGGGACGGGAGCCAGGTCATCGTCACGACACTTGGCACCAGTCGCACGGCGCGCAACATGGAGATGAACCCCCAGGTCGTGCTGGCTGCAGGCGACCCATCCGACGCGATCGTCATCCAGGCCGGGGTGATCGACAGCGCGACCGTCGAGGACTCGCAACAGCTGGCGGAGGAATGGAAGGCCGCGATGGGCTGGGACGCCAGGGAGATGGATGGCTGGATGTTCTTTCGGCTTCGCCCGACCCGGATCCAGGCGTTCCGCGGCTACGACGAGATCCAGGGGCGGGACGTGATGATCCGCTCGAGGTGGGTCCTTTGACCCAGATGGATCAGCGATCGCGGAAACGAGAGAAGGCTGCGGGATAAGGAGCTCGAGACCGTTCGAATTTCGAGGGAATTCGTCTCCGTCGTGGTGGGTTCGGCGCTGACTGGAGCTCCGCCTCCCTCGCTCCCAGGGTCGTCTTCACTGGGCCAACGGAGGATGCGAACTCCCCTAGCGCGACAGCGGCAGCCGGCAGCCTCCTGGCTCGCGTTTCTCGGCGCGAGAACGGTCGCGAACGATGATGGTCACCTGATAAGCCGCAGCCGTCTCGTTGCCCTGGTGAGGGGCGACCTTTAGGTCGTCGCCAGGAATCGGGAAGATCCACCATTCGACCTGGGTACCAGCGACCGCGAACGGCCGGACACCGAAATCACCGTTCTCCAGGGGATGTGCGTTGAGGCGTTCGGCTGTTGCGGTAAGTGATGCAGATGTAGCACCGATGTCCGACGTGAGGAAGACACGCGTCAGGTAGGGGCAATGCGCAGGCGTTCCAAAGCGCCACTCGCCGGGGACAAATTCCGCAGCGACGAGGTGCGCCGCCTGCGGTTCAATCTGGCCAAAAGGACTCTGTGCCAGGTCGACGTCCGTCCGTCCGGTAACCCCGCAAGCACTAAGGCAAATCGCGACGATCGCGAAGGCGAGGGGGAGTAACAGGGAACGCCGCGCTTTGGACTTCCGCGGGTCTAAGTGTTGTCCGGTCCGGGCCGCTCTTGATGTGCGATCAATGCGAGGCAATTCATTCATGGGCATAGGAATAGGCCTTACACGAAGTGTCCCCTATGGCGTGCCTCATGCAGGCGGTGTGAGGAAGATCACAGATCAGCTGAGCCGGATATACCTAGATCGCGTTCTCTGCAGCGACTTCCTTTCAAGGAAGAGGTGGCAGGGGTTCGCCTGAGTCGGAGGGTCAGCCTCCCGGCTCCATGCTGAACAAAATGGGCAACTGACTCTTCTAGAATTTGGACGCATGCGTGGGCTGACTCACTCGAAATCGTTAGGAAACTCGAACGTGGGTGGTCTTGGGGAAGACGGTGACTGTAGAACTGTGGTCGGAATCGAAACCCTAGGTCTTCGATGATCCCCTGACGAACAGTCCGAGCGCAGCGGTGAACTGCTGTCGCCATGAGTCGGCGATTGGATCGAGCATCTCCGCCCGAAGTGCGATCAGTTCAGGGGCCCACCCGGTCTGGCTGGCAACGAAGTCGTCATAGCGGGCAGGAACTTTGAAGCCCCTCCTGCGGGCTTCATCCGTGAATCTGCGCCGCGCATCCTCATATTCGCGAGCGGCTTGCTCTTGGCGCGGTCCGACGACTTCTCGGTATTGAGCAACTTGCGCCGGACTCAAAGCCTTCCAGCTGGCGACCGCCATTTGTGCTCGTTCGACGAAGTACTTCGCGAATTCTGGCGGTACTGATTTGTCGGGATGCTCCCATCCGCCTTCCGCGCCGCGGTCTGTGTAGATCGAGCGCTGCTTCATTTCATCGAGAAGTTGGCGGTGCCGACCGCTCTCGTATAGGTCGAATAACGCCTCAGGTGTTTTCGCACCGAAGTCCTCTCCGAAGGGGAGAACCCAGTGCGCATTCTTGCTGGTATGCGACCGGTAGTCACGCCAGAACCGCCGAAGCATCTCGGCATCCTGGGTAGAGGCGATGTCGAGGAGGATCGGAACCTTCCCGGATTCCTCGATTGCAAGGATTGCAAGAGCGACGGCGGAGGCGTACCGGCGGTTTGTGAGCAGGAGGCGAGCATCCGCATAGAGCCGTCGTGCATTCTCAACGGCAAGGTTGGACCCTCTTGCGGCATCCTCGTCAGTTAGGGACGACGGCGGTTCCGCATTGCGGTCTCCCTGCATCCGCCAATTCTCCGCCGGAACCCGTCGGCTGGCGCGGATCGCGCGGCCGCGCTTGACCGGCGGGTTGCAGAGTGACGCGGTACATCCACGGAGGACAAAACGACGGATGCGGAACCGAAAACCGTGCTGTGCTGCCGCTCGCGCCGTCGGCATAATTCGTCGAAGTGTGGGTCGCGACAAGACTAGGTTTCCGCGGGATCAGTTTGGACGTTGCTTGGCGTCCCGGCCGCGGAATCCCGGTTGCGAATCTGCCGTCTGTTCCAGGGCTGTATGCCGAGATCGAGTGGGAGACGAGGGGCGTCAGAATCGGTGAAACCGGCATAAGCATCAGAGGCAAGATTCGACACGACATCGCATGGTTCGATGGGATGCACAACGGCACGGCACCTCCTCAGCAGCTTCGACGCACGCTCCCGATCGCGATTGCCGCGAAGAAGCATGGGGCGGCCGGGTTCGAGTTCTATGTCGTGAGCTCCGACCCGCGCTTGCGCGACAAGGCGATCAGACAGGACGCGGAGCGATTCTTGTTTGAGTGGGTGGCGAAGCATCCGACCCACGTGAACTGGAACCTCCAGCGGAGCTGGCGATAGTTTCATTTGGGCGCGGCCCGAACAAATCGGGTCCAACGGGGCGGCTGACTCCCGATTAGCTGCCCTCAGGGAGCTCAGGGCTCTATGTGGTGAACCCTGGCCCGCGCACGAACCTCACAGGCCATGACGGATCGGTAATGCGCCGTCCATAGCGGAGAGGACACTGGGTGGTCTCAGGTGGGGTTTCGGCTCTTGTCGCTTCTGGCCGTTCTGCTCTCAATTTCGCTTGTCCAGTCTTCTTCGGGAGCCGACGCAGCTGACAACGGGGCCGGGGCGGGCACGGGCCGCTCCTCAATCGCGGCCGAGCCCGCGCCGCCAAATCCGTGGGGCTTCAACTTCGATGGCGGCTCGCTCATCTCCAGCCCGCCTTCAACCTTCTGCAACTACTTCAACTGCATCGCCAGCTTCTGGAACGGGGTCGGCTACGTGGTGCAGTGTGTTGATTCGACGTTCAGCCTGTCCGGTGGCCGGACCGGCGTTTGCAGTCAGCACGGCGGCTTCTCTCGCAATCTCTACGCACCCACTGGTTCGCCGACGCCCACCCCAGCCCCAGCGCCGAGCTCAAGTCCACCGCCTGCGGCAACACAATGCGGCGTCGAGCGCTGGGCGGTGAAGACCGGGACTGATCCTGACGCGGGTCTGATCAATCTCGCGTCGACAACGCCAACCTCAATCACAAGCCTCACTGGCCTGCCTGCGCCCAGTCCCATTCCCGTCAGCACTCGGGTTCGACCGACCGAGACGACGGTGTTCAGCATCACCGCGACCCTGACGGTCTACAAACGGGAAGACGACTCCGACTATCACCTGGTCGTCTCGGACGGAAGCGGACATACGATGATCACGGAGATCGCTGACCCCCAGTGCGTTGGAGCAGGAAGCCCGCTGCTGCCGGGGATTCGCAATGCGCGCTCCGAGTTCGACGCGCGTCTACAGGCCACGACGAGCTTCAAGCCCGCGAATCTCACCGTGACCCTTACCGGCGTTGGCTTCTTCGACTTCAACCACGGGCAGACGGGCGTTGCCCCGAATGCGATCGAGCTTCATCCCGTGCTCGACATCAGCTTCGGCGGAGTGCCCCCGCCGACCGTCTGCACGAGCAGCACCGGTCCGGGCATTGCTCCGCCGGCCACGGTGCCCTCTGGCATCGATGGCTTCCACGCGTCGTGGTACGGACAAAGCGGGTACCAGAGTCTTTGCGCGGGGGCGATCTCGAGCGGAATCGTCGCTTACTACAACTCCGGATCTCGAGGCTGGGTCAGCGGAAGACTGGGCGAGGTCGCGTACCTCGGCACCTGGAACCCGCAGCCCGGGCAGGATCAGCCGAGTGTTCTTGGCGGCGACGGAACCAGCGGCTCCCCGAGCACTGACTGGCCACGCTTCAACCGCGTCGCGATCCAACCCGCCGACTACGTGGCTCCAGGTCAGGTCGCGTGGTTCCAGTTCACCATTCAGGCGCCCTCCGTTCCGGGTCGCTACACGCTTGCCATCCGGCCGCTTATCGAAGGCGCCCAGTGGATGGAGGACTACGGCGTCTTCTGGGTCGTCACCGTCCTCAGGCCCGACGGCTCGGCGCCGTAACCCGCACATGACGGCTGCCGCGAGCGCAGACGACGCGGGAGAATCGAGAGCGGAGAGAGCTCGACCCGCACTCGAGTGGACGATGTTCGCGCTCGCCCTGCTGATGGTCCCCCTCGTCGTCATCCAAGAGTCGTCGAGTGACGCTGACATCCTCCTGTGGACCGAGCGGCTGAATGCGGTGATCTGGACGGCGTTCGTCGGCGAATATCTGTATCTCTTCTGGCTGTCCGACAACAAACGCCGATTCGTGCGCGGCCACTGGTTCGACCTGCTGATCATCGTGCTCACACCGCCGATCGCGCTGCTTCCGAGCGAGCTCGACGCGCTTCGCGCCCTGCGCGCGCTTCGGGTTGTGCGCGCCATCGCGGTCATTGGCCGTGCCAACCACACGCTCCGGCGGTTCCTCAGGCGCGACAGCCTCCCTTATGTGATCGCGCTCTCCGTGTTCGTCGTGCTCATCGGCGGCCTCACGATCCACGCGCTCGAGCCGCAAACCGCAGAGACCGTGGGGGACGGGATCTGGTGGGCGGCCGCCACCCTCTCAACCGTGGGTTACGGGGACATCGCTCCGAAAACAGTGATGGGGCGAGGGCTCGCGATCGTGATTATGGTCGTCGGCGTTAGCACCTTCGCTGTGCTCACCGCAGGGATCGCATCGTTCTTCGTCCACGACCAGCGGAGCCAAGCCAACCCTGAGCTCGCCGAAGTCCGCGTCGAGCTCCAGGAAATTCGCAAGAGCATCGCGGCCCTCGCTGCGCGGCCACCCGACTGACGACGATGAGTAAGCGCACATCTCCTTCGTCGGCCAAGCGGTCGTGTACTGCGACGCAGTCCTCGCCGATAAGGACCTCCGCGCAAACATCGTTCTTACGCATCTCGATCGTAAGTACGGCACATCAGCGCTTCGTGGCAGTTCCGACCTAGTTGCGTGGCCTAACGGGACGTAGGCGCTCGCTCCAGCGAGTCATTCCCAATACGGCGAGTCCTTCGGTACGTTGTCATCGTTTGGCACGTTTCCTCGTGAGAGCTCGAGCGAACGGGCGAGTGAGACTCCGTACCGAACCCACGGATTCCCACGTCTGGCTTCATCCGTCCAGGTTGTCTTGAGGTCCTCGTACTCGCGTGTCCGTACGTCGTCCGTGTAAACCATGCCCGTCGCGGTCGCTGCGCGAAGGCTCTTGGCCATGTTGATGCAGCCGTGCCACGTGCAGAACGCGAGCGCCAGTCGTGCCAGCGTCGGGACATCTCCGAGATCTGCAGTCCGGGACAGTCGAGTTCCGAGGCCGCGCATTCGTTCCGCGAGCAGGTTTGCGGGCACTACGCGAATGAGCTTTGCGTCGATGAACCATTCGACTGCGTTGACGATGGCGAGGCCTACCGACTTGTCAGGCAGATTTGGCGGATACCGAACGCCGAAGTCCTCGAGCGCTATCGCGAGCGTGTACACGTCGGCGGTATTTGGATCGACGCCGATGACTCCCGGAGGGATCGGTAACCACGGCCCCGATGCCGCCCGAAGAAGGGCATGCTCGACGAGGTCGGCCGTCACTCGAGCCAGCTCCGAGGTCAGGCCACCGCGACTGCTTCGGCAGTACGCGCGCGTACGAGGTTCAGGATCGCTCGGAGCTCGTCCGACGCCGGCCGCTCGGAGATGTTGCGGTTTGGCCCGTAGGGCGGATCGTTCGGCCCCAAGCGCGGGTCGATTCGCAGGTACGCCGGCGCGGCGTCGTTTCCGAGGGTCATCTTGAAGACGAACGGGTGCACATGCGCATGGATAACCGAGTGGCGGTAGAGCATCGCACGGAACAGGAGCGCGTCGTCGGTGTAAGGATCGGAGGGGACCGCTCGGTCACGAGTCTGGTGCCCGAGCCCGCCGAGTGACTGCAGGAGTGGATCTGCCGGGTTTCCCTGCTCGATGCGGGCGAAGACCTTTCGCACGGTCGGATCTTCAATACTCAGGCCGCGACGGTCGTTGAGTATCTGCGCGACCACATCGGCCGCGCCGATGGCGTGAAACAGGAACTCCTGGGCGAAGCGAAGGCGGAGTTTGGCGTCGGCGCGGGCCATGCCTCCCGGTCGCGCGTCGAGCGCAAGTAGCTCGCTGAGGCGTACCTCGGCGGAGTCCAGACGGTCGGTTACCTCAGTTGCCGTGAGTGCCACCGATTGAGCGTAGGGCGCCGCAGCGGTTACCAACCATCCCGAAAGGTGGCTGATCACGCGCGTGCAGGCGCCCTAGAGATCACGGCGCCTTCTCCGTTCCCTCAAAGAAATGAGCGAATGGGCCTGGGTACTCTGGAATCAGGTGAGTTTCCGGCGGATAAATCGCCCACGGGCTTCCGCTAATTGGAGCAGCGCCGTTTTCTCAGCATTGATAGCGTCGGGCAGGTGCAACAACGGCCGCGCGTCCTCCTGGTCGAGGACGATCCCGACACCCTGGCGGCGACCGCAACGACCTTGCGTGAGACGGACGATCTTGAGGTGTGGGTCGCCCGCAGCGGCGAGCAGGCGCTCGAAGTCGCCGAGGAGCTGGGGTTTAACGCGGACGTCGTGGTCGTCGACTTGAACCTGGGGCCAGGCATGAGCGGCGAGCGGTTTGTCGCCGTCTACCGCGAGCACGCCGTGAAGCCGCCGAAGGTCATCGTGCTCAGCGGCATTCCGGGCGTGTACGACGTGGCCCGCCGCATGGGAGCGGCGACGACGCTGCCAAAGCCGTACGACCATGACGATCTTGCGAGGAGGGTCCGCATCCTCGCGCCGAGACCGTTCGAGAGCAAGCCGGACGCCGCGTCCTAACGTCGGTTCGAAAATCGAGCGAGAAGTCTGCAAAGCCTTTGGTCAGGTGCGGGAGCGGGTCAGCCTCCCGGCTCCGTGCTGAACAAAATGGGCAACTGACTCTTCGCGGAAATGGACGCCTCCCTCGAGGGAGACCCTTGGAATTGCGAGGAAATTCGCGTCTTGCCGGCCGTGGGCTTGGCGCTGACTGTAGATCAGCCGCCTTTGGCTGTGGGGGTTCGATTCCCTCTCTGCCCACCGATGTGATGCCTCAGGACATCGAGGACACATGTCTCAACCGGTGCGCGCCGCAATCGAATCCGCGGTCTCGCTCCGCTCGAACGGCTTGTCGCCAGCGCGCACAAGAATCCCACCCCACCGCCGGATTGCTGAGTCTTCGAATGCACGTTCGCACGTCATCGACGCGCTAACGCCCACGTTGCTCCGATCTGACCCTCACCTAGAACGCGGTCAAGGCCGGTGTGGGTCGATGTCTCCGCCGCCACAACCAGATCCCTATCGCTTGTCCTGCCAAAACCGCGAAGACGCTGAGGAGGAGCAGGAGGGTAAAGGGCGACGTCACGCGTAGCAGCGCACCGTAGAAGAACGCGTGGAACACGACCAATGCGAATGTCGCGTAGTTCAGGCGCTGGAGCCACTTCCAGGTCGGGGCCTTGAGGATCCGCAGCGCGAGGTCGCTTGAGATCGAGAGCAGCCCGGCAACGATCACGATCGCGAGGAGCCCGGTCCAGTTCCCGAGGCCAAAGCTGTTCAGCAACGGGGTCCCGTCGGCCGCGACGAAATACGCGAGGAAGCCGGAGAGCTGACCGGCGCTGTGCACCTGCAGCCCGAAGAAGACATGGACGATGCTGAAGCCCGCCGTCCACATCCCCGCATCACGGCGGAGGTAGCTTGAAATGGGATTTCGCCGACGCAACAGCAGGTTGGCCGGTCCAACGAGAAGCGTGAACGCGAGGAGCCCCGTGGCGACATATCCCGTGGCGACGGTGATCCGCTGGTCCAAGCGACTTTTCGCCCTCTCGTCCGTGATCGCGCCCGCGTCCATCTGCCCGGTCTGTTCCGTGCCGTGCGCACCCCCCGGCGTCGTGCCGCTCGCGTGACCGGTCGACGACGACCCCGCCGTCCCGGCGTGAGCCGTTGGGGCCGGCGTTCGGCTCCCGCCGTGATCCCCTGATGGTGCGGTCTGGGTTGCACCGTGATCCATCGCTCCGACCGCGCCTGGCTGACGAGGAGACGACTCGCCCGCTCCGATGTCGAGTGGACGCGGCAGCGCAGCGTGACCACCCATGTCCGCCCGCACGTAGGCAAGAGGATCGAACGCCGGCAGCGTCATGAAGAGCAGGAGCATCGCGATGCTCCCCACGGCGAGCGGCAGATGAAAGCGCAGAAGGCGGTCACGCCAGCCGGTCGGAATGCCGCCGAGCGGCGCGCGCGCTGATCGTGGCCGTCGAGTCGTCGGATCCTGAGCCTCCGTTGTCTGAGGTCTCACATGCCCATCGTACCCGCGCGCGGTGGTTGATTGTTCGATAGCTGCATCAATTGCACGAACACACATGATCCCAGAATCCGGCTAGACTTCTTGCGTCGTGGACCATCACGAACACTCGCCGTTCCCAGCCGAGTTCCTTTTGGGCGCGCTCCGTCAGCTCGGCAGGCGGGAGCTCACGTTCACGCAGCTCGTCGCGATGGACTACATCGTCCGTCGCGGAGCACCGACGATCCGCGAGGTGGCGGAGGCGATCGATCGCTCTCCAGCTGCCACGAGTCGCCTCATCGATGACCTCGTGCGGGCCGGCCTGGTGGTGCGACAGTCATCGGCTGATGACCGGCGGGTCAAACATGTTCACCTGACGACCGCAGCGAAGGACTTTCTGGCCAGTCTGCATAAGGCGCATCACGAAAGAGCGCGACCGCGGCACTCCCACTGATTCGACTCACAGCTGGCCGAGTGGATTCGACGCCGGCCTGGATCTCCGCATGAAGATCACGATCCGACCGACGCGCCAGGACGATCCGCCGAACGTCGTCGACATCGGCAGTCAGTTCGGACGCGAGCGCAAGGTCGCGGGCGAGAACTTCTAGAGCCGACGCGTCCGGGCGCGACCGAAAGCAGCCTTACTTGATCACGTACGGGAGGATCATCCCGCCGCCGTACCCGGGCGAAGTCAGACTCCCGCATGGGCAGATGACTCCCGATCAGCCGTCCTGGGTCGGGAGTCAGCCCCGATGGTCTGAACCACGTGTCGCCCAGTTCGATTCTGGCCCTCGGGCAACGACAAGAGTTGGCGAAATTTCAATACCAGGGCCGCATTGGCCACCTTGCGCGAACGTGAATGAGGCAGTCCGAGAGTGTGTGGGTTGAGTGAACCCGGCTGTGGCGATGCGCACGAGGCGGCCGCCGGCTTAGGCTCCCAGACATGAAGACACGTTGGCGCTCCGAGGGGGATGGCTGGACTACCGAGGGCCCGAAGATCACGGACCGAGAGAAGCTCGGAGCGATTCAGCGCGTCATAGAGGATGAGGGCCCGATCATCGTCGAGCACCGGCACTACCACGGGTCAAGCGCGCCAGATCGATTGATCTTCGAGGACTTCGACAAGTTCAGCCGATGGCTTCACGAGGACACCTTCGCAGGGGATTCGATATGGGTATGGAGTTACACCGCAGTTTGTGCGGACGCTAATTACCTCGCGCAAGGCAAATGTCCAGATGAGCGCGGCGAGGTGCCTCAGGGCGGAGCGTACTAGCGGTCAAAATGTCCCGTCGGTGTGTTCGGCGTGCCGCAAGAGAGGGAGGACGCGCTGCCTGTAACACAGTGCCCACCCACCCGAGTGCCCTTCGCGCGGTCAAACAGCATCAGGAACCAGGCGTGACGGGGCCCAGTCCTACGCGCAGGAGGAAAGCGCCAAAGAAAACGGGCAGCAGAGCGATCAGCGCTTGAGGCCAAGGTAGCCCGACCAAGAACAAGCCCATCGCGATCGACGTGAGCCCAGGGCCACCGAGACACAATCGAACTCCGATCAGACCGAGGCGCCTCCGGCGTGCGATCGCTCCGGCCGTTGCGAGGATTGCTCCGATGAGCATCCCTACAACCGCGGCAATTGCGATCGCCAGGCCGACATCCGAAACAGCCGAGCTCACGACTGTCGTCGTTTTAGCACGCGGGATCTCATTTACTGATTGCAGGCCGCAGGCAGTCACAGAGAGGCGAACGCCGACTCCCGGAAATCCGCATCCGTGTCGTTCGGCGACGACGGAAATGAAGCTGGGTTCGTGGGACGCGACGAACACTCGGCACGAGAGCGTCGGCTTCCCCGCTAGACAAAGTCACCGCCCGGAAAAATGGGCTCGTTCCTCAGACCGCGGTCGCGATGGATAGGCTGGGCGACGTGAGCCAACAGCCGTGCGTGTTGTGTGCTGAAAGCGTGAGCAAAGATGGTCGCTACGTCTGGGAGGACCGGCTCTGGCGGCTGTGGACCAGGACAACCGGGAAGGTCCCGGGCTATTCCTTTCTGAACTCGAAGCGGCACATCCCTTACCTCACCGATCTAGATGGCGACGAGGCCGCGACGCTCGGTCCGGTTTTGGCGCGGATCACACGAGCGATTCGCGCTGCCACTGGCGCCTCACTGGTCTATCTACACGTCTTTGGCGACGGGGCGGCTCATTTCCACATGCACCTCGTACCGCACAGACCAGGCGACGCCCTGAACACGCAGGTCTTTCGTGAAGACGCCGGGAACGATGCGTCTGTGGCGGACCTGGCAGGTGTCGCGGATCAGCTCGCGCGCGTTCTTGCCTCCAAGGAAGCGTGACGTCGAAGGCGGCACGCCAAGTACCGGCGTCAGGCAATCTGACGTGCGGGGTAGGATCGGCTCGTGCGCTTAAGGGGCGCAATCGTCTTGCTTCTCGTTGTCGCCGCATTCTTTGCGGCCGGGCCCTGGCTCGGATGCGTGGCTCCGCCCCTCAGCGGCGCGCCGCTCGGGACCATGTTTAACACTGTCCTTCTTCGCGCATGCACCTACGGCGGCACGGAGTTCTCGATCGGTGGGCAGCAAGGCTTTCCAGGTTTCGCGGGCCCGTACTGGGGCAACTTGCTTGTTGGGATCGCCTACCTAGTCGTCGCAGTCTTTGTGGCACGGACGAAGCGCGCGTGGTGACCTGCGCGGCGAACCAAAGGCCGTGCGGTCGAACCGTGCGGCAGCGCGATCGAGTTCTGGGCAAGGTCTGGAAGTAGCGCATGGCTACCTTCGGCGTTCTCTTTGGCCTCACTCGAGGGCGACTTCGAGGGCGGAAATCGCCGGAGGTTCTTCTGCGCGGCGGGAACCTCTGAAGGAAGATTGACGGACGCTCCCACATTGCGGGGCGCTTTTAGTCGCGGAGTTCTCCCCGAACGTGCTCGACACCCATGCGCGAGTCGTGCGACAGGCGAACCGCTGGGTTCGCTGAAGATCGACTTCTCTGTTGCGCCAGGCTTAGCCACGCACAGCGCGCGCCATGCGTGAAGCGCGCACTGCCGGACGCACGTCGTGAACGCGAACGATGTCGGCGCCCGCCGCGACGCCAAGCGAGACGATGGCCAGCGTGCCCTCTAGCCGCTCGCCGACGTCGAGCCCAAGGGTCTCGCCGATAAAACGCTTGCGTGACGGTCCAACCAGCAGCCGGTTCCGCGCGAAGCGGCCGCGCAGCTCTCCCAGCCGTCGCACGAGCGTGAGACTCTCCGCGACGGTCTTCCCGAAGCCAAGGCCGGGATCGACGATCACTCGCTCCGGGGCGACACCGGCACGGACAGCCTCGGCCAGGAGCTCCTCGAGCGCCGCGCCGACTCGCTCGACCACGTCACCGAGTCCCTCGTCCTTACGCACCCAGCCGTTGTGCATCACGACGAGCCACGCTCCATGCGCGGCGGCGACGCGAGCGAGGTCTGGATCGGCAAGCCCCGAGACGTCGTTCACGATCGTCGCGCCCGCGCGTAGCCCGGCCTCGGCGACCGCGGCGTGGCTCGTGTCGATCGAGATCGGCGCGGCGATCCCGTGCAGCGCCTCGATAACGGGGATCGCGCGCGCGAGCTCCTCCGCCAACCCCACCGGCTCGGCCTTGGGCCGAGTCGATTCGCCACCGACGTCGAGGATCGCCGCGCCGTCCGCGATCTGTTGGTGCGCCCGCGCGACGAGGGCGTCGAGGTCGGTCCCCACGCCATCACCGGAGAACGAGTCCGGCGTAGCGTTGAGGATGCCCATGATCCACGGCGGCTCCCCCCACGACATCATCACGAGCGGTCTAGCACTTGACGACGACGCGGTGCGCTGGCTGCTGTCCTTCTCCGACATGGAGCGTGGCGTTGGCTGGAACCCGCTCGCCGCGCCGGACGAGCAGTGGAAGCTCGGGCGGACGCGCGCGTTGCTTGACATCCTCGGCGCGCCCGATCGCTTATTGGACTGCGTGCTGATCGCCGGTACGAAGGGCAAGGGCTCGACGGCCGCGTTCCTCGCGCGCATCCTCGCGTCCGCCGGCATCCGCGCGGGGCTGTACACGCAGCCACACCTCCAGATCTATCGCGAGCGGATCCGCGTCGACGGCGCCGCCATCACGCCCGACGAGCTCCGGCGCGAAGTCACGTTGCTGCGGGACGCGGTGGCCGAGCTCCGGGACCGGCATCCCGATGCCGGCGAGCCGACCACGTTCGAGCTCACGACGGCCCTCGCGCTGCACCATTTCGCGGTCACCGGGTCCGTTGTCGCGATCCTCGAGGTCGGTCTCGGCGGGCGTCTAGATGCGACAAACGCGGTCGATCCCGTGGTCTCGGTGATCACGCCAATCAGCCGCGATCACCTTGCGATCCTCGGTCCAACGCTGGCGGACGTCGCGCGTGAGAAGGCTGGCATCCTCCGACACGACCGGCCTGCGCTTATCGCGCCGCAGCTCGCCGAGCCCGAAGCGGCGCTCCTCGCGGCAGCGAGCGAAGCCGGCGCGCACGCGACGGGAGTGGCACCGATTGGACCCGGCCTCGCCATCGGGCTTGCAGGTGACCATCAGCGCGTCAACGCCGCGCTCGCTGCGGCCGCGGCGCGTGCGCTCCCGGGTATCACCGTCACCGACCGTGCGATCGCGGAAGGTCTCGCCCGCGTCGCGTGGCCAGGTCGATTCGAGGTCGTGTCTGGTGCGCCGACGTTCGTGCTCGACGGCGCGCACAACGACGCGTCGGCCGAGGCGTTCGCGCGGACGCTGCGCGCGTACGCCAACGGTCGCGCAATCGTGCTCGTCGTCGGGATGCACGCTGACAAGGAGACCGAGGCCGTGTTGCGACCGCTCTGCGCGCTCGCATCGCATGCGGTCGCGACGCGATCGCACACTGCGCGCGCGCTCGCCGCTGACGATGTGGCCGCATTCTGCCGACAGCTCGGCACCACGACGGACGTCGAGTCGACCGTCCTCGGCGCGATCGCGAGGGCACGCGAGTTGAGCGGTGACGAGACGATCGTTGCCGTTGCCGGGTCGCTCGCCATCGTCGGAGAGGCCCGCGACGCGCTAGGCCTCGCCGTTGCCGAGCGGCTCTGGTGAGCGCGGTTTCGCAGAGATCGACGCTGGCCCACCAGGAAGCATGGGCCGGACGCGAATGATCGTCAGCAAGTCCGCTTCGCCCAGGGACACCGAGATCATCGAGATTCCGCTCGACCAGGTCTTTTGCCCCTGCTGCGAGGACGACCTCGCCTCGGCTATCAAGCACCTCCCGCATGTCGTCGATGCACATGTCGATCTCGACCGCAGAGTTGCGCGCGTCACCGTGCATGACGGCATGACTGACACGGCCACGCTCGACAGGCAGATCCAGTCCTCCAACTTCCGCAACCCGGTCCCCCTGCCCAGAGCGGATGTCAGCACGCACGAGTCCATGCACCACGCCGCAGCCAAGACGGCCGCGCACGGTGGCCACGAGGCGATGGGCCACGACATGTCGGATCCACGCATGGCTGCGGCAATGGAAGGCGATATGCGGCGGCGTTTCTGGATCGCGCTCGCACTATCGCTTCCCGTTGTCGCGTACTCGTCACTCGGGACGCTACTGCTGGGCGGCCGCGAGCTCCCCACGCCCGTCGACCGCAACTGGATCCTGCTCCTGTTCTCGACGCCGGTCGCGCTCTGGGCGTCGAGCGTGTTCCACGTGGGCGCCTGGCGCTCGATCCGGTCCGGCGTCTTGAACATGAACGTCCTCGTCTCGCTGGGAATCCTCGTCTCGTATCTGTTCAGCGTCGGTCTCACGTTCACCGTCGGCGGCGAAACCTTCTACGAGGCCGCGGTGATGCTCGCGACCTTTCTCATCTTCGGCCACTGGATGGAGATGAAGGCACGCCGTGGCTCATCGGACGCGGTTCGCAAGCTGCTCGAGCTCGCGCCGGCCGAGGCGAACGTCGAGCGCGATGGCGCGGTGCGGCGGCTGCCGGTCTCCGACGTCCGCGTCGGCGATCTGGTCGTGCTCGAGCCGGGGGAGCGCGTCGCGGTCGACGGCGAGGTGATCGACGGACGCACCTCGATCGACGAGTCGACGGTCACGGGCGAATCGATCCCGGTCGAGAAGGAGGAAGGCGCCAGGGTCGCGGCCGGCACGGTGAACCAGGCCGGCTCGATCCGCTACCGGGCCACGGAGGTCGGCGCCGACACCTCGCTCGCGCGGATCGCGCGGCTCGTCGAGACGGCACAGGCTTCCAAGCCGCCGGCGCAGCGCATCGCCGACCGCGCGGCGCACTACCTCGTGATCGTGGCTGTCGCCGCCGGGGTGCTGACGCTGCTCTTCTGGCTCCTCATCGCGCGCGAGCCGCTGCTCTTCGCGCTCACGCTCGCCGTGACCGCCGTGGTCATCGCCTGCCCGGACGCTCTCGGCCTTGCGACGCCCACCGCGGTGATGGTCGGCACCGACATCGGGGCGAAGCACGGCATCCTTTTCAAGGAGGCGACGAGCCTGGAGCTCGCATCCCGGATCCGCTCGATCGTCTTCGACAAGACCGGGACGCTCACCGAGGGCACGCCGCGCGTCACGGACGTGGTCCCGGTCGCGCCGTTCGACGAGCGCGAGCTCCTTCGTCTGGAGGCAGGTGCCGAGGCCCGCTCAGGACATCCCTTGGCCAAGGCGCTTCTCGAGGAAGCGCAGCGGCGCGGCATCCGCACGCCTGAGCGCATCGATGGGTTCGAATCTCTCGGCGGTCGCGGGGTGCGCGCACGCGTCGAGGGCCGGAGCGTGCTCGTCGGCACGCGGCGCCTTCTGGATGAGAGCGGGATCTCGGTCGACCCCATCCGGGCGAAGCTCGACGAGCTCCTCCGGGCCGGAAAGACGCTCACGATCGTGGCCATCGATGGCGCGATCGCGGGTGTGGTCGCGGTCCAGGACACGCCCCGCGAGAGCGCCAAAGCGGCGATCGCCGGTCTTCGAGGTCTCGGCATCGAGGTCGCGATGCTTACCGGCGACAACCGGCAGACCGCCGATGCCGTCGCCCGAGAGCTTGGCATCGAGCGCGTGCTCGCGGAGGTCCTGCCCGAACACAAGGCGCAGGAAGTAAAGCGTCTGCAGTCGGATGGCAAGTTCGTCGGCATGGTCGGCGACGGCATCAACGACGCACCCGCGCTCGCGCAGGCCGACCTCGGCATCGCGATCGGCGCGGGCACCGATGTCGCGGTCGAGACGGGCGACATCGTGCTGATGCGCTCCGACCCGCGCGACGTGCTGGGCGCGATCAGGCTCTCGAAGGCGACGGTGAGGAAGATGAAGCAGAACCTCTTCTGGGCAGCGATCTACAACGTGATCGCCATCCCCGTCGCCGCGGGCGCGTTGTACCCGGCGTTTGGGTTGCTGCTGCGGCCCGAGCTCGGCGCACTCGCGATGAGTGCGAGCTCGATCACCGTCGTCACGAACGCGCTCCTGCTTCGGCGGACGGAGCGCGAGCTCAACTAGAACGAAGGCGTGCGCTGCCCTAACGACGCCGAGATCCCCCGGCCGCGCACGCGGCCGAGGGCTGCCCGATGTGCGTTCAGTCGATCTTGATGACGACTCCGGTCCCCGTGAAGAAGTCGGGGGTCGTTCCGGCCGCAAAGAGCGCCCACTTGATCTCCGCTCTTCAGGTTCGCCTCGGCTTTCATGAGGCGGCCGTCCGCGCGCGTGTCGGATCGTGCGGCTTCCTCGGCGTCCGCGAGAGCCACGGGACGGTTCGTGAAGAGCGACATCCCGTCGAGCTTCACGACGTGCTCGTCCAGCGTTCCAGCCGCGGTGTAGTAGCAGGCTCCGACCGGGTTCGAAGGCACCATCCCGTTCGGTCCTCCTGCTGTGCCACTGTCCCAGCCGGCGCCAGCAAGCCCGTCCTTCTGCCCCGCGACGTCAACACTGATCGCGACCGTCGCCCCTCGCCTCTCAAGGACACCGTGGAAGTGGATGAACACGTGGCCGCCGTCATCGGCGCTGCCGAGGCCGGCGGGCCCGGTTGCTGTCGCGGCGAGCGCCGCCGCGCCGATCGCGCTTCCCCTGAGGAACTGCTTACGAGTGAGCGTACCCATGACTCCCCTCGTCGCGGGCGCTCATTTAGACGGCGCATCGCGCCCGTCGGCGAGCGAATGATGCGACTCGCGTCAAGCACGAAGGCGCACGACCGCAATGGCCCCGCGTCGGCGCGCTCGTGCTCGCGGTTGCTTTGGGCTACGCGGTGATGACGACTTTGGCCCGAGCCTGACCGGTGCCGACGTAGCGCACCGCCTCGCGAGCCTCCGATAGTGGATATGTCCGATCGATCGCCGGGCGCAGCTTGCCCGACTCGATGAGGTCCTTGAGGTACACAAGGTCGTCGAGGCCGGGCTGGGCGACATAGAACTTCACGCGCTGGCGCAGCACCCGTGCACGCACCATCACATTGATGATCCGCGCGAAGATCCCAAGCCAGCCGCCGGTCTTCGGCGCGCCGACCTGCACGAACATGCCGTTCGGCCTCAGGACGCGGCGCAGATCGGACAGCGAACGAGTAGCGGAGATGTCGATCACCGCGTCATAGCGATCCGGGCGCCGCGCGAAGTCCTCCTTCGAGTAGTCGATGACCTCGTCCGCGCCGAGCGACTTTGTGATGTCGACGTTCCGCGGACCCGTCACCGCGGTGACATGTGCGCCTAACGCCTTCGCGATCTGCACCGCAAACGTGCCGACACCACCGCCCGCGCCGTGAATGAGGACCCGCTGTCCCGGCTTGACCTGTGCGTGGTCGCGAAGACCCTGGAGTGCGGTGCGCCCCGCGACGTTGAGCGTCGCGGCCTGCTCGAACGGAAGGTCGCGGGGCTTCAGAAGCAGTCGATCCTCGCGGGCTCGTACGTACTCCGCGAAGGACGCGAGCGCTGCGCCGAAGACCTCGTCGCCGGGCTTGAAGCGCGTGACGTTGGGACCGACCGCCTCGACGGTGCCGGCGAGGTCCACGCCTCGGACCGGTTCGTCCTGCTGCCGCATCATCTTCGAGATGATCTCGAGCAGTAGCCCACCGTGTGTGGTGTGCCAGTCAAGGGCGTTCACCGACGCCGCCCGCATGCGTACGAGCACGTGGCCCTCGGTCAGCTCCGGCCTCGGGATGTCCCGCAGGTGCAGGACGTCCGCTGACCCACGCCCTTCCTGTACGACCGCCTTCATCGTTTGGCCACGGCCCTCGGCCTTGTCAGCCGTCTCGCTCGCTCCTACCACAGCACCCATTCCTCCGCCTCCTTTGCGCCGGCCACAGCGTGAAGGCTACATGTGAAGAAGTCGTGAATGGGGCGCGGAAAGCGTAAGGGCACCCGGAAGAGATCTGGTCTACGGTTCTTATCGTGGTCGATCTGCCGCTCGATTTCAGCGTCGAAGACGAGCGGGGCGAGCCCTGGCATCTTGCCGACCATCTGGTCGACTCGGTCGTGCTGCTCTTCCTTCGCGGTGACTGGTGACCGTACTGCAATGGCCAGCTGGTCAGCTGCGCACGGCAATACGAGGAGTTCACGAACCGTCGAGCGAGCGTGGTTGGGATCTCGGTCGATCGCGTCGCGCGCAATAAGGCGATGGTCTCCAAGCTCAGCCTCCCCTTTCGAATGCTCGCGGATCCGGACGCCGCGGTCATCAACGCGTACGGCGTGTACCACGAGAAGGAGCAGCGCTCGCGCCCCGCGGCATTCGTGATCGGCCGTGATCTCTCGATCGCGTACCGCTACGTCGGCCGCGACTTCGCCGATCGCCCGGTCACGAAGGAGCTCCTCGAAACCCTCGACAAAGTGAAGGATGTCCAGGCGAAGGGGCTATCGCCGACGACGTTGAGCCGCGGGCCGAGGGAGCCGACCGACACGGGCCGCGTCCCTTTTCCACTCGAGCACCTTCCGCCATACATGCGCGGGGTGAACTTCGCGCTCGAAGCCATCTCCGCGCGGGTGCCCGAAGACGAGCGGCTGCAGAAGGAGATCACGACGTACCGGTTGATCGCGCAGGACTACGTGAAGCACGCGCTCGCAACGCTCAAGCACGGGGCCAGCGCGTAGTCCTCGCAGACTAGTCGGGTGAGGACGAGCCGCCTCGAAGCGTTCAGCGACGGCGTGTTCGCGATCGCCGCGACGCTCCTCGTGCTCGAGCTGCGCGTGCCGTCCGATTCGAGCGACCTCGCCGGTGCCCTCGCTCGGCTGTGGCCGGCGTACGCCGCCTATCTCGTCAGCTTCCTGACCATCGGCATCATCTGGGTGAATCACCACAGCCTGCTCGCACACTGCAGACGCGTCGACCGGCGCTTCCTCTATCTGAACCTGCTCCTGCTGATCGCCGTTGGGATCGTGCCGTTCCCAACGGCCCTCGTCGGCCAATACATCCTCTCCGAGACCGGGGCCACGCCCGCGCTGGTCGTCTACGGGCTGGGTGCGGTCCTCATCGCGATCGCCTTCACCGGTGTGTTTCTTTACGCGACGCATGACGAGCGGCTCGTGGGTGATGATGCGGCGGCGCGTCGGGTCCGCGAAGAAGGACGCCTCTTTCCGATCGGCCTCGGCGCGTACAGCCTCGGCATCGCGCTGGCGTTCGTGGCGCCGCTCGCCAGTCTCGCCGTGTATGGCCTGACCGCGCTCTTCTACGCGCTTCCGCTCTTACCCCTCCCGACACGCAGCGGGAGCGATTAGCCGGCGACCCTGATGCGATCGTGGCCCGGGATGCGGCCGCGTGTCACGGAAGGTCGAGCGCCGTCCGGAGCGTGAAGCCCTGCCTGCGTGCGCTCGTCGCAGCAGACTCCGACTCAAGATCGAGTGCGACGACCTGCACGAGCGCGTCGGCGCCCTCCGGTAGGCGAGCCGTGCCGTCCGCGGCGCAGCACGGGGTTGCGAACAGAAGCGTCGGCTGGCTGCCCACGGCGAACGACACGCCGAACCGGTCGCGCGGGTCGTCGGATTGGACCGCCACGCTCAGCACGCCCGCCTTGCCGACGGTGACGTGTAGCAGTCGGCACGGCCACGATCGACGTGGCTCGCTCGTATCGGTCCGGACTGCGTAACAGAGCCCGTCGTCGGAGCCGATGATGAGGTGCACAGCGGAACCGGCGTCGATGCGAACGAGCGGATGGAGGCGCACGTCGTGCCGCGGGTCGGTCGAAGCGACGCGGATCTCGCCGACGCTCGCCTCGTATCCGGACGCGCCGATGGAAACGTCCACTGGGACTCGCGTTTGGACCGAGAAGATCAGTCGGTAGCTTCCCGTCTCCTCGGTGTACGTCGTGGCGAGCCCGCGACCCTGGCCGGCGCGAACGAAGGCGTGCGCGATCGGCCGTCCTTCATCGTCCGTCACGTATCCCGACATCGTCACCACGAGCGGCACAAAACCGGCTAAGCCGAGCGCGGCGCGTGCCACGCGCTGCACGGGCGCGAGCGTGGCCGCGAAGACGAGCAGGACGATGGCGACCGCTGCGAGGGCGAGCGAGCGTCGGTGGCTTGGGCCGGCGGGCTGCTCCTGCGCATCGACAATCTGCGCCGCCACTCCGGTCCTCAGAGCTCACGATAGAAGTAGGTCGTCGGTGCGAGCGTGCCGTCCGGCATCGCCGCGTAGTTCGGTACCGACCCGACCTCGGTCCAACCGAGCGAGCGATACAAGAGGTCTGCTTCGCTTCCGCTGATCGTGTCGAGGACGAGGAGCGTGCGCCCCTCGCGCCGGGCGACATCCTCGATCGCCGCCAGCAGCCGGCGCGCGATCCCGCGACGTCGTGCGTCGTGGTGGACGAGAAGCTTCGCGACCTCGGCGCGGTGGCGCGAGTTCGGCAGGGGAGCGAGGCGCAGCTGCACGGTGCCGACGATTCGGTCGCCCCATCTCGCGGTGAGCAGGATGAGCCGATGGCTCTCGACGTCGGGGGAGATCGATCGCCACCAGATCGCGGCCTCGCGCGGGCCGAATGGCGTGACGAATCCAACCGAAGCGCCGCTATCGACCGCATCCGCGAGAAGCTCCGCCAGGCCAGACGTCAGACCCTCGAGTGAGTACGCCTCCTCGATCAGAACATCGTCAGCCGTGCTCGGCACACGATGAGGCTAGCGCGCCGCAGATAGCGACCCGGCAGTCACATCCTTCTTCTGGGCATTGAACGCAGCCAAGACCTCTCGCTTTTCCCGGTCGGGCACTTTGAAATGGTCCAGCGTGCGGGCGAGCTCGACATTGATCACTTCGTCAAAGACCTCCGGTGTGATGTGGAAGTCGGAATGTGCCTCGCGCAGAGCTTCGCCCGTGTACTGGAATGGTCCCCCCGCGACAGACGCGGCCCAGAGCGTCCTCAGGAATTTGAGCCCGGGCAACCGTTGCTTATAAGTCTCGGTGTGCCATTTCTTGAGCTCGGGATTCGCATTCACGATCTTCGGATTCTTAAAGAGTGCGTCGCTGAAGTGGTCCACCACCCCCGCGATCGCAAAAATGCCTCCGAGGCGCTCGTACAGGCTCTTCTCTTTCATCTCTCGTCCTTTCCAATCAGGTTGCGACGAAACTAGGGAGGACGGCCCGTGCCTCGGAACCCCCAATTGCAGGGTCGATCAGCCAACCAAGCCGAGGATTACGGTCCGTTATCCGCGAGGCCAAGCTCGTGCGCACGAGCGACAGCCTCGAGCTCGGAGTGGGCCCCGAGTTTTTCGATGACCGTACGAACGTAGCCTCGGACTGTCGAATAGCGAATCCCGATTCGTTGTCCGATCTGCCGGTTGCTAAGCCCGGCTGCGAGCAAGCGCAACACCTGTAGCTCCCGGCGCGTCAGTTGTCCGAGCAGGAGGGCGCGTTCTTCCCACGTCCGCTCTTCCCGTCGCCTGCGACGAGCGAGGGCGATGACGTTCGCCACCGCCTGCAGGAACTGCACGTGGTCGTCGGTGAAGCGCCGCCTCGTGCGGGTGTATGCCCCAAGAACGCCGAACGGCGTTCCATCGCCATGGATGAGGACGCTGAGGCCACTCTGGACACCGTGTTCTCGTAGGAGTTGAGGCGGTCGGAATCGGGTCTCCGAAGCAAGATCGCGAATCACGACCGGTCGATTGGTCTCGATGGCATAGCCGGCGTGGGATTCCCGGCCCGCGCCGAGCGTCGCACGGCCGATCAGACCCGGCGGCCATCCCACGCCGGCGCGCAACAGAAGCGCCGCGCCGCCGGGAAGAAGCTCGAGGACAGCACTGAATTCGGCGCGCAGTATCTGAGTGACGCGGCGCGTGGCATTTTCGAGCAGGACGTCCTCGTCCGCGCCAGCGAGCGCGTCGTTTCCGAGGGCCGCAATCGCCGCCTGCTGACGAGAGCGAGCGCGCAGCTCCTCGGTCACAGTGGGCGGTCCCGGACCGGCCCGTGTCCAGAGCGACGCATGAGGGCTAGTCTCTGCCGATCGCGATGACGGCCTTTTTGGACGACCTCGCCACGCCCTTCCTCTATGTCGACCTCGACCGGATGAATCGGAACATCGGCGCGATGGCGGCGGCCGCGCGCGAGCTTGGTGTCCGGCTGCGACCACACGCCAAGACACACAAGGTGCCGGAGATCGCCCGTCTTCAGCTCGCCGCCGGCGCCACCGGGGTCACCCTGGCGAAGGTCTCCGAAGCCGAAGTGTTCGCCGATGCGGGCATCGACGACCTGTTCATCGCCTACCAGATCGTGTCACCCGCGCAGCTCGAGCGCCTGATCCGTCTTGCGCGCACGACTCGCGTGCGCTGCGCCGTCGACAGCCGTGCCGGAGCCGAGAAGGTCTCCAGTGCCGCGACCGCTGCCGGGATCGAGCTGCAGATCATGCTCGAGATCGACCTCGGGATCGGACGGACCGGGGTTCGCGCGGGCGTGGAAGCGTTCGAGCTCGCGCAGCGCGTCGCGGACCTTCCCGGTCTCAGGCTCATCGGGATTTACGGGTTCCGCGGGTTCCGCGGGTTCGCGGAGGGAGGGGAGGGCCGTGAGGCCTGGGGACGCGCGGAGGGCGAAGCCCTCGTCTCTGCCGCGACGGACCTGCGCGCAATCGGGCTTCCCATCGCCGAGGTCAGTGCGGGCTCCACACCGACAGCCCTGCCGGCCGGGAGCGTGCGCGGCGTCACCGAGATCCGTCCCGGTCAGTACCTGTTCGGGTGCGCGAACGTCGTCGCGCAGGGGGCAATGCGTGCCGAAGACGTGGCGCTCTTCGCCTGTGCGACGGTGATCAGCCGGCCTGCGGACGATCGCGCCGTCGTCGACGCCGGGAGCAAGACGCTGTCGACCGACGGCCCGTGGGAGCCGGGATGCGGGTTCGGTTACCTCGCCTCCGATCCGCTGACGCGGGTGGCCAGCCTGTGGGAGGAGCACGGAGTACTACGTCTTAGCGAAAACGCGCGGGCCCTTCGTGTTGGCGACCGGGTCTCGATCGTCCCCAATCATGTCTGCACCGCCGTGAATCTTCACGACCGCATCACAGCCGTCCAAGGCGATCGAATCGAGGCTGTCTGGGTGGTCGCAGCGCGCGGCCGCGTCGAGTGACAAGCCGATTGGGGTCGGGGCGATTGGCGGACCCGCCGAGCATCTTCTAGCCTCCCTTCGTTTGCGGGAGGTCACGAAATGAAGATGTTCAAGCTGGCATGCGTCCTGGCGCTGGTCGCGGCGATCGCCATCGGCGCGGATCCGGCGGCGGGCGCGCGCTCCGGTCCGAGCGCTGGGCCGAACGTCCTCGTCGATCTCGATCACGGAAACCTCTTCCCGCAGAACAAGCAGAACGAGCCCGCGATCACCCGCGACCCGTTGACCGGCGCCCTCATCGCGGGTGCGAACGACGAGATCTCGCTCGACCTCTGCCGAGGCGCGACCGCGCCCTTGACGTCGCCGTGCCCGTTCACACCGGGGCGGCCGATCTCTGCGTTCTACCGCTCACTCGACAACGGGGCGACCTGGACCGGCGGCTACCTCCCCGGGTTCGCCAGCATCAACCGGCTCTCGGGAGGAGACCCGAGCCTCGACGTCGGCCCGCGCCGCTGCACCGACGGCGCGTTCAGGTGGTCGTGCGGGAGTGTCGTGTATTACGCCAGCCTCGCCGACCCGTTCGGCGACAAGATGGGCGGAGAGCAGGTCACCGTATCGCGCAGCTACGACGACGGGGGGACGTGGGCGGATCCCGTCGAGGCCACGACCACCGACAACAAGTCCGCGTTCGATGACCACGAATGGATCGCGGTCGATCGCGGCGTCGCGAGCCAATGGTTCGGCCGCATCCACTTGTTCTGGGCGGTGTTCTGCTTCTCGTGCGCCGGGAACGGCAACGTGAAGCTCTACGTCGCGCATTCCGACGACGAAGGCCGCACCTGGAGCACCGCCGTGCAGGTGAGCGCGGCGAACAGCAACCTCGCACAGGGCGTGCGTGAGACCGGCCAGATCGCCGTCGCGTCCGACGGGACGGTCGAGGCGTTCTGGACCGAAAACGCCGACTCCAAGGGCAAGTATCCCGACACCCAGGTCGTCGCGGTGTCCAAAGACGGTGGCGCCACGTTCGCCGCGCCCATCACCATCGCGACGACGACCGACTACCCGCTCACCGGCACGCCCTTCGACGCCGTCGACCTCTTTAACCGCGTTCCCGGCATGAGCGCACGGGTGGACTGCTTTCCGCACCCGGGCTCCGATCCGGCTTCGACCCGGGTGTACGTGGTGTGGTGCGACTTCGGCGGCGGTCACGGCGTCGTGAAAGGGGCCGTCTCGTCGGACGGTCTGCAGTGGACGCAGCTCGGGACGATCGCCGACGTTGCCGATCGCAACGCGTTCTTCCCCGCGGTGAGCGTGTCGCCGACGGGCCTCGTGAGCGTCGCGTTCGACGCGCTCACGAACCCACCGGCGGGCGACCCGTTTCAAACGGGCGTGCAGACGTACGACGTGTACTACGCGCAGTCACCGACGGGTGGCATGGCCTTCGGCGCGCCGATCCGCGTGAGCAGCGCCTCGTCGAACCCTGACGGGTCCAGTTACAACAACCTGAAGGAGCAATTCCTGGGCGATTACATCGGCATCGTGTCCGGACCGACCTCCGCCTTCGTGATCTGGACCGACGCCCGGAACGCCACGCCGTGCGCCGCGGTGGACGCTTACCGGAGCGCGGTCTACGGGGGCTCGAAGACGGCCGTCGCGCCGAATCCCGACACGGCCTGCGCGCCCAGCTTCGGCAATACCGACACGATGGTCGCCCCGGTCAGCCACTAGCGTCGTCTGGCGGTCCCGCGGGTCGCTTGCGCCTTGAACGAGCGGCGGGCGTATCCGCGCGGCTATAATCAATTTCGTTCAGGCGCCGAAGGGGTTGCGGAGAGCAACCTCTTTTTGATGTCCAAGTGAGCGAACCGCCCACCTAGCTCAGTTGGTAGAGCACGTCCTTGGTAAGGACGAGGTCTCGGGTTCGATCCCCGAGGTGGGCTCAACGAGGAGAAAGAGAGCGATGGCCAAGAAGAAGTTCGAGCGCACCAAGCCGCACGTGAATGTGGGGACGATCGGTCACATCGACCACGGTAAGACCACGCTCACCGCGGCGATCACCAAGACCTTGTCCTTGAAGGGCGAGGCCGAGTTCCGGCCGTTCGACTCCATCGACAACGCGCCCGAGGAGCGCGAGCGGGGGATCACAATCTCGATCGCGCACGTCGAGTACGAGACCGACAAGCGCCACTACGCGCACGTCGACTGCCCGGGCCACGCCGACTACATCAAGAACATGATCACCGGGGCCGCGCAGATGGACGGCGCCATCCTCGTTGTGAGCGCGGCCGACGGCCCGATGCCCCAGACGAGAGAGCACATCCTCCTGGCTCGCCAGGTCGAGGTGCCGCAGGTCGTCGTGTTCCTCAACAAGGTCGACATGGTCGACGACGAGGAGCTCCTCGAGCTCGTCGAGCTCGAGGTCAGAGAGCTCCTGACCAAGTACAAGTTAGACG
>Ga0207646_10001686_pt1 | contig 26869 bp, 31 predicted proteins | sample KBSK5502metaG_FD_184343 | JGI IMG/M metagenome (GOLD analysis project Ga0207646, IMG submission 184343) | Corn, switchgrass and miscanthus rhizosphere microbial communities from Kellogg Biological Station, Michigan, USA - KBS K5-50-2 metaG... | ecosystem: Host-associated > Plants > Roots >...
TTCCCTGTTGCTGGCTCCTTACCCAAACTACCGCTCTGAACGAACATCTGGATGACTGCCATTTCCCAAATTTTCATGGCCTGCTCCTTTTGAAGGTCGGTAGGCACACCGAATATGTCCAAGAACCCAGATAACTTTTCTAGAGGATTGCTTCAAGCTGCCTAAGAAGTGACATCATTGATGAATAGTGCTGTTTTTTTCTCGCATAACTTTTCCATGTGTGTTTGGCATGTTGTTTTTTGGCAAACGACGCTGATGACCGTTTTTCTCGCATAACTTTTCATTTCAGGTGAGCACAATACGGCCTCTGGAGAACAACGGAACGGAAAAGCACGATAAAGATCACCTTGTCATACCCCCGTTGGCCTAATGTTCTGGTTGAGCGAGAAGAAGTTGGTTGGATCATACGTGTTTTTGAGAGCGACCAACCGTTCGTAGTTGCCCCCGTATGCGTCTCGCACCCGTCCCTCTCCCTCCTGGCCCAGGAAGTTGACGTAGACCCCGAGGCGGCTCAACGGTTCCAACACCTGCCAGCCCGCGCGGGCCCATGCACGATGCCGGTCTGCTTCGCCGTCATCCCAGCTGGCCAGGATGCAGATGACATAGGACTCACCACGCAGCGCAAAGGCGGTCTCGCTCGGACCGACCCGGGAGGCTTTGCCGTGGACATGCTGGATGAGGATCTGCGACCAAGGGGAAGTGAAGGCGGCGCCATACTCCACCATCGCCTCGATGGCTTCGTCGCCGAGTTCTGAGAGGGTGCTTGCTTTCTCATAGTAGCACCGTCCCGCCGGGGCTCCTGCGTCGGCGCGTTGGATCAGCTTGAGGTAGGACCTCGGACGGATCAGATCAACAAGTGGGGCGGCAAACCTCCTGACCGGCGAAACGGCGCGTTCCCCATCCTTGAGCGGTCCACAGTAGCAGAGGCTGATAGCCACGGCAGGTAGACCATCTGGCGTGGTCGAGAGGCTGGCATAGGCGGTCAGTTCATCGGGAGCCGTGCTCGTATACTCCCGGTAGAAACGCAGCACCTCCCGCGCGCACTTCATCGGGTACACGACCTTGCCAGAGAGCACCGGGCCGACGGGATGCAGTTGGAAAGAGAAGGCGGTCGCGATGCCAAAGTTGCCGCCTCCGCCTCGTACCGCCCAGAACAGATCGGGGTTGACGCCCGCACTCGCCCTCTCGACTCGGCCATCGGCAGTGACGAGCTGAACCTCCAGCAGGTTGTCAATGGTCAGGCCGTACTTGCCCATGAACCAGCCCAGGCCGCCACCCAGCGTCAGGCCAGAGAGCCCGGTCCCGCCCACGGTGCCGGTGGTTGTGGCGAGTCCGTAGGCCTGCGTTGCCTGGACGAACTCGCCCAGGGTGAGACCAGCTTGGGCCCAGGCCGTCTGCTTCTCTGGATCGATGTGGACCCCTTTCATGCACGAGAGATCGATGACCATGCCGCCATCGCAGACGGAACTGCCACTGACGCTGTGTCCACCACCGCGCACAGCAACGCTCAGGTGGTGGAGACGAGCGAACTGGATGGCAGCGACTACATCGACCATATCAACGCAGCGCACGATCACATCCGGGTGTTTGTCGATCATCCCGTTCCAGACCCTGCGGGCGCTCTCGTAGCCGTCATCGCCTGGACCGATCAGTTCACCGTGCAGATCAGCCAAGCAGGACCTCTGGACCACTTGGGTGCGCGTTCTCTCGTGCATACAACTCCCTCTCAATCTCGCGTCCCTCCGCAGGCGGCACATGACCTCACCATGGGGAGAACCAGCGCGATCCTTTTCTATCACTTCCTCTCTCCACGTCAGATGACGGGAGAGCATGAGGTTCTGGCGATGAAATCGTTGCCCCAAGCTGCCAGAAGAAGCTCAGGAAATCAGGAAGGGCCCAGTGTTCCACGATGCGCTCGATCAGCAGGAGCATGAAGCTCACCTGTTTCCCGGTTGGGCGATCCCCATATAGGCTCCCGATGGGTGCCGCGAACCTGCACCACACAGGCGATCATCTCGCCCTCGACCAGTTCGACTTCGATGATATGGTGCAGGTCGGGAAAGCTGGCGTACAAGTGCGGCAAATGCTGACGGGTTTCATACAGGCCTGGGTGGCTGTCGAAGATGGTCCAGTCCTGCTGATCGAAGGCGCTGAGCACCTGGCGCAGGACCTGTTGTAGGGTTGGTGTCGGCATGACAATGCTCCTTGTGCTGCTCTGTCCAGTGCCAAGAGCTCGTGATTGCTGCTAACGCGAGCAGGTTTCCTGTTCTGCGGCCGAACGACTCCTGGAAGGATTGGTCAGTCTGATACATCGGCTGCCCTTCTCTGCCACTGCTCTCCGACCTACTCCACCTGTGGGATCGCGCCCAGTTGTTGCAGGAGACGCAACTGGTTGGGGCCACCCCAATGCTCCACGATCTTCCCCTCACTCAAACGATACATGTCCAGGGCCGGGACTGTGACGGTCTTGCCCGTTGGCGGGATGTCCTGAAACTGGCCGGTCTGGGTGCCGTGAAAGGTCAAACGCGCGGCGACGGTATCCCCTTCGGCAATTATCTGCTCAATGATGATCTGCCCGTCAGGAAAGGCCGAGTGAAAGCCGCCGATAAAGCGCTTGAGCTCTGCCGGGTCGGAGGGGAGATCGTGGCTGACGTAATGGTCGCCCTGCAGTTCCTCGAGGACGGCCAAGTGCTTCTGGTTGATCACCTCGTCATAGAAGCGGCGGACGGTGACCTTGTTGTCTTCTGGTGCCATGTGAAATGCTCCTTTGTGTGTCATGACGGTGGGTAAGAAGAGCTTACCTACCTGAACGCTCCAGTGAAACGTCTTCTGTGGATCAAAAGATGAAGGTGTTGACCAGGAACCTTCGTCCTCACATCGCAGGTGCAAGATGCATGCCATGGGTGTCACAGCGCGAAGCGCTAGTGTGGAGCTTCGCTCGTGACCGCAGCCGGTGCGGCCACGATCTCGAAAGCGATGAGCGCTCGCAACCAGTCCGACACGCCAAAATGTTCCACGACCTTGCCCTCTTCGACTTGGTCGAGTGAGATATTCATGATCTCAATCGTTTTGCCTGTGGGTGCGACTCCCATGAACACTCCCAGGTGGGTGCCGCGGAGCGTCGTGCGGGTCGTCACCCATGTTCCCTCGATGGTCTGCTGCTCGATGGTGGAAGACACGTCAGGGAACGAGGTGAAGAGCAGGGGAAAGACCTGCCGGGTCTGCCAGTAACCAGGATGGTCATCCAGCAGCGCCAGATTTCTTTGATTGATCGCCTCATGCGCTAGCCTCGCGATGGCTTTGCGTTCTTCAGCAAGCATGGCTTTTTCTCCTTTCTCGCTGTCGGTCATCAGAAACGTTCTCATACGAAGTTGCGAGCTAAGATGCAATCTTAGCGTGACTGTTGCTGTGCCTCTCGAGTACGACCTAAGGATGCAATTCGCCATGCTGCACCCTCACAAGGAGTGACATCCAAGCGAGGACTTGCGGCAGAGAGATGGGCAAGCTGAACCTGTAGGGAATGTCATGATCGCCTCCGGGCCCGCTTTCTAGCTCTTCCCGTCGCCTCTCTAGAGAACTTATGCCTCTTCTCTCCAGGGCGCTTACTCCCTTGCCATTCTCGTTCAATGCTTGTTGGCTGATCACAGCAATAGATACCATCTCCAGGGACGTTCCTACCTCATGTTCTGATGTGCTCTGTACTACCAGTGGACGGATCATTCTCTCTCGGAGAAATTGTGCAGCTGTCACCGAATTGGACGCCCGTCCTTTGTTCTCCTCCTCGAGCTGCTCCGCCAGGCCCTCCCGTGTGGAGGAGGAGACTACCAGCAGATGATCTTGCGGAAGCGCACGAAGGAGGCGAAGGAATTGAAAGAGGGTATCCAGCGAACTGAGGACCGTCGATTTCCACTGCCAGGTCGGCGCTGCATCCACCTGGATCGCGACACGATAATACATCTTTTGCCTCCTTCTCTCCTGTTCGCTCAAGATACTTCCACGAATCCAAGATCGTTTCTTAGTTCGCAACTTCGTATCATACCTGCGGTGGATCACCGTTGCTGAAAGTGTACCTGTTTGTGCTCGATTGCACCATGAAGAAGACCCACACTTTCCCCACAGTTTTCCCGTCTTTCAACTGTGGTATGATGGTGTCACAGGATGTTTCGCTCATTGTGCAACTCAGTCGGGAACTGACGGCGACCCTGTGTCGCAAACGCCCTTCGCCCTTGGAGCGAAGCAAGGCCACCGTCTGGGCCTGTGGGATCATTCATGCCTTGGGCATGGTCAACTTTCTCTTCGATTCCTCGCAGACCCCTCATATAGCCGTTAGCCAAATTTGGGAGTATTTCAAGCTGCGTTCTTCTACTATGCAGGCCAAATCCAAGCAGATTCGCGATCTGTTGGGCATGTATCCCATGGATCCCGATTGGTCGACTCCCTCGATGGCGGACCAGAATCCCTTGATCTGGATGCGTCGCTTGTTAATGGACTGATCATCGATGTGCGCCATGCCCCAAGGGAGATTCAGGAGACCGCCTTCCGCCAAGAGTTAATTCCTTACATTCCTGAGACATGATTCACAGCTCCCCAAGCAAGCAGGCTCACTGATGCTCTTTAACAAATTAGTTAGGGTATAAATGCGCGTATGATACCCGAATTAAAAAATTAAACATCATACTATGTCCAAAAGCCATTGCTGCTGCTGTTGTCGGCTGTTGAACGTTCATTCGCACACTCCCTGTTTGCTGCCCCGGTCCTGCTCCAGACGATGCTGCCAGCTTTTCTGCTTCGTCAGACACCTCCAAGAACCAACGCTGCCACACCTGCTGGAGCAGGTCAGGAGGGCAGCCTGATCTGCCCGAGGCGAAAAAGATCAGCACCGTCACTGGGACCACGGCGTGATGGGTTTGGTCACCAGCTCATCGTCCACGTAGATCGCATCGACTCGCTCGTTAAAAAAACAAAGCAGTCCGTCAATCGGCGTACAGGCGGGCAGCGGGTCACGGTAGCTCCACACGATATCCTTGAAGACGCTCGCTCCGATCCTGGCAGACCAGTACGACGCCTGACCTTTGTAGGGACAACGCGTGATGGTTCCGCTCGCCTCCAGTAACTCCATCCGCACATCCTGCTCAGGGAGATAATAGCGAGTCGGCCCCCCTGTTTCGAGCAAGAGCCGGGGGCGATGGGTATCGGCTATGGTTTCACCTCCCAGCACAACACGCACATGACGGGAACTGGGCAGAATTTCCACCCGTTTGTAGGGGTCACGCGCGTGACCAAAGACCTGCTCGTCCTCTTCGTACCAGGCATCCATCAGGTGCCAGTACAAGGCGATATAGTCCTTGACGTGCGGGCCGTCAGGTGACGGGCTGAGATAGCTCCACGCTGCATTTTCAGCCACGCGCTCGCCTGCGCGAATCGTCCAGTAGGACGCCTCGCCCTTGAGGGGAGAATGGGTATGATAATTGGTCGCCTCCAAGACCTCCTGTCGCACATCTTCCAACGGGAAGTAATAGACAGGCAAACGTCCATATTCCTGTAACCGCATAACATGTGTGCTGTCGGCGATCGTCAGCCCGGCGAAGATGACCCGCACCCTCCTCTGACTGTCTTCCCAGCGAAACGGTAGTTCCTGGCTCAATGATGGAGTCGCCAGGGGTCCCATAAACATATCTTCAAGCACTGGTTGCATCATATTTTCTCTCTTTCCTGAAAAACCCTCTACGTGGAAGTCGTTTCTCTCATGACATGCCACGTCCTGTTACATCTCAGACACCGGTACTGCCGGTCTTGCCTTCTCTGCCTGGGGTTTGCTCTCACCAAGAGCGAGAAGAAAGTTGGAGACAAGAAGCCCAACGAGCGAGGGACCATCGCAAGCACATCCCAGGGCGACAGCGGGCGTTCGACGAGAGAGACATTGGATGACCCACACTGTGAGCAGTGTTCTGCGAAAGGATGTGGCTTCATATTTTTCTTCTCTCCTGTCTTCCGGGTGTGTCTGGTAGCAGAACTGGAAGAGGACCTGCTTACAAGTCACGCCCCCGAGAACCTGCTGTGAAAAACGATCCTAAAAGCACTACAATCCATCATCGACAACAGCAGAGTTGCGTAAGAACCAGAAAGCGGCGCAGGTTTCACGAAGAGATGAGTTAAAAGGCCTATCAAGCCGTGTTGTCTTGGTGATGATGTCACGCCAGTCTCTGCAGAGACCATCGGCTGAAGGCTCACGGCCTCGTGGCACATACACGGGCCCCCCGCAATTATCATGACAAATGACACGCACGTTCTGCGTTCTTGCTCAAACAGTGCATCTGCAAACTGGCGATACAGTTGAACAATCCCGATGACCATGATGAAGCTGAAAGGCGGGGAGCCTGTCACCGCGCCTCTCGCCTTCACTTGAGAAAGTTCATGGCTGCGCGGGCTAACACCTCGACAGCAATGGACATGGCATCTTCATCGAAGTTAAAGCGCGGGTGATGGTGAGGATAGTTTGCTCCTTTCTGTTCGTTGTGCGCACCAACGATGAAATAGCAGCCCGGAACGGCTTGGAGGAAGTCGGCCATGTCATCACTGCTGGTGGTCATGACCTCTTCGCTGCTCTCGACATTTCCCGCGCCAACTGAGACGACCGCCGCTTCGTATACCAGATGGGTCATGGAGGCATCGTTGACGCACGCAGGGGGACCATAAAAGGTTTGCACATCACAGCTCCCTCCCATGGCGAGGGCTACGCCATTGGCAAGTTCGCGAATGCGGCGCAACCATTGCTCGCGATCTTCCTGGCTGAAAGCACGCACGGTGCCCTGCATCTCCACGGTCTGGGGGATAATGTTAAAAGCGATGCCCGCCTGGATCGTGCCGATGGTGATGACGGCAGGACTGAAGGGAGAGCTTTCGCGGCTCATGAGCGTTTGCAGCGCTGTGATGATGTAGGCTGAGATGACGATGGGATCAACTGCCTCCTGCGGCATGGCCGCGTGCCCACCCTTGCCTTTGACGCTCAGTGTGAATTTGTCTGCACTGGCAAAGACTGCGCCAGCACGTACACCGACGCGTCCCACAGGGTAGTGGCTCATCAGGTGCAGGCCGATCACGCCATCGACGCCCTCCATGACTCCTTCTTGTACCATGAGGTTGGCCCCGCCCCTCCCTTCTTCAGCCGGCTGGAAGAGAAATTTCACGTTGCCGGTCAACTCGGCCTGGCGCTTGCTTAAAAGAGCGGCCACGGCAAGGGCGATAGCGGTATGCCCATCGTGCCCACAGGCATGCATTTTCCCCTCGACGGTGGAGCGATAGTCGAGCTCGTTCACTTCGTGGATGGGCAAGGCGTCCATATCGGCGCGGATAGCGAGGGTTTTCGCTCCCACCTGGCTGGCTCCCCCGCGCAGCAGGCCGACAACGCCTGTCTGGGCGACACCGACCTGCACCTCTAGTCCCAGGCCGTGCAGGCGCTGTGACACAATACCAGAGGTGCGTACCTCCTCGTAGGCGAGTTCGGGGTGCGCGTGCAGGTCGCGACGGAAGGCCACCATCTCGGGGACGAGCTCATCGATGTCGGATTTCAATTGGTCCGATGCGGTCATAGAACCTGTTACCATTTGATTCGTGTTCATTGTCCTTCTCCTTTGTGTCATCTAACTTGATTTGTGGCTCATACACAGGTTTGTGGTAGTAAGCGCGAAGAGTGGTCAGATTTTAGGGCGAAGAGTGAGCAGCTCAACCATTGACTGTTTGAGAAGCTGCTCCCCACCTTGCTTTTTCCATCAACGTTTTGTAAATTGGCATGCAAAGGGTCGGGCAAAGAGGATCCATACAGGCTGGTCGAGACCAGGAACAAGTGTGCTTGTTCCCTTGATGGTTTACACATCCTGACAGTGGAAAGTGGTTGGTGACGCCTCTGGTCAGAACAAGGTGACCAGAGGCGTCACCAACCATTTGGCAGTATGTCACGGGGTTGCTCAACTCACCGGCAGTAGCACACCGAAAACTCGCAGCGCCCTTAGAAAGGTGGCGGCCCCAGGATCTCCAGCCCGTATTTGGCTGCGATCGTGGCTAACTTCTGCGGATCGAGTGGCTGCGGACGCAGCCCATCCTCAAGATCTGGCGTTCCGGCCTCGAAGAAAAACCCTTCGGCGCCAGCCGGCGTGGTGAGGATCAGCCACCGTGCGGTCGTCTCCCCGACATTCTTGTAGCTGTGGGGGATGTCGCGCGGCAAGAAGACGAATGACCCGGGGCTCGCCTGAAACAGCTCGTCGCCGCATTTGAACAGGACGTTACCCTCGAGCAGGTAGAACATCTCATCCTCGCGGTGGTGAACGTGCCAGGGCGAGGCCCCACCCGCTGGCACCAGCGCTTCAATCAAGGTGAGGGCCCCGCCGGTCGACTCGCTGTTCGCCTTGAGCGTCAATCGGTTTGACTGAAACCAGGTCGCTTCGCCCTCAGCTGCCTGCAGGAAGTAGGGCTGGAGCAGCGTGTTTTGCATGGACGTAGGTACATCTCCTTTGTTTGCTGTATGTCATGAGACATTTTCTGACATCTGCGGTGTTTCACCGTTGCTGAAAGTGTACCTGTTTGTGCTCGATTGCACCATGAAGAAGACCCACACTTTCCCCACAGTTTCCTGTCTTCATCCTGTGATATGATAGTTCAGGGGATGTTTTGCCCATAATGGCAGACGGTAAAGAGAGCAGGGGAAATGGAGCCGACGACCTTTGGGGCGCTGCTCAAGCGCTATCGCATGGCAGCGGGGCTGACACAGGAGGGGCTGGCTGAACACGCCAACCTCAGTACGCGGGCGATCAGCGACCTCGAACGAGGCCTGAGCCGTGCGCCGCGCTATGATACACTTGACATGTTGACGCGTGCTATGAGCCTCTCTGCCGAGCAGCGGGCTGCGCTGTTCGCGGCCGCACGACCCCTTCTCCCTCAAGACGACACGAAAGCCGCTCCCTTGCAGGTGCTTCCTTCCCCTCCTACGGCTCTGCTTGGGCGGGAGCAGGAGATCGCCCAGGCGCTTGGCTTCCTGCGAGAGCGCGGTGTGTGTCTCCTGACGGTGACCGGGCCCGGTGGGGTAGGCAAGACCCGGCTCGCGCTCGAGATCGCCCACAACCTCCGCGCAGGTTTTGCCGATGGCCTCGCCTGGATTGACCTGACAGCGCTGCGTGATCCTTCGCTTGTGCCACAGACAGTGGCACAAGTGCTGGGACTGCGTGAACAGGCTGATCACGCGTTCCCTGAGCAAGTGCGCGCTTTCCTCCAGGACAAACAGTTTTTATTGCTCCTCGATAATTTTGAGCACCTCCTGGAAGCGGCAGACTTCGTGGCCAACCTGCTGGTACACTGCCCACGTCTGCACATCCTGGTCACCAGCCGGACGCCCTTGCACCTGCGTGCGGAACAGCAACTGGTGCTGACCCCTTTAACGCCAGCCGCCGCTATGGCCCTCTTTCGCGAGCGAGCGCAGAGGGTGCAGCCCCATCTCGCCGCCGCCGAGTCCTCTGTGGCGGCCATTTGCGACCAGGTGGACCGGCTGCCACTGGCCATTGAACTGGCGGCAGCACACGTCCGGATGCTTTCCCTCCCCGTGTTGCTTGAGCGTCTCTCGGACCGACTCCGCTTCCTGCGTGGGGGCGCCCGGGATTTGCCGGAGCGCCAGCGAACTATGCATGAAGCGATTGCCTGGAGCTACCACCTGCTTCCTCCCACACCACAGCGCTGGTTCCGCACGCTGAGTATCTTCAGGGGAGGATACACGCTGGCAGCAGCAGAATCCATCTGTGGGGGAGAGGAGCCCACCACTTCCGATGAGGGTCTCTCGACCATCGCGGCGCTTGTCGATGCCAGTCTGGTCCAGGTGGAGACCACAGGTGATGGCCTCCCGCGCTATCGTCTGCTCGAAGTGATTCGCGAGTATGCGGCCGAACAACTGCGGGCAGCAGGGGAGGAGGAAGACTCGAAGCTTCGCCATGCAGAGTATTACGCGACTCTGGCCGAGGAAGCGGAGCGCATGGGATCAGGCCAGGGGAGCCGTGAGGCACCCCTCGAATGGGAATCTGCCAATGGACGTGCAGCTCTCGACTTTGCCTATGAGCGCGACGAGGTGACACTCGGCCTACGGCTGGCCACAGGGTTTGGATCGTTCTGGATCAAAAAAGGCCAGATGCGCGAGGGAAACCTGTGGCTCTCCCGGATGCTCGCGCTGGACGAAGCTCGTGGAGCGCGGGCTGCCTCGCCCGCTTTACGCAGCAGAGCGCTCTATTACGCATCGCATCTCATGATGCACCTGGGCAGGAGAGACCGCGCCCTCGCCTTCGCTGAAGAAGCACTGGCGCTGGCCGAGCGGACGGGAGACCAGGCCGAGATCAGCAATGCGCTGGCTCGGCTCGGTTCCATTGCGCTGGCCTCTGGGAAGGATGACGAGGCCGCCACCTACTTCACGGAGAGTTACGTGGCGGCCCAACGTGCAAAGGATGCAGGAGATGCCCGTCATATCTCACTTGCCCTGCTGAACCTTGGAGAGTTGGCACGCAAGCGCGGGGATGTCGCGCGTGCCACCGAGTGCTTGGAAGAAGCCCTCGCCGATGTGCGAGCCAGAGACATGACCTGGGGCATCGCGAACATCCTCACCCTGCTAGGGCACCTGGCCCGAGGGCAGCAGGACTACGAGCGTGCGAAAGTCCGCTACCGGGAAAGCCTGGTGCTCTACCACAGGCTGGGCAATGCCACCTATACCGCCTGGTGTCTGGAAGGCATCGCTGCCGTCGCTTGTGCGGAAGGGCGAAACGCGCGTGCAACCAGACTGTGTGCCGCAGCAGCAGCCCTGCGTAGCACGGCACAGACCCCACTTCCCCCGACGGAACAGGATGACTTCGATAAGGTGGTCATGACTGCGCGTGCTGAACTCGATGAGAGGACCTTCACAGAGGAGTGGAAGATCGGATCAACCCTGGCACAAGACGATGCCGTCTCCTACGCTCTGATGGGACTTCCAACGTGAACGGCCTGGCATCACGCAAGCTGCTCCAGGCCTGAAATTACCTCTTCCTTATCGTGCTTTTCCGTTCCGTAGTTCCGAAGACGGCCAATACCACCACTGGCCCTCAGTCTTCGACCACTTTCCAGATCTGTTCCTGCTCTACCCACCGTCGTTCTCCTTTCGGTGGTGGGTTTAAGCGCCTCGGAATAGACGCTGCCAAACTCCGGGCCATGATCGACCACGATTTCCTGGGGAAGACGACCGTAGCGCTGGACACAGAGGCGAAAGGCCATCATCACTGACCGATAACTGGGAGGTTCATAACTGACATGGACAGCCAGCAGGCGGCGGCTGTAGGCATCGGTCAGAAACGTCGCGTGCGGCTTTGCGAGCGGCTTACCAGTAATGGAGGAGACAAGCTCGATGTCTAATTCCGTGTGATCGAGATGCGCGACAGCAAATGGCCGTTCGCCATGACGTGGAGTTGTTTGATCCAGATAGAAAAAGCGGGGTTGATCGGGGTAAGCTGCGCGCCTCCCATGACGTGCTGCTGTGACTTCAGGGGTCGTAAAGAAGGCACATTCCCGATAAAAGGTGGCTTGACTGACAGGGGAAATATGCTGTTTGGTGCACTCGTCACGATACAGGGCATAGACGGCGGAGCGGTGCTTCGCCTGGGGTGCCACGTAATGGGTGCGAAGAAAGGTTTCTAGCAGCTGTTTCGATGCTGCGTCTACGCGAGGCGCTCGGTTGCCACGATGCGCCGACTTGTCCAGTAGCCCGAGATACCCGCAGCCGTAAGCACGTTCGGCTTCCCGGTAGTTGCGTAGCCAGTTTTGCACAGAGCGCTTTGTGACTGGAACGCGCTCGCCACTCAGATAGGCCAGGATGATGCTGAGGCGTTGATTGGCAGCCGCTAAAGCAGTGTTCTGGCTTCCTCGGAAAGTGGAGATGGAGCCGCCTCCCCGACGAGCGTGGCGGCTCCTGTATCGAGGAGTTGCTGCAAGTAGGTTGTTGAGAGAGTTAAGGCTGTGCCAACTTCTGGGCGCAAGACGACCCGATCTCCCTGTTTTTCTGCTTCCCACAACCGCCCATCGAATGAGAGTTGCGTAAACAACGGGATCGGCGCAGGCATGCTCTCGGCCCTCTCCCGAGCAGACTCAGCCTCGGCCTGGGAGCGGAAGAGCCGGACCTGATCCCATTGCATGAGCGAGGAAGCAGACAAATTGGTAAAGAGACGATGATCGGTCAGCAGTGCCCAAAGCACATCGACAGGCAGATCAGGACAGGCATCCTGGAGTTGTCTGACAGAGATCCCTGGGGCGGTGGTGACCAGTGTGAGTACTTGAGCTTCTTGCTCAGGTGTCAGGTGAAATTTTATCTGAGAAACGTCATTTTGAGCCTCCTCTTTTGCAAGTTCCTCTGAGACGTAGGCTTTACAAGGACAGACTTCCGGTCGACTTGCTCATGAGAGAGCAGTCGCGGGAGATTCCTCCGCCAGTCGCTTCAGCGTCTGGGCGAGATCCTGGCGGAAGATACGCCGTCCGAAGACACGTATCATTGTGGCGAGCACCCGTCCTTTCAGGTTCTTCCCCACACGGTGCAGGGTGAAGTCAACGTGACTGCCCCCGTGCTCGCCGGCCGCTATGGAATAGTGCCAAAAGCTGCCAAAGGTAAAGGCATTCGATGATCGAACTGTGATGGTGATCTCGCCCGGATGCGACCAATCGTAGTGAGCGCGCTCCCACACGCCCCCAAAGAAGGTCGAGCCCTCGGTCACCTCAGCCGAGGTGGCACCAACCGCATGCACCTCGTAGTAGCGTGGGTCGATGTTGGGAAACGTGCGCAACCGCTGTGGGGTGAAGTCGGTGAAAGCGCTCACGATGCGCTCAGGCGCAACTGGTGTTGTGGCCGTGAGATGGATGGTTGTCATAGGATCTCCTCCGTCTTGCATATGCTGTGTTTTGATGGGGGTCTCGTTGAAACGCTGCTACCCATCATGCATAGGTTGTTGTCGCTGTACAGATCACTAATCATTCAGCACCGGCCGAAAGACCGGTGAGCAACGGGGCGAGCACGCTCGTCACGAACTCCTGCTCTGACTGATGAAAGGGAGCTCTACCGAGAAAGTGCTGCATGAAGGCGTATTGGAAACACGGGCCCAAAAGAGCCGCAGCCACGTCGCTTGCTTCGTAGTCCTGACGAATGCGGCCGATGCGCTGCTCGGCAACAATATAAGCTGCAACGCGCTGGTAGATCTGCTCAGGTCCTCCATGCTCGGCCATCCACGCTTGATGGCGTAGCAGCAGGGACGGATCGGCAAAGAGCGATGCAGCCAGGGGGATGAGTTCCCCATAGTAGCGCACGGCTGCCTGGCCAATAGCTTCAAGGCCCGCCCGCAGGGGCTGTGTCCCCGCTTGCTCTGGTTGAACAGTAGGCACGAAAGCCAGGAGATGTCGCTGTATGATGGCGAGAAAGAGGTCCTCCTTGTGGGGGAAATGCACATACAGCGTGCCAGCAGCAAGGCCAGCAGCACGCGTGATATCGCGTGTGGTCACGCGGGCAAGACCTCGTTCCTGGAGCATGCGTTCCGTCGTATCAAGAATATGTTGTCGTGTATCCATAACGTTCTCTTCTTTCAATATGAATGAGCGCTCGTTCATATACAAGCATAATGAGCAAATGCTCATTTGTCAAGGGGATGAAGAGATCTTTTGTTACGAATAATATGAAGCAGTGGTCCGAGCGAGCGCTCGGACCACTGCTTGTTGGAAATTTACGGCAATTTCACCAGCGCGCGATTGATGCTGGCAAGTGTGGGGCAACCAGCCAATTTCATCGCCCGTTCTAGTTCGGTGTGTAGGATCTCCAGAACCTGCTGGACCCCGCGTGCGCCATCAACGGCCAGGCCCCAGAGGATCGGGCGACCAACGAGCACGGCATGCGCACCGAGAGCCAGAGCCTTAAGGATATCGGTGCCACGCCGGATGCCACCATCCATATAGACCTCACAGCGTCCAGCCACGGCCTCGACGACCTCCGGCAGCGCCTCGATGCTCGTCACGACGCCATCCAGTTGGCGACCTCCGTGATTAGAGACGATAATGCCAGAAACGCCGTGTTCAATCGCTAACACTGCATCCTCGGCGGTTAAGATGCCCTTGATCAGGACTGGCAACGAAGTGATTGAGCGCAGCCAATCGACCGTTTCCCAGGTTACGGGAACCTGTTCCTGGCTCTCCTCTTCGACGCCCACAAAATTGGCTTCAACCAGCGGTGGAGGCGGCATGGGCACCGCGTGCCGCTTACTGCGCTCGCGATTGCCCACGACGGGTAAATCCACCGTCAACACAATGGCCCGATAGCCTGCTGCCTCAGCCCGCCGCACCATCGAGACCGCGACTTCAAGCGAATGATAGATATAGAGTTGGAACCAGAGCGGACCACTGGCCATCTGGGCAATCTCTTCGAGCGGGCGTGTCGCATCGGTGCTGGCGATCATGAGCGTGCCAGCCGCCCCCGCACCCTGAGCGGTCGCGCACTCCCCTTCAGGATGAGCCAGACAGTGCATGGATGTAGGAGCAACCAGGATAGGCATCGGCACCGGCAAACCCAGCACGCTGGTGCTGGTATCACAATGGGTGACATCGACGAACATACGCGGACGCAGACGGATACGGGCAAAGTCGGCCTGGTTGGCGCGCATGGTGATCTCGTCATCGCTGCCGCCTGCGTAGAAATCCCAGTAGACCGGGTTCATCCGTTCCTTGGCCAGGAGTTCATACTCAAAAACATTGATTGGTTCCATACGAGCTTTCTTTCTCCATCGTCTTTTTTCGATGCATCACCGGTTGAGAAAGTATAGCACATCCATTACCTCCCCCGTCACAGGAATCCTTGAGAAAAACCGAAACGCTCTACAGCGAACTCTCCACTCTCGGGAGATAGACGAAACAGCATTTGCCCTCCACGCGTGTGCGCGTAATTCCCGCTTCTCGCACGAGAGCGTCGTCGTGACCTCGACTAGTCATACCGCTGCTGATAGAGTTCCCATTCCGGATCATTTTTCTCAGCAGAGTTCCTGAACAACCACCGTTGTAAGGTGAGTCCTAAGAACACCAACACCGGCATCAATATGAGGGTTAAGAGGGGGATCAACATGATGTGCTCCTTGCTTCATAGGTGTCTTCAGTTTGCCTTGATATCATTAATCTTGATGTTAAGATATAATGAGGATATGACACATGAAGATCATGTCAGTAGCATTCTGGCCCAATGGGCTGCTGAACGTCCTGATCTCGACGTCTCCCCCATGGGCATAGTTGGCCGCATTTCCCGGCTGTCGCTCGTCGTGGAGAAGGAACTGGAGCCGGTATTTGCGCAATTCGGCCTGAACCACTGGAGCTTCGATATGCTGGCGACCTTGCGCCGTGCCGGAGCACCGTATCGACTCTCGCCCACCGAACTCTTTCGCTCGATGATGGTGACATCGGGAACGATGACCAATCGCATCGACCGGCTGGCAGAAAAAGGGCTTGTGAGACGCATACCTGATCCTGAAGATCGGCGCGGCATTCTGGTCGAATTGACCGAACAGGGTCGCGAACTCATTGACAGCGCGTTGATCGCGCATGTGGCAAATGAGGCGCGACTGCTCCAACCCCTTTCCAGGGAGGAGCAGCACACCCTCGCCGTCCTCCTCCGCAAATGGCTTGCTTCCCTCGAACACCGCTCGTTTTAATGCCTTGATGCTTTCCCGGTCTTGTTTCCATTCTTCCTCCTTTCCGACCGTCCATAGCACTGCCCCGCCCCAGCGGGATACAATACAACCGAAACTCGCCGAGCCGATCAGGACATTTGGCTCACCCATCATTAACCTGCTTACCCCCTATGCCCTATCGAGGAATAGTATGCCAGGAGATACCTATCCAACGTTTACTGTCGCTGAGACATGAAGTGGGAAGGAGACACGCCATGAAGATCGCCATCGTGGGTGGCGGCCCGGCAGGCCTGTATTTCGCCTTGCTCATGAAGAAAGCAGATCCGGCTTACCAGATCACCATCGTCGAGCAAAACCCGGCAGGCGCCACCTATGGCTGGGGCGTCGTCTTCTCGAGCCGCGCGCTCTCCTTCCTCAAAGAGAGCGACCCCGAGTCCTACTCTTGCTCTTTCGTGTCAGGTCGGGCATACAGGTGAATGGAATCGCTCAGCGCGATCATGGGTGTCTCCTTTTTGCCAGCAGTAACTACCGGCGTAATCACATGTGTCTCTTCCCACTCTTGGGAAATCAGAGGTTGGGGCCACTGCTCATGACGCTGCTCATGACGCTTTCATGACATTTCCTCCTTATACTTGGACGAGAGAGGGCGAGGTGCGTCAGCTGGGGAGTGGTCCAAAACCCTGCCGGCTGGGCCTTTGAGTGAGGAGATGAACCGGATTGAAGCAGTTCGCAGGCACGCTGCCTGGCGCTCTCTTGACCCACCTGGTTACAAGCTAGAAAGTCGAAAACATGTCAATGATGAGTTCAAATCCATCCCCAAGCGGCAGTATTCCAGCAGGGCAGCGGCGCAAGTGCGAACAGTTTATCGGGAATGGGCAGAAGCACACCTTTGACCTGTGTGAGGTCCCATCCTCGATCCATGCCATGACTGCCCGTGTTTCAAGACCGCTGCACTCCATTGCTTTGGTGATCGGGAATCTCAGGCTGGACACCTTTGCAGCAGGCTATGACGTGCTCGTAGACAGGCTAGGCAAACGCATCTACCTGGAGCATGCGCTTCCCAAAGGTGAGCTGCTTTTTGTGGAGTATCCTTTCGATGGCCCCAACCAGTCCCCTGCTGTGCCTGCCGCCCCGAATCCACGGGCCGAGCCCCGGAACATTCCCGGCTGGGAGCCCTGGGATTATCAAAATTGGCGCGATTTTGCTGCCGCCATGCACGCAGACAAGCCCATCGAGTATGCCATGTGCGTGTGGCTGGTGCAGCAAGAGTCCAACGACCTGGCGTTTCGAGATGGCGAGTGGTCAGCATGGTACCGCTTTGCGAGAAAGCATTGCCTGCGCTTCGACCGGGAGCAGCCCAGGTGGAGATAGCAAACGGCAAGCCTGGCTACAAAGACGCTGAATACTTCTAGTGAATTCTTAGGCTATGTCGCCGACCTTCTCCAGAATATCACGGTCCTGTGTGAACTGGGCTTTGCGAAAGATGCACGTCTGGAGGGCGCAGTCGAGTGGCTCCTCAACCAACCAGAGCCGTCAGGACGCTGGAGGAATCAGTCTGCCTCCACTGGCAAAACCTGGGTGGAGATTGACAAGCAGGGCCAGCTGAGCAAATGGGTGACACTGCGCGCGTGTTCCGTCCTCAAGGCGGTGTACGGATAGAGTCCACCAGGAAACTCCTCGAAACCCCAACCTCGCACATACCCACACTCCCACCTCCCTACATTTCCTTAGAAAGAGCTAAGAAAGAGCTGGCTTTTCTAAGAAGACGCTGAAATTCCTTGAGCGTTCTTTAATTTCTACTGAGAGTTCACTACAGCAGAGTTTTTAAGCCTATTTCTCTCTTGTAATGCATCCAGCAATGGATTACGCTCATGTCAGAGCACAAGAAAGTGAGGATGCTACTGATGGAAATGCGCGAACGAACACGAACCCCTCGCCCAGCAATCCCTGATAGCGTGCTGGCACAGCACTACCTGGCGGGTGATCAGCAGGCCTTTGAAGTCCTGGTGCAGCGCTATAGCGGACCACTTTTTACCTTTATCCGCCGCTTTTTAGGCGAGTATGACGCGGCCAGCGATATCTTGCAGCAGGTCATGCTCCAACTCTACCTTTCCTTGCCCAAGCTGCGCACCGGAGAGCCGCTGAAAGCCTGGTTGTACCAGGTGGCGCGCAACCGCTGCCTGGATGAATTGCGGCGCAAGCGTGCCATGCATTTCTCCGAGCTGGAGAAAGAGAGAGATGAGGAGGAACAGTCACTCGTGGAGACCATGCAGGATAGGAGTCCTCTTCCCGAGGAAGTAGTCGAACGACGGGATGTGCAGGACATCCTGCTCAAAGCCATCCGGGCCTTGCCGCCCAAGTTTCGTGCCGTGGTGCTGCTGCGCTATGCTGCTCAACTCAGCTATGCAGAGATCGGTCGGGTACTCCATATGCCGGAGGCTACGGCAAAAACCTACTTTCAGCGTGCGAAACCTCTACTGAAGGTAGGACTAGGATCCTTGCGAAAATAGGTCATAATGATTATGTACACGCAGCAACAAAGCTCCGCGTTTCAACCACGCCTACCGGTGAAACGTTTTGCGTGTCTCTCTCGTGTAACAACCAGAGCAAATTTGGTGTCCACCGAAATGTTGGAGTATACACATGCCTCAAGGCACAGAACCGTTAGCGCGAGAAGCGCAGGAGGCGACCAAAACGATCCTCGTCGTCGAGGATGATCTGGCCATTGCCTCATTCCTTGTTGCGGCTATTGAACAGGAGACGCCCTACCGAGCGATCATGGCAACTGATAGCCATGCAGCCTTGGAACTCGTGCGGCACTTCATACCCAACCTCCTGCTTCTGGATTACCGGTTGCCGGGGATGAACGGCATCGAACTCTATGACCACCTCAAAGAGGTAGCGCCCATCCCCGCAATCCTGATGACAGCCAGTCGCCAGCTCATCACCTTCAGGAAACCATTTGAACTGGATGTGTTCCTGGCGACGATCGAAACCCTCCTCACTTCGCCGTGAGAGATGGGTAGAACCCATCGCGTCATCTCGTATGGCAAACAAGCAGTGCGAGCAGGAAGGATGCAAAGGAGTACTATGACGATGCCAGCGCAGCGGAAAGCCACCAATGCGAACACCACAATGAGGAGAAGAGACGGAGTGCGCCGGTTTCCTCTCGATGAGCGTGGTTGGCTTCCTGTGTCTAGTTGGCCTGAGGGTTCTGCTCTTCTCCCTATGGCTGAAACGAAACAAGGAGTTGGCACGTGTAGTCAGCAGGAGAGGTTGTGTTTAGCGAAACCGTGTGCCCTCCCGATCAAAGGAGGCACACCAGATCAAGCAAAGGAGGATGCAATGTTTCTACCACTGGGTGAGCTTCCACTCATCACGATCAATCTGGGGAACGTGCATGTGGCTTTCTATCTGAGCCAGCTCATGTACTTACTCGTTGCGGCACTCGTTGGCTTTGTTGCAGAGTTCATTGTCGGCTGGCGGCTCCCCTTCGGCATCATTGGGGCGATCATCGCCGCGCTGGTGGGGATCTGGATTGTCAGCGATGTGATGACACTCATCATTCCTGGCGATCCCGTTCTTTTCGGGATTCCGCTCTTTAAAGCGCTCATTGGCGCCACGCTGTTCGCGGCGCTCTGGTACCTGTTGACCTACCGCCTCTGGCACCGCCGTCGCCCGTATTACTCGCGTCGCGTTCCAGCATAAGTGAGGGCCGTCACTGTACGCATGTCTTCATCTCACGCGAGATGAAGACATCTGGATTGAAACCACAGCGGCTGCGGCGGATTCTCGTTGCCTTTGGGGAACAAGGCCCGTCGAAGCCCTGGATGCAGCTATTCCCTCGGTCGGTCTGCGTTCGAGAGCCGCTCGAGCATCTGCTCATAGGTGACGGCATCGATCTCACCGCGTGCGTACCGCTGGTTAAGGATGTCTAGCGCGGAAGGCTGAGCCGGCGTACCCGGTTGGTAAGCATAATCATTGGTAGGCATCCATCTGTTTCTGAAGCCGAACCGGGGGCGCAAGCACAACCCGATGAAGAGCAGCGGGATCACGATCCAGAAGAACTTGCCGAAGAGCAACAATACGAGTAATACGGGCAGTAGGAACCAGAGGCCGTAGCCGTATCTTAATCCTGAAAACATGGCAATCATCTCTTTCTGAGAATGTCTCTCTTTTTCTTGTGTGTACTACTAGTGGTACACCTGGTGTATGAGCGATAGATCATGTCGCTTCACTCTCTGAAACAATGCGATATATCGTTCTATCTTATATACGATATATCGCGTCGCCGGTTGTAAAAAGATTCCCTCTTGATTATAATAGCAACATGCATACTGACGACCTTGCCTTGCTACGGCTCATGCAATTGGCTGATAGCGCTTTACCTGTCGGGGCGGCGGCACATTCGTTCGGGCTTGAAACCCTGGTTGCTGAGGAGTACCTGGAAGTCACGCAGCTTGGACCATTTTTGAGAGATTACCTGGAAGAGGCTGGCGTAGTCGAGGGCGCTTTTTGTCGCCTGGGCTACCGCCTTGCCTCTCATACTGACCGCGCTCTTTTCACAGCAGAATGGCTGGCTTTGAATGAGCAATTAAGTGCGATCAAAACCGCACGGGAGAGTAGAGCAGCCAGCGCTGCCCTGGGACGTAGATTCCTGCACCTCTTGCTGGGCCTGGAAGATGCTCCATTGATCCAGATTGCCATGCAGTCCGCCCGGTCCTCCGGCAAAGATACACACTATAGCATAGCTTTTGGTCTGGCAGGTGGTATAGTAAAAATAGACGAAACCGCGATGACCCTGGCCTACTTTCAGCAGTCATTAATCGGCCTGGTCTCTGCCTGCCAGCGCTTGCTGCCGCTCGGCCAGAGTCAAGCCAGTCAGCTTATCTGGCAGCTCAAACCCACATTATTGACAGTTGCCGACAGGAGCAAAGAGGTAGCCGCGAATTGCGATGTAATGAGTCTCTGTACTCCCCTGGTGGAAGTTGGCAGCATGCGGCATCCTTACCTGGCAACACGGCTATTTATCAGTTAGCGATTGGGAACAATGTGGGCGATTATCCAGAAGCAGGAACGCAAAAGGTTGAAGGCCGGTTGAGGCTACACTTCAGCCCTGACCGCGAACAACAGACGCGGTTGATGGTGCGCGAGCAGCGACCGCCATTGCAAGTGATACGCGCTTTTCCCATCTCAACCGGTGGAGCACTGGTACATATACATAATATTTCGGGCGGTGTGCTGGGAGGAGATCGGCTCAGTCTGGAGGTTGAAGTCGAGCCGGGAGCACGCGCGCAATTGACCTCCACCGGCGCTACCCGGCTCTATCGCAGTCGTCCAGGTGTTCCTGCCGCTCAACAAACAGGTACGATCACGGTGCGAGAAGGCGCGCTCCTGGAGTATCTTCCCGACCCGCTTATCCCATTTGCCGGGTCGTGCTACCACCAGCACATGCACATAGAATTGGATAGCGGCGCTGGACTCTTCTGGTGGGAGACGGTCGCCCCTGGACGGGTAGCGCAGGGCGAACAGTTCGCCTATGAACAACTCTTACTCGATTTGCACATTTCGACACAAGGTCGGTCGATAGCCATTGAACGTCTCAAGCTTGAACCGCACTGCCGCGCACTTTCTTCGCTGGCGAGACTGGGACCCTATTCCCATTTCTGTAGCTTCTATATCTGCCGGGTAGGACTGGAGGCCGTCCACTGGTCCACTCTGGAAAAAGAACTAGGAGCGCTGGCCCAGGAACTGTCTTGTCCCGGTGAAATTAGCTGGGGGGTGAGCACCCTTGTCGCGCATGGCCTTGTCATGCGCGCTGTAAGTCGCCAGGGACGAGATATACCGCCGGGTCTACTGGCATTCTGGCGCGCGGCAAAGCAGTACCTCTATGACGAGGAGCCTGTTCCACCGCGCAAAATCTACTGAAGAGGAGCTTTTTCGTGAATCTCACACAACGCGAACAGGAAAAACTTTTGATTTTCACAGCTTCCGAACTGGCCCGCAAACGGCAGGCGCGCGGACTCAAACTCAACTATCCGGAAGCTGTAGCTATTTTATCCGCAGAAATCATGGAGGCTGCCCGCGATGGCAAGAGCGTCGCGGAAATCATGTCATTCGGTGCCACCATCTTGAAGCGGGGTGACGTGATGGAAGGCGTGGCGGAGATGATCAACGAGGTACAGGTGGAGGCCACCTTTCCCGATGGGACGAAACTTGTTACCATCCATGACCCCATTAATTAACAGAGGAGCAAACGATGAAACCAGGTGAATATTTGCTGAACGAGAATGCGGGTGGTATCGAGGCGAACGCGGGACGCGCTGTCGTGCAGGTGCTAGTGAGGCACACCGGTGACAGGCCAATCCAGGTAGGCAGCCATTACCACTTTTTCGAGGTCAACTCTACGTTACAATTTGATCGGCAGGCTGCCTTTGGGATGCGCCTGAACATTGCCGCTGGTACCGCTGTGCGTTTTGAACCGGGCGAAGAGAAAGAGGTCAGCCTGGTCACGCTTGGCGGAGCGCGTGCAGTGTATGGACATAATGGACGAGTGAACGGCCTGTTAGATCAACCCGGTCAGCCTGGAAGTAGCGCCATATGAGCTTGAATATACCACGTCGAACGTATGCGGACCTGTACGGCCCAACCACAGGTGACCGTGTGCGCCTGGCGGATACGGAATTGCTGATCGAGGTAGAGAAAGATTTCACCGTGTATGGCGACGAGGTCACTTTCGGCGGCGGCAAGGTCATTCGTGATGGTATGGGGCAGAGCAGTCGCGCTACACGCGAGGAGACGAACGGCGCGCTCGACCTCGTCATCACAAACGCACTGATTATCGACTACTGGGGCATTGTGAAAGGCGATATTGGCATTAAGGATGGACGTATCGTGAAGGTTGGTAAAGCTGGCAACCCCGATACGATGGAGGGCGTAGACCCAGAATTGGTGATAGGCGCGAGCACCGAGGTAATCGCGGGCGAAAATATGCTGGTGACGGCAGGAGGCATCGACAGCCATATCCATTTCATCGCTCCCCAGCAGATATACGAGGCGATTTCTAGTGGTATTACCACCATGATTGGCGGTGGCACCGGCCCGGCAACGGGTACGAACGCCACCACCTGCACACCCGGAGCATGGAATATCGCACGTATGCTCCAGGCTACTGAAAGCTGGCCTATGAACTTCGGTTTCCTGGGCAAGGGCAACGCTTCTACAGACGAACCCCTGGCAGAACAGTTGCGTGCTGGTGCTTGCGGCCTCAAACTTCACGAGGACTGGGGAACGACGCCGGCAGCTATCGATAGCTGCTTGAAGGTCGCCGACCGATACGATGTACAGGTAGCGATTCATACGGATACCATTAACGAGGCTGGATTTGTTGAGGATACCATTGCTGCCATCGCGGGTCGCACGATCCATACCTATCATACGGAAGGGGCAGGCGGTGGCCATGCGCCCGATATCATTCGCATCGCCTCTCTCCCCAACATCCTGCCCTCCTCAACCAATCCGACCAGGCCATACACCGTCAACACGATTGCCGAGCACCTGGATATGCTCATGGTGTGCCACCATTTGAATCCGCAGGTGCCGGAGGATGTAGCCTTCGCGGAGAGCCGAATTCGCCCCGAGACGATTGCTGCCGAAGATATCCTGCATGACCTGGGCGTGTTTAGTATGATGTCGAGCGATTCCCAGGCCATGGGACGTATCGGTGAAGTAGTGATACGTACCTGGCAGACGGCGCATAAAATGAAGGTGCAGCGCGGCCCACTTGCGCAAGATTCCGCGCACAACGACAATTTTCGCGTGAAACGCTACATCGCCAAGTACACCATCAATCCTGCCATCACGCATGGCATCGAACACCAGGTTGGCTCGATTGAACCAGGAAAACTGGCCGATATCGTGATGTGGAAACCGGCGTTCTTTGGGGTCAAGCCAGAGATGATCGTGAAGGGCGGTTTTATCGCCTGGAGCGCGATGGGTGACGCCAACGCATCCATTCCGACGCCGCAGCCAGTGCTCTATCGGCCCATGTTCGGCGCGTTTGGCAGCGCAACCGCTGCTACCACCCTGACCTTTGTCTCAAAGGCCGCGCTCGCGGAAGATATTCCGCTGAAGCTGGGCCTGAGAAAAACGGTTGTCGCCGTTGAAAAGTGCCGCGAGGTTGGCAAAGCCAGTATGCTGCTTAATGATGCTACCCCCAGCATCGAGGTTGACCCAGAAACGTATGAAGTACGCGCTGATGGCGAACTGCTCACCTGCGAGCCAGCCACAGTCTTACCTCTGGCCCAGCGGTATTTTTTGTTTTAGGCAAGAAGGAGCAATATATGACAGAAAACACATTCGCGAGAGCATTCAGGGTGGGTATCGCAGGGCCGGTGGGCAGCGGCAAGACCGCGCTGGTAGACTGTCTGAGCAAACGGCTTTGGCCAACATGCAAGCTGGCGGTTGTTACCAACGACATTTATACGAAAGAGGACGCAGAGTTCTTATTGCGGGCGGGCACGCTACCCGCAGAACGTATCAGAGGGGTGGAAACCGGTGGCTGCCCGCACGCGGCTATTCGTGAAGACGCCTCGATGAATCTGGAAGCAATTGCCGATCTGGAAGAGAGCCTGCCTGGACTTGAACTCGTTTTTGTCGAGAGCGGTGGCGATAACCTGGCCGCCGCTTTCAGCCCGGAACTGGTGGATGTGTTTATCTACGTGATCGATGTTTCGGGAGGCGATAAAATCCCGCGCAAAGGTGGTCCAGGCATCACCCGCTCCGATCTGCTGGTCATCAACAAAATTGACCTGGCACCTTACGTGGGAGCTTCGCTGGAAGTGATGGAGCGTGACGCGGGGCGCATGCGCGGCCAACGTCCATTCATCTTCACCAACCTCAAGGATGGTACGGGCCTGGACGCCGTTCTCACATGGCTGGAGCAGCATCTCAAAACACCAGCGGATCAGCGCCGCTCTATCATAGATGCCAATGCCCCTTACATGGGGCAAGCGCATAATCACGATCATGAACATAGAATCGTGGGTCACACGCATACACATTAGACAAACTTGCTATTTGCGCCTGCCTGTCATGCAGGTCATCTTGCGGATAATCAGAGGCCCGCCGGTTCCGTCACGTATAAGTACTGAGCTTACTTTGAACGTTTATTCTTACGATTTCCGGTCTGCGCTAGATGTCCGAGCTGCGCTAGAAGCAGAAGCTCCCGTTCTCCACGCTCCACTAATTGTGCCTCCCACTCATCCTTATACTGACGCAAGGTAGAAACGAGTGTGCGTGCCACGAGCAAATTGCGATACCACTTCTGGTTAGCAGGAACGATATACCAGGGCGCTTCATCGGTACTGCACTTGGAGAGCGCCTCCTCATAGGCCTCTTGATACTCGTCCCAGTACTTCCGCTCAGCCCAATCAGCAGTAGTGACTTTCCATGCATCCGTTTGATTCTGCTGTTGGGCCAGTAGGCGTCTTTCCTGCTCCTCGTTGCTCATATGCAAGTAGAGCTTCAGAATAATCATGTCATTCTGAGCCAGCAAGCGCTCAAAGTCGTTAATGGCGGCGTAGTAGCGACTCCAGGCTGCTTGTGGCACCAGGTCATGCACGCGCACGACCAGCACGTTCTCATAGTGGGAGCGATTGAAAATTCCAATGACACCTCTGCCTGGAGTGACCCGATGCACACGCCAGAGGAAGTCATGGTCCAGTTCCCGAGATGTAGGGACTTTAAACGAGCGCACCTCGCATCCCTGCGGATTGACTCGGGAGAGGACCTGGTGAATCGTATCAGCCTTGCCACTGGTATCCATCCCCTGCAACACGACGAGTAAGCTATGATGGTGCGCCGCTGCCAACAACTCCTGTAACTCACCCAGTTCCTTGCCGAGTTGTTCCAGTTCTGCCCTCCCTAATGCGGGATCCGTATGCTCATCAACATAGTCGGGATCATAGTCCTGCAACTTGACGTTGCTACCTGCTTCAACTTTCCATGCAACTTGCATCATCCTGCTCCTTTCTCGATGTCGTCTTCTTGGAGAACCCTAGCTACGTAGTAGGGGCTTTGCTTCAACGGGATTATCTCCCGCCTGCTGCAACTTCTCTATACGCGCAAGTTCCTGCTCTCCTCGCTTCACTAATTTGGCTTGCCACTCCTTCTTATATGGACGCAAGGTAGAAACGAGGGTGCGTGCCACGAGCAAATTGCGATACCACTTACGATTAGCTGGCACGATGTACCAGGGAGCTTCATCCGTACTGCACCTGGAGAGCGCATCCCCATAGGCTTTTTGATAATCGTTCCAGTATTTGCGCTCCGCCCAATCAGCCGACGAGAGTTTCCAGGCTTTGGTCCTCTCCTCCTGACGGGCCAGTAGGCGTTTTTCCTGCTCCTCGTAGCTAATATGCAAATAGAACTTCAGAATAATCGTGTCATTCTGGGCCAGCATGTGCTCAAAGTTGTTAATGGCTGCATACCGTCGCCGCCACACCGCTTCTGGCACCAGGTCATGCACACGCACCACCAGAACATCCTCGTAGTGGGACCGATTGAAAATGCTGATCATGCCTCTGCCTGGAACGACCCGATGGATCCGCCAGAGGAAATCATGCACCTGTTCCCTGGACGTAGGTCCCTTAAACGAACGCACCTCGCATCCCAGCGGATTGACTTGCGCCATGACCTGGCGAATCGTGCCATCTTTGCCGCTCGTATCCATCCCCTGTAGTACGATGAGCAGGCTGTGATGCTGCGCCGCCGCCAACAACTGCTGCAACTCGCCCAGTTCTTCGCTGAGCTTTTCTAGCTCTGCTGATGCCAATGCGCGATCCGTAGACGTATCAACAAAGCCGGGATCGTAATCCTTCAACCTGACTTTGCTGCCTTCATCAACCCTCCATGCAAGTTGCATAGTGTTTCTCCTTTCGAATTGTCGAACGTGTCATGTGTTAGTATACCATTTCAATGGATGACTTCTCTCTTTGCATTCAGATTACTGGCAAGCCGTCTGCAGCGGCGCCCATTCGGATGGAACCACTTGCTGGTTGGTTGTCATATCGTTCCTCCATGAGCACTCGCTCTTGTCACGAAAAAGGTGTTCCCGCGAGAGAAGCAGCACCTCACATCATGAAACGCAGGGGAGCCAGGATGTGCTC
>Ga0207646_10001687_pt1 | contig 26847 bp, 21 predicted proteins | sample KBSK5502metaG_FD_184343 | JGI IMG/M metagenome (GOLD analysis project Ga0207646, IMG submission 184343) | Corn, switchgrass and miscanthus rhizosphere microbial communities from Kellogg Biological Station, Michigan, USA - KBS K5-50-2 metaG... | ecosystem: Host-associated > Plants > Roots >...
CTTGCGGCACGTCGATCTTCTGGATCTCACCCCCGACGTGTCCCGGCGCCCCGCTTCCGCTCAGGTTGGAGAGATTCAACAGCCGGATCTTGGCCGTGGTGTAGGGCGACATGAAGGGCTGCTTCTGGCTCTGTACTCCCAGGTGGGCGATGTTGCTGCCGGGGACGCCAGGCAGGATGGCCGGCGACGTGCTGCCCAGGTCGGCGTCGTCGTTCTGCAGAATCTGGAACTCGGTCGGCGTGTAGGAGTCGACCGGCAATCCCGCCCCCGATCCGGTGCCGTCCGGATGGATCGCGAGCACGCTGTCCCCCCAGTCGCGGCCCCCCGTGTTGGCGTCGTAATCACCGTTGCCGGTGGCGAAGAAGATGAGATCGAGATCCGAACTGTAGACCACACCCGCGCGCGCCCAAACTGCGGATTGCACGTGGGAGCAGTCAGGTTGGGGTTGGCTACAATCACCGGAGCCATTTTCCGCAAGATGACAAGAGAGGTTGCTGCAGTCGGTGTTGAAGACGTTCTGGGCGCCGGTCGCGAGGTTGATGGCGGTGACATGCCCCTGATAGTCGCCGGCGTCGCCGGGATAGCCGCCGTTGGAGACATATAGGAACTTCGCCCCGCCCCCCGTGGTCACCAACGACAGCGCGGAGGAACCCTTCTCGACGGTAGGCTTGAAGGTCGCCAGTTCCGGCCAGCCGACGCCGACGGCTTCGGTGCCGTCGCCCACGTTGTACTTGTGGACCCTGCCGTCCAGCGCGTACGCATAGACGAACTGGCGGTTCGGGTCGACGGCGGGCGAGGACGTCGTGTAGTGGGGCCCGGTCGCCGGCCGGTGTGACCAGATGGTCGTGCCGGTCGCCGCGTCGAGGGCGAGGATGCGGCCGTCCTTGGTGTTGAGGAAGAGCAGATCCTTGATCCCTTGCCCGGTCGATACGCCTTGCAAGAAGGCGGGCGCGCCGTCGGCGACGCTCGGCAAGGTCACGTGATACCGCACGTGTAACGTAGAGACGTTGCCCGTTTGGATCGTCGTCTCTAACGGATTGTTGCCCGTGTGCTGTCCATCGAAGTTGAACTGCGGCCAGTCGGTGGCGCCTGCGCGGGACGGCAGGACCGTGAGCATTGCGGACAAGCCCAGCCAGGCTGTGACCACAGTTCTCATTTCCACCAATCATAGTCTGCCCCAGACCCAACACGGGTGGTCCAAGTCACACCGACAGGAGCTGGGCCCGTCAACGGTCTCGAGGCAGTTCGATCGCCTCTACTCGAAGGTCGGGCGTCCATCCATCCCTCGCGATCGGCTGCTCCGCACGTTGTTGCTTCAGTACTTGTATGGCATCCGCAGCGAATGGCTCTTGATGGAGCAGCTGCGTCTCGCCAATCGGGAGCACGATGACCTCACCCCGGACCCTGCGCAGGAACCCACGGTGATCGACGCTCTGAGGATGTGCTAGGCTCCCAGCGATCATCCCGCCGAGAAGGAAAGAGGCATGGGACAGATGGCGCTGCCGAGCCCTCTCTACATGACGACATGAGTGCGCCTCCGTACAATCCGTGCCGATGAGCAAGTTCATTCCACATCTTTATCTTTTTCCAAGGAGAAACCCCGATGAACCGCGCCCTGGGCGTGGCCGTGCTGTCCGCTTGCATCGCTGCGTGCCATTCCGACGCGAAGAGCCCCACCGCGAGTAATCCGGCCACCGCGCCCGCGCCGACCCCGACGCCCGTCCCCACGCCCACCCCGAACCCGTTCGCGGCCGCGTGCGGGGCGCCGCTCCCGTCCTTCGACGATTCGTACGGCTTCGAGATCAAGGTCCAGATCGAGCCCGCCTCCGACAAGATGATCTTGAACGCAAGTCCCCTGGTGAAGAACGCCGCGTATTGCTTGGCGGCGGGATTCGGAAACCGCAGCTTCTGCAACACGCGGCAAGAGCACTCACCGGGCCGTGTGCCGTGCGATGACTACCTTTCGGGGATCGCCGACACGGGGCTGCCGGGCCCGAACTGGTTCCAGGACGTCCAACGCAACGGCACGCTCGTGAAGTGTGGAGAGGTCGGGACGCTCTGCAAGCTAAAGCCCGAGAACCAATACCTCGTCGTTGTCGATGGGCCCGGCTCTTACGTCGCGTGCGGGGGCAACGGCTCACCCGGAACGTGCGGCGGCTGCGCGATCAGCGCGAAGAGGTGGGTCAACCACTCGAACGCTTCGAGCATGTGCAGCTAAGGATATCCGGCTGAGGCTAGCCTTAGCCTAGCTGCTCCGCGTAGTCGGCGACGGTCACACCCTCCTACTCCATCCGCGACTTAAGCCGACACGCTGCCGTCGCCCTCGGTGGCGACCACAGGCCTCGCGCGGGGCGCAGAGCGCTCGACTCTTCCGATCGTGCCGACACGCGATTTGCTCGAGGGGTTGGCAGCGCTAGAATGCCGACGACTACTTAGAGGGACATCGCGCGATTGGCGATGCTGATCCCGGTCGCGATCCTGGCCGCCGCCGCTGCATTCCAGTCTGCGGCAGGGCAGGCGTCTTCCCCACCCGCGATCGACGCCGGCCGGCCCACGCCGGGCACGGCGCCCGAACTGGCCTCGCTCCTCGAGCGCGCAGGTCGGTACGTGCTCGAGTACGAGGAGAAGCTTCAGGACATCGTCGCCGAGGAAACGTACACCCAATGGACCCGGAAGGCTGATTCGCGTCCGATCGTGACGGCCGTCGAAGGGGCCGCTCCCGCCGCGGGGCTCAGCCTGATTTGTGTCATGTCCGATCCTCCTGAGGAGCGTGGTGGTGTCGCTCTCCCGTTCTCGTGCAGGCGCACCACGAAGGCCGACGTCGTGTTCGTGCGGCAGGCCGGCGCCGTGGCCTGGGGCTCGTTCCGCGACGTCTATGAGGTGGACGGCAAGAAGGTGCGCGAGCACGACCGGCGGCTCGAGCAGCTCTTCTCGCGCACGCCCTCGGCCAGCGCCGAGCCGCAGGCACGCGGGCTGACCGAGGAGAGCGACCAGCGGTACAACATCGCACCCGCTCTCCGGAACCTCAACGCCCCGACCCTCAGCCTGATGTTCCTGCACCCGAAGTACCAGTCGCGCTTCGCCTGGAAGCTGGGCGGAAAGCGTCGGTTCGGAAAGGTCGACACGGTGGAGATCGAGTTCGAGGAGGTCGCTCGGCCCACGATCGTCGGCCAGTCCGGCCGCGAGGACCTTCCGGCGAGTGGACGGGTGTGGGTCGACCCCGCGCGAGGGACTCTCCTGCGCAGCGAAACGCGCTTCCGCTTCGAGCCGCGGCGGGCACGCGCGTTCATCGCCACGGAGTACCTGCTCGAGCCGAAGCTCGGGAAGTGGGTCCCCGGGGAGGTGCGGGAGGAGTACGACGACCTCAGGGGCGCCCAGCCGCCGTTGTTCGGCGCCCCGACGAAGGCCACCGCGCACTTCTCGAACTTCCGCCGCCTCTACATACCGACCGCCGACCAGCCCGCGGCGAGCCCCCCGCCCGCGCTCCCGACGCACAGCACCGAGCTCGCGGAGCTGCTGCGGCGCGTCGGCGACTACGTGGCCGAGTACGAGCGCAGCTTCAGCGACCTGCTGGCCGAGGAGACCTACGCCCAGAGGATGGCGGGCTTGAGGTACGACGAGCGCGTCAAGGGTTGGGTGACCGCCTGCACCGTCTGCAGGCGAACGACCCGGGCGGACCTGGTCTTCGTACGGCTCGCCGGGGAGATCCCGTGGGCGAGCTACCGCGACGTCTTCGAGGTGGACGGCCATGAGGTCCGCGAGCACGAGCAGCGGTTGCTGAAGCTGCTGTCGAAGCCCAGCGCCGATGCCCAGGAGCAGGCGCGCCAGATCCTCGCCGCCAGCGCCGCGTACAACATCGGCCCGGTGAAACGGACGGTCAACCTGCCGACGCTGCCGCTGCTGTTCCTGCTTCCGCGCAACCAGGAGCGCTTCGACTTCCGGCTCGGGGCCCGGCGCATGATCGGCACGACGCAGGCGGTCGAGCTGGTCTTCCGCGAGACGTCGCGGCCCACGTTCGTCAGGGGGCCGCAGGACGCCGACCTGCCTGCGCAGGGCCGCTTCTGGGTCGACGCGGCACGGGCCGCCGTGGTGCGCAGCGAGGTGGAGTTCGACTTCGGCGCGGAGGCCGAGGCGCGGGTGACCACGGACTATCGGCCCGAGCCCGCCCTCGCGATGTGGGTGCCCGCCGAGATGAGGGAGCACTTCGCCGACGTCCCCCGCGCGAAGGTGAAGACCTTCCCGGCCCCGTTCAAGGGCGTGGCGCGCTACGAGCGGTTCCGGCGCTTCACCGTTTCGACCGAGGAGCAGGTCGCCCTGCCGCCGCCGTAGGTCCTCGGGCAGTTGAGGGGACGTTCGCGCCGACCGGCTGCCGCCGGTACATCCGGGCGAGATCCTGCGGGAGGACCTCCTGAAGCCTCTCGGGATCAGCATCAACCGCCTCGGGCGGGATCTGCGGGTGCCAGTGACGCGAGTGAGCGAGATCGTCAACGGTCGGGTGTGCCGATCAGAAGTGCTATCGTTCGTCGAGAAGACTGGCGCAGCATGGGACGCCCACCGGTCCCGATCCGCACGAGGTTATTGCGTCGTCGGATGGGAGGCTCGCCTACATCACGAACTACAACGCCGGCAACGGCTTTGACAACACGCTCTCCGTGGTCGATCTCGAGGCGCTGAAGGCGTTGCCTCCGATCGATCTGGGGGCGCTCAGTAGACCTCACGGGATCACGCTCGCCGGCGGGAAGGTGTACTTCACGGCCGAGGGCGCCAAGGTTCTCGGTCGCTACGATCCGTCAACCCGGAAGATTGATTTGGTGATCGGCACGGGGCAGGACCGGACCCATATGGTGATCGTGTCGAGCGACCTCAAGCGACTCTTCACGTCCAACGTCTCGTCCGCGACGGTCTGCATCATCGAGCAGACCATCGGCGCGCAGAGAGGCGGTCCGCCACCGGGCCTGCCCCCGCCGTCCGGCGCAAGCGGCCGGGGGCCGGCCGGACCTGTGCCCGCCGGACGCGGACCGAATCGCTCGCCGATCAGCGACTGGGCCGTCGCGGTGGTGCCCGTTGGCAGAGGCGCGGAAGGATTCGATCTGTCTCCGGACGGCAAGGAACTGTGGGTCGCCAACGCGCGGGACGGTAGCGTCTCGATTGTCGATACCGCTGCGAAAAAGGTGGCGCAAACGCTGAGCGTGCCGTTTCGGAGCGCCAACCGGCTGAAGTTCACGCCGGACGGGAAATACGTCCTCATCTCCGATCTCGGCGGCACCGATCTGTTCGTGCTGGATGCCGCGACGCACAAGGAGATCAAGCGGATTGACGTCGCGGGCGGCGCGGCGGGCATCCAAATGTCGCCGGATGGATCACGCGCGTTCGTGGCGGTCGGGTCTCAGAACGGCGTGGCGGTCGTCGATCTCAGAACACTCGCGGTAACCGCGCGCATAGCCACCGGGCCGGGACCGGACGGGCTGGCCTGGGCGGTACTTCAGTAGGTCGACCCGAAGCCCGGCATGGACAGCATCCTGGTACTCCGCCGACTCGAGGCAGAGGCATCGGTCGGCGGGGCGCAGCCCCCCGCGACCTATTGCATTCCCATACAAGGCGGACTACACTCCTATGGGTAGACCATAGGAGGACAGGTGGACGACAAGCTCGACGTGCAACAGGGGACGTTGGCCCTGATGGTCCTGAAGACGCTCCAGACGATGGGCCCGCTCCACGGTTACGGGATCGCGCGCCGCATCGAACAGACGAGCGGCGACCTCCTGACCATCAACTACGGCACCCTCTATCCCGCGCTCCTGAAGCTGGAGCAGGACGGCTACGTCGCGTCGGCGTGGGGTGTGTCGGAGAACAACCGCCGGGCGAAGTTCTACCGGCTCGCGCGGGCCGGCCGGGCGCAAGTGGAGAAGGAGGCGCGCGCGTGGCGGCAGACGACCGCCATCCTTGCCCGCTTCTTCGCGGCGGACTCTCCGTCGTGAGGCGCCTGCGGGCGTTCTGGCGGCGCGCGACCTCGGCCCTCCACCCTGGCCGCTGGGAGCGCGAGCTCGACGAAGAGCTGGCCAGCCACCTGGAGATGCACGTCGAGGACAACATCCGGGCCGGAATGCCGCCGGAGGAAGCGCGCCGATCCGCGCTCCTCAAGCTCGGAGGACTCGAGCAGGCCAAGGAGATCTACCGCGATCGGCGATCACTGCCCGCCATCGACATGATCGTGCAGGACGCGCGGTTCGCTCTGCGCATGATGCGGAGAAGCCGCGGGCTGACGGCCGCCGCGCTCCTGGTCCTCACCCTGGGCATCGGGGCGAACACAGTCATGTTCACCGTGGTCAACACGGTGCTGTTGCGGCCGCTTCCCTACCCGGATCCCTCCCGCCTGCAGCTCGTGCAGACGGCGACGGCTCCGCCCGACTACTACGTGTACCGGTCGCGCAATCGTGCCTTCCAGTCGTTCTCGTCCTTCTATTTCCGTTCGTTCGACGTCACCGGCGACGGGGAGCCGGAGCGGATCCGGGTCTTGATCGTGTCGTCGGACTTCCTCGGCACGCTGCGGACGCCTCCCGCGATCGGCCGTGACCTTCAGCCGCGCGACGAGCAATGGGGCGATCACCGCGTCGTCATCCTGACCGACGGCCTCTGGCGGCGGCGGTACGCGGCCGATCCCTCGATCGTCGGCCGCCCGATCGTGCTGGGCGCCGAGCCATACACGGTCGTCGGCATCCTGCCGCCCGGGTTTTCCTTCCTCGGCCGGGAGGCGCAGGCGCTGGTACCCATGTCCTTCGCGCCCGGCGACAATCTGAACACGCACAACAACTACTTCCTGACGATGGTGGCGCGGCTGGCCGCGGACGCGACGCCCGCCGGCGCCAACGCCGACCTCAACCGCCTTTCGCAACAGATCATCGCCGAGCATCCCGAGAACCGCGGCACGCAAATGGACGTCAGGTCGCTCCACGGGGCGCTGGTGGAGGATGTGCGGCGCGCGCTTTTCGTGCTGTTCGGGGCGGTGGTCTTCGTCCTGCTGATCGCGTGCGCCGACCTGGCCAACCTCTTGTTGGCGCGGGCGGCGGCCCGCCGGCGCGAGATCGCGCTGCGCATCGCGATCGGAGCCAGCCGGCGGCGCGTGTTCGGGCAGCTCCTGACCGAGAGCGTGCTCCTGGCCGTCTGCGGGAGCGCTCTCGCCGTCATCCTCACCTGGCTGTCGGTGGGAACGCTGAACTCGCTGAGCCAGACGGTGCTTCCTCGCACCCGGGACATCCGCATCGACGGAGTGGTCCTGGCGTACACGGCCCTCGTCGCCGTCGCGACGGGGGTGCTCTTCGGCCTCGCGCCCGCCTGGCGGAGCGTGGACATAGATCCCGGCCAGGCGCTCCACGAAGGAGCGCGCACGGGGGAAGATCCTCGCGGACATCGCATCCGGTCCGCCCTCGTGATGGCGGAGATCGCGATGTCGCTCGTCCTGTTGATCGGCGCGGGACTGATGGTCAAGAGCATGCACGGCCTCACCCGTGTCGACGCGGGCTTCGATCCGCACGACGTGCTGACCGTCCAGGTCGGCATCCCGCCGCGCAAGTACGTCGACGAGGCGCTGGAGCGGCGTTTCTCGCCGCAGGCCTACGTGAAGTCGACCCGCTTCTTCACCGAAGTGGTCGAGCAGATCCGTACGCTGCCGGGCGTGAGCGCAGTGGGCGCGATCTATGCGCTGCCCTTGATGGGAGAGGTCTGGGGCAAGAACGTGACGTTCTACGACCGGCCGCTGCCCGCCACGATCCGCGAGCTGCCCCCGATCCAGTACCGGGTCGTCGCCGGCGACTATTTCCGCGCGCTGGCGGTGCCGATCCTGAAGGGCCGTGCCTTTGCGGAGACCGACACGGCGGATGCCGCGAAGGTGGCGATCGTCAATCGCGAGATGGTCCGACGGTACTGGAACGACCAGGATCCGATCGGCAAGGTCATCTCCGTCAATCCTCCGATCCAGCTCGTCCCACGCGGCACGGTGCCTCCCGACTACAAGCCCGAGCTCTTCACCGTGGTCGGCGTGGCGGCGGACGTGCGCTACGGCTCTCTCGGCACGGCGCCGCTGCCGCTGGTGTACGTCCCCTTCGCGCAAGGCTCGGAGGGAGCCACGACGATGTACCTCGTCGTGCGTTCACACACGGACCCGGCCGGGCTCTCCGCCGCGATCCGCGATCGGATTCGCCAGGTAGACCCCGACGTGCCCGCCTCGAGCATCCAGACGATGGAGGACAGGGTGTCGGCGTCGCTGGCGCAGCCGCGGCTACGCGCCATCGTCCTGGGCACGTTCGCCGGCCTGGCGCTCCTGCTCGCCGGCGTGGGAACCTACGGCGTGATGTCGTACGCCGCGCGCCAGCGGACGCGCGAGATCGGGATCCGCATGGCGATCGGCGCCAGCTCTCGCGCGATCCTGAAGCTCCTCCTGGGCCGAGGGGCCGTGATGGTCGCCGCGGGCATTGGGGCCGGCCTGCTTTGCGCTCTCGCGCTTACCCGTGCCCTCCGCACGCTGCTGTTCGGGGTGAGCACGAGCGATCCGCTCGTGTTCGTGGGCGTCACGATCTTGCTCGCCTCAGTGGCGATGGTCGCCGCCTGGGTCCCCGCCCGCCGCGCCACCCGCCTCGAGCCTGTGGCCGCACTCCGTGAGGAATGAGGTCACGGCGGCCGCGTCCTCACCTCCGCGGCGATCGTAGAGCGGCCGCCTTCGTCGCGATGAGTCGTTGACGACTCAGACGGGGGTTGGCTCATCAGGTAGGATTCGAATCGAGAGGAAGCGGTCTACTCCAGACGACCTGGGCCCACTCGATCCTGAGCTGAACCCAAGTTAGCCGTCCCTTCGGGCGCAACGTCAAGTTGTGCCGCGGTAAACGTCAGCATGAGGCCGGTGATGGCGAGCACGATCACCGCCGCGACGCCACCAACGACCTTCACAAGCGCCGATCTCATTTTGCGCGCAACTCGTCGTAGCTCTCACGGAGCAGCGCCGTACCATCCACCGCGTCTCCGTCGTTCGCGATCGGAGAGCGGAGGGTCGAGCGTGCCGCGGTCAGCATGCACATCGCCAAGCTCGTGGCCTTCAGGCACGACGGTCGTGGAGAGTAGAGACGCCGGGCCACGTGCGGACTTCATCGAGGACCGACGTGGCAGGGGAAGTGGAATTCATGGCTCTTCTCCTTCGCTACCCGGCGATGCCGAGTTGCTTCGCTTGCAGAGCCGAATCGAAAAAGGCCGAGATGATGATGAGCCGGTCGCCGTCCCACTTCGTGGTTTGGCCGAATTCCACGTCGAACGCCTTGCCGGTCGGGGCGATCACTTTGCCGCTGGGCAGGACCATCTCCCCGCGGAACGTCCCGGTGGCCCGGGTGATCACGGTGATCCAATCGCCACTGCCAAGCTGGATCGGGTACGGGGTATACACGTGCATGTCAGGGAAGATCCGCAACATCTGCTGCATCGCCGCGGCGTGGGCAACGCTTCCGTAGATGGGCTGTGCGTTCCCCGTGATGTGCGCGACCATGTTTGGGTGGTGGACCGTGTCGACCGCTGCGAAATCGCGGGCGTTAAACGCGTCGTCCCCTTTCTTCATGAGCGCGAACAGGTGTGCGGTGCGGGTGGCATTGTCGGTCATGCTCGCCATGAGGTCTCCTTCTGTTTCATGCTCGTCATCGCTCTACCAACTGCGGCGAGAAGGCCGCGGCGTAATCGGTCGCGAACTGTTCGAAGGTCCGCGGCGGCCGGCCAAGAATCGTGGCGACGTCGCTGGTCACGTAGTCACAATCGCCCTCTGCCATCAGCGCGACGGCGTTGGCATTGTCCTGGGCCACGTTCGCCGGAAGTCCCACGTCGAGCATCGCCTGCCTTTGCTCCGCGACCGTGATCGGATGGAACGTGATCGCTCGGCGGAGCACTCTCGAGAAGACCGCCGCCACCTCCTTTGCCGAGAGCACCGCGGGCCCCGTCGGCCAGTACGTCTTTCCTGCATGTGCGGCGGCGGAAGCGGCGATCGCCGCCGCGACCGCGGCGACATCACGCGCATCGACATGGCCGATGCGACCGTCGCCCGTTGCGGTTCCGAAGCTGCTGGTCTCAGCGATCGCACGGGCCATCATCAGGAAGTTCTGCATGTACGCGTTGTTTCTCAGGAGCGTGTAGCCAAGGCCCGAGGCGATCAGGCCCTTCTCGATTTCGAATTGGCCTCGCCGACGCGCGATCGGTGAATCGGCCGAGGCTTTGCTCGTGATCTTCACCACGTGCTGGACACGCGCGCGAACGGCGCTGGCGACCACGTTCAATTCCTGTCGTGGTATCGCTGGACTGACGAGCACCACGCTCGTCACGCCTCGCATCGCCGCGTCGATGGTCGAGGGAACCTCCAGATCGCCCTTGCAGACGTCCACGCCGGCCTGCGCCAGGGCTGTCACTTTCTCCGGGTGGCGGACGAGCACACGAACCGGCGCGCCTCGCTCGGCGAGCAGACGCGACGCTTCCGCGCCGATTTTTCCGGCAGTGGTGACGAGAATCAGCGGTGCTTCGTTAGGGGTCATGGAAAACTCCACAACCCTCACCCTAATTAGACTCGCACCGCCTGCGGTATCGAGAAATCACCCTTTTCTTGCCGCCGCTCGTCGATAGGCTCCCGGCGTGACGCCGAACTGCTGTCTGAACGATGCGATGAAGTAGACTGGCGACGAGTACCCGGCGGCGTCAGACACGTCTGCGACCGTCAGGTCGGGTTGACGAAGGAGGTCCATCGCTCGCTGACACCGCCGCGTCATCACTAGCTGATGGGGCGTCGTCCCACGCATCTGGCGAAACGAACGGATGAAGTGGTTCGTGCTCACGCGGGCCGTCGCCGCAAGTTCTCTGAGCGTCGGTGATGCTGAGCTGGGACTGTCCATAGCTTCGGCGATCAACTGCTCTGCACGGCAGATGGCCATCGGCGGCAAGCCCCCGTGCACGTATCCCCTCTCGTCGTCGACCGGTGCCGTCAGCAGGTCGCGGACACCCTGCCGGAGTCGGACTTCCGCCACGTGGCGGCTTCTCCAATCGTCGTGGCGTGCGGCCACGAACAGTTGAATGACGGCACGCTTGAGCGCGTCGCCCGGGGGCGCGACGGGCGTCTTCGTAACCGTATTGCTGGGCATCTGTCCAAGGCTCTCAGGTTCAATGAAGACTTGAACGACCTCTGCGTCGCCCTCAAGCGTCGTTTCAGTGGGAATGTCTGGTCGGAGAACGATGACATCTCCCGCCAGAACACTCTTGGAAAGAGATCGGTCGCGCTCGGCGTGACGTACCTGTTGCCCCGTGCTCAGACTCAGGCACACTCGGATCGCATCGGCTGTCGAGATCCGAAGGCCGTTGAGGTGCCGCCATCGCGCGATCACTGCTGTCGAGCCGTAAGGCCGTCCCAGCGACTCGATCCACAGTGGGGAGCCAAGGGACGCGATGGTTTGCTGGATGATCTTCATTTCATCTCAGACGGCTGATCACCGCATCGTAACGCTGCAACCAAGAAGCAGGAGGCAGAAATCGCCGACCACATCCGTAACGTGTCGAGTCGTGCCGTTGCTCACCATTGTGGCGAGAGACTTTCAAAATCAATGACTTATGCAGAATCAGCCGTCTACACCAGTCGATTCGGACCCACTCGATCCTGGCCTGAACCCAACTTAGCGCACATTCGATTCGGACCGCCTTGGCCTCAGTCCTCAGATCCTCGCCGTGTCGCGGACGATCGGGACCTTGGCGCGAGGTTTGACCCCAGGTTATACGTGCATATAATTCCGGTATGGCCCTGCACCGTCGTGTCGCCAAAGTCGGAGGAAGCCTCGGCATTCTGATTCCTCGCGACCTCGCCGAGGTCATGGGCGTCGAAGAAGGAACGCCCGTGCGCCTGTCTCTGGTCGGCCGTCAGATGGTGGTCGAGCCGGAGGATGACAGTCTACCCGAGGCCTCCTTCCGACGATCGTTCTCGACGGTCCTGCGGCGCTACGGGTCAGCGTTCAAGGCGCTCGCGGACTTCGATCGACGAGCGGCTGACCGACCGTCGTTGGCGCGAGGTGCCCGCCGATCGGCCCGACGCCGGCCGAAGTGAGGTTTCTCTCCGCTGAACAGGTGGTCGCCATGCACGCGGAGCTGCTCGAGCGGTGGGGAGGAGCTGAAGGCGGAGGACATCGGGGCGCCGACTATGAGGGTGTGGAAGCGGCCGTGCAGGCGGTCAAGAACTCCTACTACGAATCACGCGAGGAGCTCGCGGCCGCCTATGCCGTTTACATCGTCCAAGGACATGTGTTCCTGGACGGCAACAAGCGCACGGGCGCGGCCGCCATGTTGACGTTTCTCCTGTCTAACCGTGGCCGGACCCGTAGGTCCTCGAAGGAGGTGGCCCAGGCCATGTTGGTGCTTCAGGCTCGAGCCGCGGCCGGCGAGCGGACAGATCAGCTCGTGTCTTGGCTCTCGACCCTGCTTTCGCGCTGAACTGAGATCGGCGGGTGCTCAACGCCTTCAGCGACATCGACGGCGACGGGATCATCGACCGCGACGACGGCTGCCGTTTCACAGCGGGTCGTTCGCGGGAGTCGAGCGCCTCGGCAGCATCTGCGCGCCAAACATGTCGGCCTTCGATCGCATCGCGTTCGAGATGCTTGGCGAAGACGGCATCGTCGCGCGCGACAACAGCGCCACCAACCTCATGGGAACCTTCGGAGGTACGCAGATATTCGCGTTCCAATTCATCACGTCGGCGCGCGACGCTGACGGCCGTTCCGCCGATGAGTGGCGTCGGGACAGAGCAGAAGCATGTCGTCATGAAGAACTGCGAGCTGCTCTACGAGGATGACGACGCCGCCGCGAGGCCGCCCAGTAGCGTGTTCATGGAATGTACGGCGGCCCAGGGCGGTGGAACAACCCGTGTGAATGGATCATAGAATCCGGTGACGATGTGCTCGTTCGGGGCATGAGGTGGTAATGATGGTCGTCACCCCGGCCGGCGGTACGGTCATCGGCAGCGGCCGCGTCGTCGGTCGGGTGACACTCCTCCCGCTGTCAGGGGATGCCAGCGACGAAGCGAAGGCGCTGCATGCGGCGCTCTCGCGCAGCGATCCCCAGGATACGTCTACTCCGACGTGCCGATGATGCGGACTGGCTCGCTCGGGTCGGGCTGGGGACCAAACGTCGAGGCGGAGTTCGCCGGCAGCGGCAGCATCTATTTCAGGAAGCATTAGCATTTCGGGGCATTTCATTCGAATCTCAGGGGTCGCTCACGATTCGGTGAGGACTTCCGGACGGCGTTTCATCACAATCTCACCATGACCTCCACTGTCACGAACCTGCTTAAGGCTCTTGCCCTCTTCGTCCTCGGCGTCGCCATCGTCGCCGCCGGCATTTACATCCGCCGCACGGATGACCTGCCCGGCGCCACGCTCCTGGGAGTCGTCTCACTGCTCGCCTCGATCGTGCTCGGCGTCAAGATCGCCCGGAACAGGCTGTCGGCTAGGACCGTGCGCGCCGCCTTCGCCGTTGGCGTGCTCGTCGCGCTGTTCGAGGGATTCCTGGTCTACCGGATCGCCCTCGCTGCGCCCCTTCATCCCGAGCCGCAGAGCGTGCCGTCGGCCGTGCAATCCGCGCCGTCGTCCCAGTGGACGCAGGCGGTGGAGCAGGCGCGGCAGGTCGTGCGCGCCGCTCTCTCCGATCAGAACCTCCCCGGGCTGTCGGTGGCGGTCGGCGCCGGTGGCACTGTTGCCTGGGCCGAAGGGTTCGGCTGGGCCGACATCAAGCACCGCCGTCCGGTCACGCTCGACATGCGATTCAGAATGGGCACCGGCTCGACGCTGCTCACCGCAGCCGGTGCCCGGATGCTGATGGAGCGGGGGACACTGAAGCTGGATTCACCAATCCAGACGGTCAGTGTCGATGACGAAGACCCGCGGTTCCGTCAGCGCTGCGAACAGCCGGTTGATGCGGTGAGCGCGGCGATCGCAAACGCGGCGGGGCAACCGTTCCTCACGTTCATGCAACAGCAGGTCTTCCAGCCGCTCGGCATGAACAATACGGCTGCGGAGTCGTCGACCGAAGAGAATCCTGAGCACGTCGGCGAGCCGGAGGAGGACGCGCCGATCCTCAACATCATCCACGACGGACTGCTCACCCCGCTCGGCGGCGGGCGCAGGTACGGCCCCGAGACGATCGCGACGGTCTACATCCCGCGGTTCGGTACTGATCCACGACGCGGCGTTGAGCGGATGCGTCCGCGCAACTACTCCTGCTTCGCCGGCTCGATGGCGTTCTATTCCACTCCATCCGATCTGGTGCGCTTTGGGCTCGCGAACAATGTCGGCGGCGACGGTGAACTGGTAGGAGGCAGGGTGATGTCGTTGCTCACGCTGCCCGACCGCGGGGTCGTCATTGGCGTGATGTCGAACGTCACGCACGCCGACACGTTCGTGCTTGCACAGCGAGTGGCCGCCGCGTTCGCCCGGTAGCCAGGTTTCTGCCGGAACACGCCTTTGCGGCGTTCCTTGTTAGAACGCGAGGCCAATGTTTACCAGCCGGATCGAGGGGAGCGTCACGGTCGCGCCGTCGAGCTCGATCCGAACAGGCGGCAGCGTGAACCGCTCTCGCGGCAAATGACCGAGAACGTCGGCTTTCAGCCAGCTCCATCAATCACCCCGCCCTCGCAACGTGACGACCAACGGCAGCCAGGTCAGACGCGCTCGGCCCCTGGTCGAAGTGGTGGACTACCACTGACGGAGGAACCATGCCGAGGAAGGCACGCCGGCTGCCGCCGGTACATCCGGGTGAGATCCTTCGGGAGGACCTGCTAAAGCCTCTTGGGATCAGCATCAACCGCCTGGGTCGAGATCTGCGGGTGCCAGTGACGCGGGTCAGCGAGATCGTCAACGGTCGTCGGGGTATTACCGCCGACACGGCTCTCCGCCTGGCCCGCTACTTTGGAACAACACCTGAGTTTTGGATGAGCCTCCAAGCCGCGTACGATCTTGACGCGGCTCAGCGGGCGTCAGCAGACCGAATCGTACGGGATGTCCACCCGCGCGAGGCGGCCTAGCTCACCCCAGAGCCGTCGGGTCCCCGACTGCGGGCCGAAGGACCAGCAGGAGACGCAAGACACCTAGCTGAGGTGAGGGGCGGGAGCCGGGAGGCCGGCTCCCCGCCCCGGACGTCGCGTTAGCGGCGGACTCCCCTGTACAGGCTGCTCATCCGGAAGGATCGGTAGTCACGAGCGGCCACTTCCTGAACGTAGACCCTGGTGCCATCGGGGAGCATCTCAATCGACTGCCCGAACAGCCCCCCTCCCTGGGAGCCCGAGTCGAACACGTAGTTCCCGTTCGGCAAGCGCTCGGCGGTCCCCAGCTCCGGCGAGTAGTTCCCCACGTCCAGGTTGACGACGAGCGTCGCCGTCATGGCCTCTTCGTCGAGCCGCCAGGCCTGTCCGCGGCTATGCGCGCTCGGATCGGCGACCCGGCGCGTGTTGCCGTTGTCGAAGAGCAGCAGCGTCGCGTCATCCTGATAGTGCGCATAGTGCTGGTGCGAGAACCAGGGGCTCGCGTCCGAAGAGATCACGGCGAAATCCCCGCCCTGCCCCAGCCGCCAGATCACGTGGCCGTCACCGGTGCCACGCGCGTAGTCGATCTTGATCACCCAGTCCTGGGTACGAACGGAGATGAGGAGGTTCCCATCCACAGGCGACCAGCCCACCGCGTTCTCGTGCAGCCAGTCGACCGCGCCGGTCAGGGGGCACGGGGCGCCGTTGCAGATCTCGCCCAGGATGGGCGGGCGGGTGACGTCGAGATGGTCGAAGGCATCCCAGGTCCAGAGCAGCTGGAGGTCCTCGTCGAATACCATGAGCATGTCGCCCGCGTAGCGAGTCGGAGTCCCACCCACGTCGATCGTCCTCTGCGTCCAGCCGAGGGTCACGATGTTGCCGTTGGGCAGGCGCAGGAACTCGTGGTGGAAGCCATAGATGATCTCCTGCCCCCGGGCTGTCAGTTGCGCGTTCACGGCGTCGATGTTGGTTTCGCGCAGCGGGTTGCCACCGAGATCGATCTCCCGCATCACGTTCGTGCCCAGGTTCCGATGGCCATCGCGGCCGGCGAGGATCACGGTGCCGTTCGGCAACGGCGCGCTAGCACTGAGCGCGATCAGGCCCGACGCGAGCGGATCGTAGTACCACTCGAGGCGGGCGCTCAGGTCGGTGGCCAGCAGGTTGACCTGATTGGCGGCGGGACGTGCCGCGAGGTTGTGATAAAGAACGTCGCTCCGAAGGTCGGTGCCCGGACCCGGAGCCTGACGGATGGTGAAGGGCGGAATGCTCAGCGTCGCGGGGGGCGTCCCCGTCGTGAAGAGCAGGGGCGATGCCGAGGCGTCCTCGTCGCCGCCGCCTACGTGGACCATCTCGTATGTGGTGGTGGCCAGCATGCCCGCCACCAGGAAGTTCCGGCTCTGGCCCCGCACGCAGGGTAGCGCGTTGGTGCGCGTCCACCGCGCGTCGGGGGGACCGTTCGCGGGCCGGAACCGGACGCGGATCGCGTCGTCGTTGCAGGGCGGCGCGCTGTAGAGAGCGACCAGGGGATTGAGCGTGGGGGAGACGACCGCGTCTCTACCGGTCACCCGCGAGATGACCTGGTCGGACACGACGGCGGACGCCAGCTGCGCACCCTCGAATCCGTCCTTGACCCGGACCCTGACGTCGTACGCGCCTTCTTGCATCGGCGCCCACTTGAAGGAACCGTCGAGGCTGTAGTCGCGCACCATGGTGAATCGGGGGCGCTCCCGTTCATGCTCTGACTCGTCGCGGTCCCCGGCCCGGGATGGACCGGCGAGGCTGAACTGGTAGACCGGAGTCGGCCCGCAGTTCGCGGCCGTCGCCGTCCAGACGATCCGCTCCCCCACGAGCTGGGGGGAAGGCGCGCTCGGCTGCAACGAGACCGTGCAGCCGGCAGGCTGGGCGGTGGCCGCCGGCACGTACAGGAACGCGACCGCGACGGCGGATATCGTCAACGCGGCACGGTGCAACACCCACGCCATGCGGGCTCTCTCTCTCGTCATGTGCTCCTCCGTTTCGAGGCTTTCGGCTCTCACCCTGGTAAACGGGAATTGCCCGCGGATCTGGTCACGGGTCGTCCGCTCTCTTCTGACGGATAGCAGACCGCTCGCAAGTCCAGCCACATGAGAGTGATAAGATTGCTTCGCTCGAAGGAACGATCCGTCAGGACGGCGGAAAGCGATTGGTCTCGACGTCATCGCACGAAGTGACGGGCCTCCTCGCGAAGTGGAGCGGGGGCGACAAGGGGGCGGAAGCGGACCTTTTCCGCCTCGTCCACCAGGAGCTCCGTCGCATCGCCCGCCGCTATGTCGCGCGCGGGCGGCGTGGCCAGACCCTCCAGACGACCGCGGTCGTCAACGAAGCGTACGTCCGGCTGGTTGCCCAGCGAGGGTCGAGGTGGCAGGACCGCGCTCACTTCTTCGCCGTCTCCGCGAAGGCGATGCGCCACATCCTGATCGACTACGCGCGCTCGCGGGGCTACGCGAAGCGCGGCGGGGGGCTGGCGCGCGTGACCTTCGACGAGGCGACGGCCGCTCCCCTCAAGAAGGCCGCGGACATCGTCGCGCTCGACGACGCCCTCGCCCGCCTCGCGGAGGGCTATCCGCGCCGGAGCCAGGTTGTGGAGCTGCGCTACTTCGGCGGGTTGACGAACGACGAGATCGCCGAGGTGCTCAAGGTGTCGCCCGCCACCGTGGAGCGCGACTGGAGGTACGCCCGGGCCTGGCTCCACCAGACGCTCGCGGGCGGGTGAGACCGGGTTGACGAGCGAGAGACCCGACCGCATCGACGACGTGTTCCAGGCCGCCCTGGACCTTCCCCCGCACGAACGGGACGCCTTCGTCCAGCGCGCTTGCGCCGCGGATGCGGAGCTGAGACGGGCGGTGGATCGTCTGCTCGGCGCCCACGAGCGCGCCCAGGCCGACGGGTTCATGGAAGGCCGGGCCTTCGACACCGCGGGCGAGCGCGACGCGAGAGGTGACCGGACGGCGACCGGCCGGCTGATCGGCCGCTACCGCGTGCTCGATCGGATCGGCGGGGGCGGCATGGGCGAGGTCTTCCTCGCCCACGACGAGAGCCTCGATCGTCGCGTCGCCCTCAAGCTGCTGACCGGAGGACTCGCGCACGACGAGGATCGCGTGGGCCGGTTCCGCCAGGAGGCGCTGGCCGCCTCTTCCCTCAACCACCCGAACATCATCACCATCCACGAGGTCGGCCAGTCGGACCTGGGCGGCTTCATGGCCACGGAGTTCATCGAAGGCTCGACGCTGCGTCGGCTCATGGCCGGCCAGCCGCTGCCCCTGCCCCAGGCGCTCGACATCGCCGTCCAGATCACGCGCGCCCTCTCGGCCGCCCATGGCGCGGGCATCGTCCACCGCGACGTCAAGCCCGAGAACATAATGGTGCGGCCGGACGGGCTGGTGAAGGTCCTCGACTTCGGCATCGCCAAGTACAGTGAGAGCGTGGGCGAACGGACGGCGCGGGCGTCGCTGGTCCAGACAACCACGGGTGCGGTCGTCGGCACCACGGCCTACATGTCGCCGGAGCAGGCGCGCGGGCTCGCGACTGACGCGCGCACCGACGTCTGGTCGTTCGGCTGCGTGCTCTACGAGATGCTGGCCGGCCGGCCCGCGTTCGGCCGGGCCACGCCGTCGGACACGATCGCCGCCGTCCTCGAGCACGAGCCGGATTGGCGCGTGCTGCCCAGGACGGTGCCGGCGGACGTTCGGTGGCTGCTCGAGGGGTGCCTCGCGAAAGGCCTCGAGGGGCGTCTTCACGACGTGGCGCGCGTGCGCGCCGGGCTCGAGGCCGTGCAGGCCGGGGATCGGACGCGGCCCATCCGCCGCGAGTGGGGCGCGACCCTGCGCCGGCCGCGCCGTGCCTTCGTGGCGGCCACCGTGGTCCTGGCCATGGCGGGTCTGGGCGCGTGGTGGTGGATGCGCGCGGCCGGCCCGCGGTGGGCCCGCGACGTGGCCCTCCCCGAGATCGCCCGTCTCGTCGAGAAGGAAGACGACTACCACGCCTTCATCCTGGCGCGGCAGGCGCAGCCGCACCTCCCCGGGGATTCCGCCCTTCATCGCTTCTTCATCGACCATACCTTTCCCCTCACGATCGAGACGAAACCTCCCGGCGCCAACGTCCTGATGAAGCCCTATCGCGAGGTGGACGCGCCCTGGGAGCCTTTCGGCCGGACCCCCTTCAAGGCGCTCCGCGCTCCTTTCGGGAACCTCCGCCTCCGCATCGAGAAAGAGGGGTTCGAGCCGCTCGAGGTCGAGTCGGATTTCAGCGGGGGGATGCGCTTCCGCACCTTCACTCTTGACGAGGCGGGCAAGGCTCCGGTGGGGACGGTCCGCATCCCCGCGGGGAGCCAGGAATACCCGGGCCTGTCTTCGTTCGAGCTGGGCGACTTCTGGCTCGACCGGTACGAGGTCACGAACCGGCAGTACAAGGAGTTCGTCGACCAGGGCGGGTACCTCAGCCCGGCGCACTGGAAGGAGCCTTTCGTCAAGGACGGCCGCGTCGTCGGCTGGGAGGAGGCCATGGCCGTCTTCCGCGACTCGACCGGCCGGCCCGGCCCGGCCACCTGGGAGCTGGGGAGCTATCGCGACGGGCAAGCCGATCATCCGGTGGGGGGCGTGAGCTGGTTCGAGGCGGCGGCCTACGCTCGCTTCGCCTCGAAGGAGCTGCCCACCGTCCATCACTGGATGAGGGCCGCGGGAGAGAGCTTCTTTGCCGACATCCTGCTCCTCAGCAACTTCGGCGGCAGCTCCGCCCCGGTGGGGAGCCATCGGGGCGTGTCCCCCTTCGGTGCCTACGATATGGCCGGCAACGTCAAGGAGTGGTGCCGGAACGCTGTGGGCGAGAAGCGCTACATCCTCGGCGGCGGCTGGAACGAGCCGAGCTACGTGTTCGGCGACCCGGACGCCCAGTCGCCCTGGGACCGCGCTCCCAGCTATGGCTTCCGCTGCGCCAGGTACGCCGCGCCACCCCCGCCAGAGCAGCTGGCCGCGATCGACCTGGTGACGGGGACCCGGGACTATGCCGCCGAGAAACCCGTGTCCGACGCGGTCTTCCAGATCTACCGCGGCTTCTACTCGTACGACAAGACGGAGCTCAAGCCCACCGTCGACTCGGCGGACGAGTTCGAGCACTGGCGCCGCGAGAGGGTTTCGTTCGACGCGGCCTACGGGGGGGAACGGGTCCCGGCCCATCTGTTCCTTCCCCGGAACGCGCGTCCCCCGTATCAGGCCGTCATTTACTTTCCGGCAGGGGAGGCGTTTGCCCTGAGGAAAAGCGACGACCTTCGGATGAGGAACATAGAGTTCCTCCTCCGGAGCGGCCGGGCCGTGCTGCAGCCCATCTACAAGGGCACGTACGAGCGCCACGTGCCTGAGGCCGGCGGAGGACCCAGCAACGACCGAGACGTCCTGATCCAGTTGGCCAAGGACCTCGGGCGCTCCATCGACTACCTCGAGACCCGGGCCGACATCGACCGAGAGAGGCTCGCCTACTACGGAGTCAGCACCGGGGCCGCCCTCGCGCCACCCTTCCTGGCCATCGAGCACCGTTTCAAGGCCGCCGTCCTGCAAGGGGGGGGCCTGCCTCTTTACCGGTCCCGGCCCGAGGTGGATCCGCTCAACTTCGCCCCCCGCGTGACGATGCCCGTCTTGATGCTGAACGGCCGCTACGACTTCGCGAACCCGCCGGAGACGGCGCAACGGCCACTCTTCCGCCTCCTGGCGACCCCGCCAAAGGACAAACGCCAGGTGCTGTTCGAGTCCGGCACCGCCCTCTATCCGATCCACGACGTCATGAAGGAGATCCTGGACTGGCTGGACCGGTACCTAGGACCGGTCAGGTAAGGGCCGGCGCTGCGCTCATGACCTTTCGGGCCCTCCTGGCGCGCGGTTCTAGAGCGACCACACAGGCGCGCTGAGCGAGTCAGAAGGTCAGGCGCAGACCGAAGCGACCGATCCGCGGATTGATGACGGGCGGGAGTTGGCTCCTCAGGTAGGATTCGAACCTACAACCCTCCGGTTAACAGCCGGATGCTCTACCCTTGAGCTACTGAGGACCCGGGCGGCAAAGAGCGATTCTAGCTGCTCCTGGTCAGCTCCTGCAAGACGAGCTTGGCCACGCCCTTCAGCGTCTCGAACACGCCGGGGCCCTTGGCCGCCACCGCTTCGAAGACGGGCTCCTCCTTGCGCCTGAGCAGCCTCTTCATCTCGTCTACGGGCGCGACGTTGGGCAGATCCCGCTTGTTGAGCTGGAGAACGAACGGGATCGTGTTGATGTCGTAGCCCTGGCTCTTCAGGTTGGTCTGCAGGTTCTCCACCGACTCGACGTTGGCGTCCATGCGCTCGACCTGGGAGTCGGCCACGAAGATCACCCCGTCCACCCCCTTCAGGATCAGCTTGCGGCTGGCGTCGTAGAAGACCTGGCCGGGGACGGTGTAGAGGTGGAAGCGCGTCCGGAACCCGCGCACCGTGCCCAGCTCGAGGGGGAGGAAGTCGAAGAAGAGCGTGCGGTCCGTCTCGGTCGCGAGCGAGATCAGCTTCCCCTTCGCGTTGGGGTTGGTCTTGTCGTAGATGTACTGCAGGTTCGTGGTCTTCCCGCACAGCCCGGGCCCGTAGTAGACGATCTTGCAGTTGATCTCGCGCGACGCGTAGTTGATGAAGGTCATCGGGCTTTGGGCGGGGCCGCGCTACTCGCTGAAGAGGCTGTCGATGTCCTCGTCCGTGATCTCGGCGAAGGGGCTCTCGAAGGCCGCCCCCGCCGCCGCCTTCTCCTTCTCCACCTTGGACATGATCCGCGCGAAGACGTCGCTCAGCTCCTGGGAGGCCTTCTTCACGCGCAGGCGCACGAGGCCGAGCGAGGAGCGCTCGTCGAAGATCACGACCAGGATGACCCGCTGGGCGACGATCGAGATGTGGATGTTGTCCTTCTCCCCCTCGTGGAAGAGGATCGAGAACTCCTTCTCCCCGATGAGCCGGGCCAGGCCGTCGGTGGCGGCCACGTTGCCGGCGGTGAGGGAGGCGAGGGAGGTCGTGTCGAGGTTCTCGATGTCGCCGTGGGCGGCGATCTGCTGTCCGTTCTTGTCGACGAGGAAGACGACCTTGGCGTTGGCGTCGGTGCGGAGCTTCGAGATCACCTGCTTGATCTGGTTGAACTCCTCCTCGTACATGACGATGTCGGGCGCCGCCATTCGGTGATCCTCCTAAGCCTCGCGGGGCCGGGTCGGGCAACGGATCCGGAAGAAACGCTAAGTTATAGCCTGTGGATGAAGGAGATGCAAGGTTTTGGGCAGGGGTCCCTGTCTTTGGCTAGTACTCGCGCCGCCCTTCGAGCGCCTTGGCCATCGTGACTTCGTCGGCCCATTCGAGGTCGGAGCCAACGGGCACTCCCATCGCGATGCGGGTCACCTTCACCCCCAGAGGCTTCAGGAGCCGCGCCAGGTAGGCGGCGGTGGCCTCGCCCTCGACGGTGGGGCTGGTGGCGAGGATCACCTCCTCCACGCTCCCCGCGCGCACGCGGTCGAGGAGGCCCTGGACCTTCAGCTCGTCGGGGCCGATCCCCTGGAGCGGCGACAGCGCGCCGTGGAGCACGTGGTAGCGTCCCTTGAAGTCGCGCGTGCGCTCCACCGCCAGCAGGTTGTGCGGCTCCTCGACCACGCAGACGACGCGGTCGGAGCGGCCGGCGTCCGCGCAGGTCGCGCACACCTCACGGTCGGTGATGGCGTTGCACGTCGAGCACAGGCGCAGGGCCTGCTGCAGCTCCCCCACCGCCTCTGCCAGCCGCGCGGCGTCTTCCTTCGGCGCCTTCAGCAGGTGAAACGCGATGCGCTGCGCGGACTTGGGCCCCACGCCGGGCAGGCGCCGCAGCTCGTCGACGAGCCGCGCGAGGGGCGCCGGGTAATCGGCCATCCGCCGAGTTTAGCAGGGGGCTGAAGAATCTCCTCCGGCGCGAGCGTTCGGCGCGCGCAGCGGAGCGTCTCCTCGTCGCAGGCGGACGGGTCGCCGGTGGTCTCCGCCGTCCACCATTCGACCAGCTCGTAGAGGCGAAGCCGAACGCGCGCTCCATCCAGAAGCCGAGTGACGACGAGGATGGGCACGCCGATGAGGATCGGCGCGACCTCCATGAGCCACGTGAAGTAGTCGTGGGGCGGGGTGAGGCTGGCTCAGGGCGCTACCAAATAAATCTCGCTCCCAGCTGCATCTGCCGCGGGTCGCCGAGGCCCGCCCGGATCGTGCCGTCGAAGTTGAAGATCAAGTTGGTATTCTGCGGCACCAGGAGGTTGGTGCCGTTGAACACGTTGAAGACCTCGATGATGGGCTCCAGCGCCGCCGATTTGCCGAGCTTGAACTCACGGGAAAGGCGCAGGTCGAGGGCGGAGAACGTGTTGTCCTTGCGCCCGGTGTTCCGCTGCACGATGCTGCCGTCGGCACGGATGCGGTCGGAGGTGGACCCGAAGGGCACCTGCGAGACGCCGCCCTGGGCGTTGAGCGAGAGCGGCTGGGCGGACCGGTACGAGTAGCGGAAGTTCACGTTCACCTTCCCGGGGGTCTGCCAGAGGAAGAAGCCGTTCACGCGGTGGCGCTGGTCGCGGTCGGAATAGCCGTACTCGGCGCCGAGGTCGGTGATCTTGACGTAACGGAAGGTGAACGGGTCGCGCTCGTTGTCGTCGTCGGACTTGTCCCAGGAGAGGCTGTAGTTCACCTGGAACTGGTAGTTCTGGGACCAGCGCTTGGTGAGCCCCAAGGTGACGCCGTTGAAATTGCTCTTCGCGTTCGAGGAGACGGTGGTCAGGGTCGAGATGCCGTTGGCCCCCCCGGGAGGCAGGCCCGAGGACCACGGCGAGCCGAGGAGCGGGTCGTTCAGGTTGAGGAAGCGCGTGATCTTGCGGCCGGCGGCGTAGTTGTACTGCGCGAGGATCGAGAAGTCGGTGCCGATCTGCCGCTCGACCGCGGCCGAGGCGTGGTAGGTGCGCGGGTTCCGGAAATTCCGATCGAAGACGAACACGTCGGGCAGGAACGGGCTGCCGATCTCGCTCTGGGGGATGAGGTTCGGGTACGCGGGGACCGGGCCGAGGATGCCGGTGAGGGCGCTGTTGCGGAAGAGCGTCTGGCCGCGGCTGCCGTTGGTCGAGCGGGACGACGCGAGGGAGAGTCCCGGCACGCGCCCGTAGAAGATCCCGCCGTTCAGCCGCACCGCCGTCCGCCCGTCACCCTTCGGGTCCCACGAGATCCCGATGCGGGGCTGGAACATCTTCCAGTCCGAGGGGATGGTCCCGTCGGAGGGGAACGTGTGGGTGCCGGCGCTGTTCGTGACGGTCTTGCCGATGAGCGGCGCGTAGAAGACCTGGCTGGCCGGGGTGATGGGATCGGCCTGCTTCTCTCCCTCCCAGCGGAGGCCGTACTGGATGGTCAGCTTGCGCGAGGGCTGCCACTTGTCCTGGGCGAAGAACGCGATGTTCGTCTGGGGGATGTCCTGCGTGCCCGCGTCCTCCACGCTGAGGCCGCCCACCCCCGCCTGCTGCAGATAGAGAAGGACGGGGCCGGTGACGCTCGCCCCCCCGGAGCAGGTCCCGGTCTGGGAGGTCGTGCCGTTCGAGCACTCCACGTACCTCGGGTTCCGCGCGTAGTTCAGGAAGCCGTCGGTGGAGCTGAAGATGTAGCGGCCGTTCGCGAAGCCGATGAAGGTCTGGACGCTCTTGACCGCGTTGACCTCGGCTCCGACCTTGAGCGCGTGACGCCCCGTGACGAGGGAGAGGTTGTCGTTGAACTGGAGGCGCTGGTCGTAGTACTTGACGGGGATGAAGAACGGCATGCCGAAGCGGTAGCCGCGGCCGAAGTCGAACGCGGTGTCGGGCAGCGGGCGGTTCTGGCCGGTGATGTCGGGGCCGTTGTAGGGCCGAGGCCGGTACTCGCGGGCGAACTGGAAGCGGAACTCGTTGAGGACCTGGGGCGAGAGGCTCGAGATGAGCGAGCCGCTGCCGGCGTGGGAATAATCCCTCTCGATCGCGTTCGCGCTGCGGCCCCAGGAGTCGACGTCGAAGGTCCCGTTCACCTGCTCGGACCACGTGTAGTTGTAGCGCAGCGTCAGCAGATGGTTGGGGCTGAGCTGCCAGTCGACCTTGGTCAGCAGCACCCGGGCGTCGTTGGTGCGCTCGATGGGGCCGTTCTCGTTCGCGCTGCCGAGGCTGGAGAAGAAGTCCACCACCCGCTGCTCGATGCGGGAGGCGTCGGTCTGCTTGGTGGAGTTGCCGTTCTGGTAGTCGAACGCCACGAAGTAGAACGCCTTGTCCTTCTTGAGCGGGCCGCCGAGGGTGAAGCCGAGCTGCTGCTGGGAGAAGTCGTACTTGCTGGCCTTGGTGCCGTCGGCGCGCTTGGGCGGCGAGGAGAGGCTGTCGCTCTTGAAATAGGAGTGGACGGTGCCGTGGAGGTCGTTCGTCCCCGATTTGGTCACCACGTTCACGAAGCCGCCGTTGCTGCGGCCGAACTCGGCGGGGGCGCCCTCGGCCACCACCACCACCTCCTTCACCGCGTCGAGGTTGAACGTGAAGGGGGGCCGCTGGCCGCCGCGCTGCTCGCCGAAGAAGGGGTTGTTGAAGTCCGCGCCGTCGACGGAGATGTTGTTGGCGATGCCCTTCTGGCCGTTGATCGTGAGCTCGTCGCCGTCGGGGCCCTGCACGATGCTCACCCCGGGAGTGAGCTTGGTGAAGTCGAGGAAGTTCCGGCCGTTGTTGGGCAGGCCGCGGATCGCGGCGTCGTCGATGCGGTCCGTGCCTTCCGCGCGCGTGGTCTCGACGAGGGGGACGTCGGCGGTGACCACCACCTGCTCCTGCACCGTAGACACCTTCAGGACCAGGGAGAGGTTCACGGCCTGCCCGACGGCGAGGTTGAGCCCCTCCCGGACGAGGGTGGCGAAGCCGGACATGGCCACGGTCACGCGGTAGGGGCCGAGGGGCAGCAGCAGCCCGCGAAAGCGGCCGTCGGTATCGGTGCTCACGACCCGCTCGAAGTTGGTGGCCGTGTTCTTGAAGGTCACGGTGGCCCCCGGGATCGGGGCCCCGCTCTCGTCGAGGACGATGCCTTCGATGACACCGGTGGTGGCCTGCGACTGGGCGCGAGCCGGCACGGAGGCCATGCTCGCGCACAGCAGGATCAGGGCCGTCCAGAGCGCCCGGGTGAGCCTCGACATGACATCCACTCCTTGCCCCGGGAAACACGCGGGGCCGAAGACCGGTCCTTGGTGGCGTGACTATATGCGCGCGACCGCGCGGGACGCAAGACTGCCGAGGCCCGGAAAATGCACGGGCGCCACCCAAGACCCCGGCGACGCGCTATACACGAAGAAGAGCCTTCGCGGGCTCATGAGGAGGACCCATGAAACGGTTGAGCACGATCCTCTGCCTGATCTTCTGTCTCGGAGCCTTCGCCGCCGCGGCGGCGACGAAATCCGCCCACCCGGCCGGGGGCATGAGCCTGACCGGCTGTCTGCAGAAGGGCGACGAGCCAAACACGTTCCTGCTCACCAACGTGACCGGCGCGACCGCCGACCGCTGGGAGCTGGTCGGAGCCCCGGCCAGCTTGAAGATGGCTGATCACGTCGGCCACAAGGTCGAGGTGCACGGCACCGCCGTGGGCGCCAAGACCGCGGAGAAGCTGGAGCACGAGAAGGGCGCGAAGAAGGAGGCGAAGGAGGAGAAGGCGGAGAAGGAGAAGGACAAGGGCGAGCACCACCTGCATGTGCGCTCCCTGAAGCACATCGCCCCGACC
>Ga0207646_10001688_pt1 | contig 26847 bp, 19 predicted proteins | sample KBSK5502metaG_FD_184343 | JGI IMG/M metagenome (GOLD analysis project Ga0207646, IMG submission 184343) | Corn, switchgrass and miscanthus rhizosphere microbial communities from Kellogg Biological Station, Michigan, USA - KBS K5-50-2 metaG... | ecosystem: Host-associated > Plants > Roots >...
GGGTGGCACGAGCGAAGCGGGATGTTGCGCTCGCGCGCGTAGGCGGCGATCCATTCGGCGGCCTTCGGATAGAACTTGATCTTCTGCGTCTCGCAGACGCGACGGAGGATCTCCGAGAACTCCTGCTCCGTCGGCGGCTTGACCTCGATCTTGTACTGGATCCGCCGCAGGAACGCTTCATCCACCAGCGATGAGGGCGTGCGGTTCGTCGCGAATACCAAAAGCACGTCGAACGGGACCTCGATCTTCCGACCGTCGGAGAGCGTCAGGAAGTCGACGTCGCGGTCGAGCGGGACGATCCACCGGTTGAGGAGCATCTCGGGCGAGGCGCGCTGCCGCCCGAAGTCGTCGATGAGGAGCACGCCACCGCTCGCCTTCATTTGGAACGGCGCCTCGTGCACCTTCGAGTTCGGATCGAAGGTGAGGTCCAGGTCCTCGAGCGTCAGCTCGCCGCCGACCTCCACGAAGGGCCGTGCGACCGGGACCCAGCGGCGGTCGAATCGCGCGTCGAGCGCGACCAGCGGCCGGTGGCGCGATGGATCGAAGACGCGGATGATCTGCTGACCGACGAGGATCGCGTACGGCAGGACGATGCTCCCGCGGAGCATCGTGGCGAGGGTCTCCGCGATCGAAGACTTGCCGGTGCCTGGAGGACCGAAGAGGAAGATCGAGCGCCCGCTGTTGATCGCGGGGCCGAGCTGCCGCAGCGTCTTTTCCGGAAGAACGAGGTGATGCAGCGCCTTGCGGATCTCGTCGAACGTGACCTGCATGCTCCCGATGGTCTGCGCGCGCACGCGATTCACGTATGCGGCCACTGTGACGGGCGCCGCACCGACGTAGCCATTCTTGGCGAACGCCTCGCGCGCGCGCTCCTGGCCCTTCGCCGAGATCACGTAGATGTACGTCGCCGCCGCCATGCCGGAGCTGCCCTTGACCTCGACAAGATGCTCGGTCTTGAGGAAGTCGAGGATGCCGAGGAGGATCTTCGGGAGCGGAAGGCAGATCGTGTCGGCGAGATCGGCCGCGGTGGCCTGACCCTTCTGATAGAGGATCTTCAGGACGAGATCGGAGATGAACGCCTGGGTGAGACCGGTCTCTTCGATCGCGACCGGTGCGATCGGGGCAGGAGCTTCCGCGGACGACGTCGCGGCTGGTGCCATTTGGGGCACGCGCTCCAGTAATGCCATCTTTTCAACACTCCCGCTCGTGTGTTTCGCGTTCGCCGGAGTTTAGGGGCGGCCGCTCTCCCCTCTATGGGGGAAATCGTCTCAATCAGTAACGGGCGATGCGGTCGCAGTGATTGGCCCCGCTACCATTGGCCTACGGCCTAATCCACTTGGAGCGGGGAAACCACCACCGGGGCGAAACCTGCGATCGCAGGCCGGGCGCTAAGCACGCCGCCCAAGCCCGACAGCTAACCCCGCCGGCTCTGCGTGATCACCGCGGAGGTCTCGCCGTGTTGGCAATCCTCGAGCGACTCTTCTACTACCAGTGCGCGTGCTGCTCGAAGACCGTCCCGTTCGGGCGCTACATGGACGGCGCCTACTACTGTCTCGAATGCTCGCGCGGCGAGCATCGCCACGCCGGCTGGGGCAGCAAAGCCGCCTAGACCGCCGCCTCTTCGTTTGCCACCGTTCCCGCCGAGCCGTCGACCGTGACGTGGTCGCCCGTCGCGATGCGAGCGGTGGCGTCGGGTACGCCGACGACGGCGGGGATGCCGTACTCGCGCGCGACGACGGCGCCGTGCGACATCATTCCGCCCATCTCCATCACGAGCGCGCCAGCGGTCAGGAAGAGCGGCGTCCAGCCCGGATCGGTCGACGGAGCGACGAGCACCTCACCAGGTTCGAGCCGAGCACCGATCGGCGACAGGATCACGCGAGCGATCCCGCGAGCGACGCCCGGTGACGCCGGCGTACCGCGGATCCCGCCGTCGGTCGAGGCAGGGAGCTCGGTCTCCGCGTCCGTGCCATCGGAGAGCAGAACACGCGGAATGTGACGCCGGCCCTGCTCGCGGCGATAGACGTCGCGGCGCTCGATCACCGTCTTGCGCAGATCCTCACCCGCGAAGGCACGGCGCAGCTCAGGCAGATTCAGGAAGAACACGTCGTCGGCCGTGTCGAGCAATCCGCGCTTCGCGAGATCGGCGCCCACCGGCGCGACGAGCGCGTGACCCAACGCGAAAACACGCATGATCTGGAACTTCGGTTGCTCGCGCAGCCCGCTGAGCTGGCGCACACGTCTCAGAAGAAAACGAAGGACGACGCGCTGCGGTCCGTGGACGCGCGCGGCGAGCGTCTTGATCATCGCTTCGGCTTCGCGCGCGCCGCGAGCGAACTGCACGTCTGGCGCGATGGCCTCGTCCCCGAGCTTTAGGTAATTGGCGATCGCGCCGAGCAGGTGCGCCGGATCCTCCGACCAGCGCTTGACGCCGAGATCGATCTCCGCGATCGCGCGGTGGCCGTAGCGCTCGAGGAAGGTCGTCATCTCTTTCTGGAGAAGTGGCGGGAGCGAGCGCGCGCGGTATTGCGCCGACAGCTCCGCGGAACTCCGCGCGTTCAGCGCGTCGCGCGACGCGGGATCGTCGCGCGCCGCGCGCGCGATGTTCCAGAGCTCGAGGTCCATCTCGGTCGTCGGGTTGTGGGGCAGGCCGCGAAGCACGGTCTGCAATTCGCCTGGTTTCGCGCGAGCGCCGAGCAGACGATTGGCGAGCGCGTAGCTCGCGACTCCCGGGAGGACCATGCCGACCATCCGCGGAAAGTATTTCGGCGGGAAGTTGAGGATGAGGTCCTCGTAGGCGTCGATCCGCTCCGAGAGCGTGTCCGGGACGCGAACCTCGGCGAGCGCGCGATCGAGCTCGACGAGAAGTCGCTTCCGCGTCGCGTCCGGCCGAAGCAGCGCCCGAAGAGCGTTCTGTGGCGCGCCCGTGTGAAGGACCGCGCCGATCACGCGGAAGCGCGTGCGCGACTTCGATCCCCGAGGGCGCAATCGCGGATCTTCGAGCAGCTTTTCGAGGATGGCCTTGCTCCGAAATTCCATCACGCTCATGACGCGAGGTGGCAACTCCCGGCCGAACGGATCGCGGAGGATCGGGGTCAGGTCGATGAACACGCGCATTCCCGACTCCGCGTACAGCGACGCACCGACCGCGGGATCGCGCACGGGCCTCCTGATCGCCGCAGCCAATCCCGAGCTCAGGAGCCGGAACGTTTGCAGGCCCATCGGCGTGAACGGGTCGAACACGCCCTGCGCGACGTTCGCCGAGAAGTACACGCGCAGGTCGTCCTCGTTCTGCGGCGCTGTGGCCGGTATCGGGTAGAGCGTCGTGATATCGCGCGATTGGACGACCCAGAGCTTCCCGGCCGCGTCGATGGCCCACTCGATGTCCTGCGGACTCCCGAAGTGGTCCTCGACGCGCGCTCCCAGCCCTGCAAGCTCGCGGAGCTGCGCGTCGTTCAGGATGTCGCCGCGGCGCTCGAGGACCGCGCCCGATCGCGTGTCGACGACGAAGTGGTCGGGGTTCACGGCGCCGGACACGAGCTGCTCCCCGAGGCCACGCACCGCCTCGATCGCTGCGCGGCGGCGGTGCCCGGTGATCGGGTCGGCGGTGAAGAGGACCCCCGCGGTGTGCGCCTCGACCATCCGCTGCACGACGACCGCGAGGCGCAGACCGTGCGCCGGGACGTCGTGCGTCTGCCTATACGCGACGGCGCGGTCGTTCCAGAGCGATGCCCAGCACTTGCGGACCGCGTCGAGCACGGCGTCTTCTCCGGTGACCCCGAGGATCGTGTCCTGCTGGCCGGCGAAGCTCGCATCGGGGAGGTCCTCGGCCGTCGCCGAGGAGCGGACCGCGACCGCGCTCGCCTCAAGCGCTCGATATGCCCCGCGAACGGCGTCGGCGATCCCGGCGGGCACGGGCGAGGCGGCGAGACGCAGCCGCGCGTTCGCGGGGGTTTCATCAGCGACGCCGGCGGCCTCCGCCGCGAGCGCGTACGCCGCGGTCGTGATGACGAACCCGTCCGGCACGGGAAAGCCGGCGCGCCGCAGCTCGCCGAGGTTGGCGCCCTTGCCGCCGGCCTCCGACAGATCTGCGGCGGTCAGCTCATCGAGCGACCGAACGAGCACGCCGTGATGCTAGGCGCGCCAGGAGCGCGGGAACGCGTCGCGACCCGGGTAGCGCGCCGCGCTACCGAGCTCGCGCTCGATCTGCATGAGGCGGTTGTACTTGGCGACGCGGTCGGTGCGCGAGAGCGAGCCGGTCTTGATCTGGCCGGTGTCGAGGGCGACGACGAGGTCGGCGATCGTCGTGTCCTCGGTCTCGCCCGAGCGGTGCGAGATCACCGAGGCGAAGCCCGCGCGCTTGGCGAGGGCGACCGCGTCGATCGTCTCGGTCAGCGTGCCGATCTGGTTCACCTTGATGAGGATGGCGTTCGCGGCCTTCTCCTTGATGCCGCGCTCGAGCCGCGCGACGCTCGTCACGAAGAGATCGTCGCCGACGAGCTGCATCCGATCGCCGAGTGCGGCCGTCAACTTTGTCCATCCGCCCCAGTCATCCTCGGCGAGACCGTCCTCGATCGAGACGATGGGATACCGACCTGCCCAGTCGGCGTAGAGCGCGACCATGCCGTTCGAGTCGAGCGACCGCTGCTCGCGCGCGAGCGCGTAGTCGCCGTCGCGATAGAGCTCGGTCGCCGCCGGATCGAGCGCGATCGCCGCGTCCTCGCCCGCGCGATAGCCCGCGCGCTCGATGGCCACGAGCATGAGGTCGAGGGGCTGCTCGTTCGTCGCGAGTCCCGAGGGCGCGAAACCGCCCTCGTCCCCCACCCCGGTCGACATCCCGCGCTCGTGCAGCACTTCCTTGAGCGCGTGGAAGATCTCGGAGCCCATCCGAATCGCTTCGCTGAAGGTCGGCGCGCCGATCGGCACCACCATGAACTCCTGCATGTCGGCCGAGTCGGTCGCGTGCTTCCCGCCGTTCAGGATGTTCATGAGCGGGACGGGAAGCGTCCTCGCGCCGTCCGTCGCGAGATGGCGGTACAGGGGAACGCCCTTCGCCACCGCCGCGGCGCGCGCTGCCGCTAGCGACACGCCGAGGATCGCGTTCGCGCCGAGCTTCGCCTTGTTCGGCGTGCCATCGAGCGCGATCAGCGCCTCGTCCAATCCACGCTGGTCAATGGCATCTCTGCCCTTGACCGCGGCCGCAATCGTTTGCTCGACGTTCTGAACGGCCTTGCGCACGCCCTTGCCGCGGTAGCGAGTCTTGTCGCCGTCGCGCATCTCGACCGCTTCGTGCGCCCCCGTCGACGCACCCGACGGCACCATCGCTGTCGCGCGCGCGCCGCCCGCCAGCGTCATGTCCACGGCGACCGTGGGATCGCCGCGCGAGTCGAGGATCTCGCGCGCGGTGACGGAAGCGATCCGGGTCTCGCTCACCGGTCGGGAATCGCCGCGACGCCGGGCAGGGTCTTGCCCTCGATGAGCTCGAGCGATGCGCCGCCTCCGGTCGAAACGTGCGTCATCTTGTCTGCGAGTCCGGCCTCCTCGACCGCCTGAACGGACTCGCCTCCGCCAACGACGGTGGTCGCGCCACTATCAGCCATGAGCTCGGCGACCCGCCGCGTCCCCTTCGCGAACGCGGGCACCTCGAAGACGCCGACCGGACCGTTCCAGAAGATCGTCTTGGCGCTGTTGATGACGCGCGCGTAGCGTTCGATGGTCCGCGGGCCGATGTCCACGATCGCGAGATGGTTTGGGACCTCGTCCACGTCGTACACCGCGGCGCCGGACGCGCCCTCCGCATCGGCCGATGGAGCGGCGACCACGTCGACGGGTAGGAGCAGCTCCTTGCCGTTCCCCTCGACCTCGTCGGTGACGAGGCGCGCCTCGGTCTCCTTGTCCGGTTCAGCGAGCGAACGCCCGACGGGACGGCCCATAGCCAGGAGGAACGTGTTGGCCATGCCTCCGCCGATCGCCAGCGTGTCGACGCGCGGCACGAGCGATCGGAGGACATCCATCTTCGTGCTGACCTTGGCGCCGCCGATGATCGCGAGGAACGGATGCGCCGGCCGGTCAAGGATCCCGCCAAGCGCGACGAGCTCCTTCTCGAGTAGCAGACCCGCGTATGCCGGCAGGAGGTGCGCGACGCCTTCGGTCGAGGCGTGCGCCCGGTGCGCGGTCCCGAACGCGTCGTTCACGTACAGGTCGAATCCTGCCGCAAGCTGCTTCGCGAACGTTGGGTCGTTCTTCTCTTCCTCGGGATGGAAGCGGACGTTCTCGAGCATCACCACGTCGCCCGGCTTCATCGCGCGGACGGCCTTTTCGACGTCTGGTCCGATCGATTCGTCGAGGAGGTGGACAGGCTTGCCGACCACATCGGCGAGGCGCTTGGCGACTGGCGCGAGCGAGAGCTTGGCGTCGCGCCCCTTCGGACGTCCGAGGTGCGAGACGAGCCCGACGGCAGCGCCCCCTTTGAGGAGCGAATTAAGGGTCGGCAGCGCGGCGCGGATGCGCGTGTCGTCGGCCACGTTGCCGTTTTCCAGCGGCACGTTGAAGTCGACGCGCACGAGCACCCGTTTGCCACGCACGTCCACGTCCCGCACCGTCCGCTTCCGAAAGAGCGTGGCCGTGCTAGCGGCCAGCGGCGACCGGAACCCGCATCTTCGAGGCGACGAACTCGGTGATGTCGGCGAGGCGGCACGCGTAGCCCCACTCGTTGTCGTACCAGGAAATGATCTTGACCATGTTGCCGAGGACGACCGTGTCCAGCGCGCTGACGATCGTGGAATGCGCGTCGCCCTTGAGATCGCTCGAGACGAGCGGCTCCTCGGTGTAATCCATGATCCCCTTGAGCGAACCTTCGGACGCGCGCTTGAACGCGGCGTTCACCTCTTCTTTGGTGACCTCACGCTTCAGCGTTGCCGTGAAATCGACCACCGACACCGTCGGTGTGGGAACGCGGAAGGCCATCCCCGTGAAGCGGCCCTTCAGCTCGGGTATGACGAGGGCGACGGCGCGCGCGGCGCCGGTCTCGGAGGGAACGATGTTCTCTGAGGCCGCGCGCGCGTCGCGCGGGTCGCCGGCGACAGTGTCGAGCAGGCGCTGGCTGAGCGTCTTTGAGTGGATCGTGGTGAGGAAGCCCTTCTCGATGCCGAACTCGTCGTTCAGCACCTTCGCGACGGGAGCGAGGCCGTTCGTGGTGCACGAGGCGTTCGAGATGATGTGGTGCTTCTCGGGGTCGAACTCCTTCTCGTTGACACCGAGCACGATCGTCTTGTCCTCGTTCTTCGCCGGAGCGGAGATGATCACGTACTGCGCTCCCGCGTCGATGTGGGCCTTTGCTTTCGTCGCGTCGGTGAAGAAGCCCGTCGACTCCACGACGATGTCCACCTGGAGGTCCTTCCACGGGAGCTTGGCGGGGTCGCGCTCCTGTAGGACCTTGATGCTTCGCCCGTCGACGACGAGCGAGTCCGCGGTGGCCGAGACCTCGCCCTGGTATTTCCCGTAGTTCGAATCGTGTTTGAAAAGGTGCGCGTTCATCTTCGGGTCGGCGAGATCGTTGAGCGCGACGATCTCGACCTCGGGATGCCGCTCGAGCGATGCTTTCAGGAACTGGCGGCCGATCCGGCCGAACCCGTTGATCGCGACACGAGCTTTCATGTGCGCCTCCCCAGGGGTAGCAGCGTCGCCGTGCTAGAAGACTAGAGGAACCATTCGGCCCGGCCCGCGAGCCGTTCTCGAACGCTGATCACCGCCCCCAGCATGCCGACGTCGCGGCCCAGAGCGGCGGGCACCAGTCGCACGGAGTCCGCGGCGACGCGGAACGCGCGTGTGTCGATCGCCCGGCGCATCGGCTCGAGCGTGTGAGCGGGCTCGTGCTCCGCAATGGATCCGCCGATGACGATGAGCGACGGGTTGAGTCCGTTCACGAGGGTGATCGCGAGATTTCCGAGGGCGGCCTGGGCGCGGTCAAGGATCGCGACGGCTCTCGGGTCGCCCGAGGCGGCGGCGGCGTATACGCGCGCGGCGTCGTCGACCCCGTACGCCTCGGCCAGGAATCGTCCGGCGGCGAGCGACTCGACGCAGCCATAGCTGCCGCAGCCGCAGCGTGGTCCCTCAAGCGCCACGGGCCAGTGCCCGATCTCGCCCGCGATGTTGTTGACGCCGCGAAGCATTCGGCCGCCGCTCACAAGTGCTCCGCCGATCCCGGTCGAGATCGTCACGTAGACGAAGTCGCGCACCCCCTTCGCTGCCCCGGCCAGACCTTCGCCAATCCCCGCCATCACGGTGTCGCGATCCAGAAAGACAGATTCGATGCCGAGCGCCGTCGCAAGGCCCGACGCTAAGTGGACGTTCGCGAAGCCATTGATGTTCGGCGCGTCGTACACGATCCCGGAAATGTGGTTGAGCGGCCCCGGTGCCGAGCATGCGGCGCCGGCGAGATCGCGAGGAGAGGTTCCCATCGTTGTGAGTGCCGCGCGCGCGCTGTCCGCGATCGCAGCGATGACATCGGGCGCACCGGTCCGCGGCGTCGGCCGCTCGTCGCGGGCGATGATCCGTGGGATCGGCTGCTCGTCGCGCGCGATAACGCTGCGGACATTGGAGGCGCCGAGATCGATGCCGAGATAGAGGCTCAGACCTTCGGGAGCTTGCCGGCGAGCTCCGGCGACTGCAGCGCGTTGGCGTCGCCGCCGAACACCTGCTGCTGCGCCGCTTTGTAACCCTTCTTCGCTTTGTCCTTGCCGAACGCGCGCTCCGCGTCCTCGTAGATCTGTCGCACAAGCGTCGCGAGGTACGGCACGGCCTGCTGCTCATCGAATCCTTCGCGCTCGAGTGCTGCCGCGTCGATGAGATCGTCGACGACCGGCAACGGACGATCGATTGGGTCGGCCTGCTCGTCGACGCGCATCAGGAGATTCGAAAGACGCGTCTCGATCTTCCCCTTGCCGTAACCGCCGCTGTTGTATTCCATGAGCAGCGCGTTCGAGAGCGATGCGAGCTTTCCGGTCTTGCTCGCGGCCGGCGACGCGGGCGCGATGTGCGAGATCGGCGTCGGCGTCTCCTCCTTGCGGAATCGGCTCAGGAATCCACCACTCTTCTTCTTGTCCTTTTCCGTCCCCATGTCGGAAGCGGCAGGTTGCGGCGGAGGTGGTGCCCACTCGTCAATGCCCGCGTCCTTTGCGGGCGATTCCTGCGGCGGAGCCGGTGCTCCCCACGGATTGGCGTTCGGCGGCGGCTTCGCCGTCGGCGCCCACTCGTTCGCGGGCGCTTCTTTCGAGGCCGGTGGCCCGGTCATCCACGATTCCGCGGGCGCTCCTGAGCTCGGTGCGTTTTGAACAGGGGCCCCGCCGCCGGGCGCGCGCCACCAATCGTTTTCCTTTGGCTTGGTCTCCTGCGCCTGCGAGGCTGGCTGCGCCGATGCGCTTGCTGCGGGGCCCGGCGCGAACAGGCCAGAGAGCGAGGAGAGCCGGTCGTCGACCGCGGGCGGCACCTCGACACCGGAGGCCGACGGCTCGGGCACGGGACCGAACCCGCCCATGCGCTCCGCGATCTCGGCCCGCAGGTCGTCGCGGACCTCGGGCGGCCCCGCGGGTGATTCCGTCGGCGGGGGCGCAGCGGGCTCTCTCGGGGTCCAATCCGGCGCGCTCGCCCACTCGTTCGACGTGACCGGAGGTTGTTCCGCCACATCCGCCTTGGATGCGTCCCACGCGGACTCGCCACCCGACGGGTTTTCCCTCGGCGGCTGCGTCTCGTCGACGGCCGGCGGCGACCACGGCTCCGCTGCCGCGTCCGGGGCTGGCTCCGGCTCACGCGGCGCGGTGGGTTCGGGCGCCGAGGGGGCGGGCCGCGTCTCCACCGCCCTGTCCGGAGCTGGTGGCAGCACCTCGATCACGTTGTCCCTCACGAGCCCGGAAAGAAGGCTCAGCGTCTGCATCTTCCCAAGCCGGAGCTGCTCGGCTACCGCCACGACATCGCGCTCGCCGTTGACAGCGAGCAGTGCACGCCAGCGATCCGGCGTGAATGTGACGGCGCCCTGGTCCGCGGCCTTCTCCGAGAGCCGGAACCGCATGCGGTCGTCGGGGATCGAGGCGCGGATGTCGAAGATGCGATCGCGCGCCTCCGCGGCGCGCTTCAGGATCGAGACGAGATCCCCACCCTCGAGGTTTGTTTCCGGCGCCGATTCCCAAGGCGTGAACTCGAATTCAGCCTGAGAGATGGCGAAGACGGCCCCGAGAGCGTTCTCGCCTCCTTCGCCTTCCATGACCGCAGCGACTAGGCGGCCGCTCGCGAAGCCGAGTGCACCGACCTTCCCATCACCGCGTACCTGAAGCTCCCCTGTCTTCGATACGCCCGCGAGGAGCCCTATGACCGATTCGAGCGGGAAGTCGCTCGTTGAACCCCGAAGGGTCACCGCAATGCTGCCTCGGTCTGCTTGTCAAAGACGTGGAGCTTCTTGAGATTCAACCCCACGCGCAGGGTCTGGCCGGGCTTCGTCTGCGTCTGCGTACCGACCCGGGCGATGAAGTTCGTGGCGTCGGCCGTGAGCAGGAGCTGCAGCTCATTGCCGAGGAACTCGACGACCTCGACTTTCGCGTCGACCGGGAGCTGCGCATCCAGCCGCTCGGTCGCCATGTCGTGGATGTCCTCGGGTCGGATCCCGAGGATCACGTCACGCCCGACCGCCTCGGCCGCCTTGCCGCTGAGCGGCGCCTTGAAGAATCCGGCATCGGCGACGACCTGGCCGTTGGACCCCGTGACCTTCGCGGGGAAGAAGTTCATCGACGGCGAGCCGATGAATCCCGCAACGAACAGGTTCGCCGGACGCTCGTGCAGCGTCTCAGGCGTGTCGAGCTGCTGCAGCTTGCCCTCGTTCATGACGGCGATCCGATCGCCCATCGTCATCGCTTCGACCTGGTCGTGCGTCACGTAGATCGTCGTGCGACGGATCCGCTGATGCAGCTGCTGGAGCATCGCACGCGTCTGGATGCGCAGCTTCGCATCAAGGTTCGAGAGCGGCTCGTCCATGAGAAAGACGGCGGGCTCGCGCGCTATCGCGCGGCCGACGGCGACACGTTGGCGCTGCCCACCGGAGAGCTCCTTCGGCTTGCGCTTTAGGAGCTGACCGATACCCAGCATCTTCCCGACCTCGTTCACACGGCGATCGATCTCCGCCTTCGGCATGCCGCGGAGCTTCAGCCCGAACGCGATGTTGTCGTACACGCTCATGTGCGGATAGAGCGCGTAGTTCTGGAAGACCATTGCGATGTCGCGGTCTTTCGGCGGCACATCGTTGACCACGCGCTCGCCGATGCGGATGTCGCCGGTCGTTTGCTCCTCGAGGCCCGCGAGCATCCGGAGCGCGGTCGTCTTGCCGCAGCCCGACGGTCCCACCAGCACCAGGAACTCGGAATCGCGCACCGCCAGGTTGAGGTCGTTGACCGCAACGAAGTCGCCGAACCGCTTGGTGACGTGGTCGTAGGTGACGGTCGCCATCTCGCTGCAAGTATGTCCCAGGGCGACCCGGCGGGCATTTCGCCTGTCAGCGCGCTCCCCGGGCACCGTCCCACGGCGTCCAGTCACGGCAGCAGCCGCACGGGCGGCGGCCCCGCGGGTAGCACATAGGGCGCCGATAGGGTGACCCGGACGGCGTCTTCGGTCGAGAGCGCCTCGGGGCTCCGGAGACGGGCCAGCACGCGGATCCGATAGGCGACAGCCCCGGGCGGCGGATCGAGCGCTACCTCGAGAGTCGCCGTTTCTTTCGCCCTCACGAACCGCGCGTCGCTCAACGCGAACTGCCGGGGCCGGCCGGTCGCCCGGTCGTACCAGGCGACCCGGATGAAGGCCTCACGGATTTCCGGATCGGAGACCTCGATCGTCGCGCGGAATCCGATGCGCTGGTCGGGCACGGGGATGAGCGCGCTCTCGATACCCCACGCGCGACCACCGGGTACCCCGACGACGAGCTCGGGGCCGTCCGTGCCGAACGATCCCCGGGGGGTCGTCCGTCGATAAGGGGGTCCGTCGGCGCTGGCGGCGAGCGCGAGCACGGCCAGGGCTACAACCGCGCAGAGAAGACTCGCGATGACCTTTGGCACACCCGAGACCTTAGGCGGCGAACGACGCCGTGTCTGTCCTCAAATTGTGCGAAGACGTCGCATGTTTGTGCGGGAGACGTCGCACGTTCGTGCGCACGGCCGTCACGCCAGCTGCACGACCCATGTACCGATCTCGTAGGGCTGGAGCGTGGCGCGCGCGACCTCTCCGTCGACATCGAGCGGCGCCGCCGTACGGACCACGTCGAGCCCGGTGTTGCCGAGGCGAAGATCGCCTTCGCGCAGGTCGACAGCGCGCGAAGCGCGGATCGCCCGGTCGAAGCGGAGCGTCCCGGAGATCTCCTCGCGCTGCGGGTTCGCGACCCGCACGACGAGCGCGCCGTCGGGCCCGGCCCGCAGCGCGCTCAGCACAAGAGGCGTCCCTTCGTCGCCGAATGAGAGAAAGGAGCGAGCACGTCCATCGCCCAAGACGACAAGCGGCGGCGACAACCATTCACGGACGGACCGCGCCGCGCTCGCGACAGTGGTGCCCTCGTCGAGCGGGATCACCGCGTACCGGTACGCACGCGATCCGATGCACTGCGCCGACGGCGTTGCGAGCTCGGGACCGGCGTGCCCCCGCCGCTCCGGGAGGTCCCCCCGCGAAAGGAATCCGACGGCGCGGAGCAGCGTGATCGCGATCGTCCCGCCGTCGTGCAGAACCGAGTACTCACGCAGACCGTCCACACCGACCGATAGGCCTTTGGTCGCGCCCTTGACGGCGACGAAGTCGTGCACGCACGCCTCGGATGTCGGCGGCTCGATCCAGCGGCGGCGGAGGGCGAGTCGGTTCGATCGCTCGAGGAGCGCGAACGCGGCGCCGCACTGGTGCGTCAGCGCCCGCGTGCTGGTTTCGCAGAGGACGCGAAGGCGGTGATCGCTGGCGCGGTTGTCGACCTGAAGGGTGACGTCCACCCGTCTCTGCCCCGCGTCGAGCGAGATCTCGATGTGGACAGGGCACTCCACGAGATCGGGCGAGCGCGCGAGACGATCGTCGCGCAGCCGCGCCGGCAGACGCAGGACGAGATCAACGGTCACGGTCGCGCGGTCGCCGATCACAGACGTCGCGCGCGTTCCGGAGAGCCCTTCGGATCCGACCGTCGGCCCCGCGTAGGAGTACGTGTATTCGTCTCCGCGGTCGCCCTCGGAGATGAGCCGGTTCTGGCGGCCCCCGCGCTCTCCGGTGGCCCTGTCGACGACAAAGAAGCTCCCGTCGGTCTCGACCTCTACGCGGAGGAGGCTGTTTTCGACGGCGGAGTCGCCGTCCGACCTGACGGTGGCGGACCCCGCTTTCGCCGCGGCGACCGGTGAGAGCCCCAACCCGGTGGCACGCAGGCGGGTCGGGCGTCCATCGACCGGCACGACGACGTCGCGCCCCCAGGGCAGTGGATTCCAGAGCATCGGTGTGGTCCCGCGCCCGGCGAGCTCCGCCAGCAGCCGGCCCGCGAGCGCCGTGCCACGCTCGCGCACGTATGCGAACCGCGGCGCCATATCGACATCGTGGACGGCGTCGATCGAACAGCCGCAGATCGAGTCGTGCGGGTGGTTCTGGAGAAGCATCCGCCAGAGGTCGCGGAGCTCGGCGCGCGCGCCGCCGCCGGTGAGCGCGTCGAGCGGCTCGCAACGCTCGATCAGCAGACGCTCGCACGCGACGTTCTCCTGCTTTATCCACACCCGCGTCGAGTTCACGCCGCGGAGGATCGGCCGATAGCGGCCGCTCGCGATCTCGCCGCTCACCTCGTGTTGAAGCGGGGGCATGACCGCGGCGAATTCCTCGAGGCTCGCGATCCGCGCGTCCACCTTGGGGAATGCCTGGCGCATCTCGCGCACCGCCTCAGGCAAACGCGCGTACGCGTCGACGTGATCGTCGCCGACCATGAGAAGAAGAGCGTCGCCGTTGGCGTACGGCGTGAGCCGATCGAGGATGCGCGCGGTCTTTTCCTTGACCCGGCGGCGCAGCGCGGTGGGGTCCTCGTCCGGAGGACCGACGAGCGGCAGCGCGTTGGAGTAGTGGTCGACAAGGTGTGCCGCGCGCACGCGGTCTCCTGACGGTGACACCCACCAGAACTCGCTTCCGACCGACTCGCCCTCGTCGCCCATGCCGCGCGCGAACACATAGGTGTCGTATCCGAATGCGCGCAGGATCTGCGGCAGCTGGGCGGGATGGCCGAACGGGTCGGCGACGTACGCGACACGCGCCGCGCGCCCGAGCTCGCCGGCGCTCCGCAGGCCCTCCTGAAGGTTGCGAACGATTGACTCGCCCGACACGAGGAGCAGGTCCGCGAGGACATGCCACGGGCCGATGAGCAGCCGATCGGATCGCACGAGCGCCCTGACGCGAGACACGTCTGCGGGCCTTTTCTCGAGATAGTCCTGGATCGCGATGGTCTGCCCGTCGAATGTGAACGAGTGGAACTCCGGATCGCGCTCGAGGACATCGAGCAGACGCGAGACCATCGGGACGAGCCGCGCGCGGTAACCTTCGAATCGCTCGTACCACTCGCGGTCCCAGTGCGTGTGTGGGATCACGAACGCGCGCCACCGGAGCCGCCGCCGTAGCAGGGCGATGGCCCCCGGCGCGACGAGGCCCGAAATGATCCCGACGGTGATCCCGCCGAGCACGTCGAACGGGTAGTGCACGCCCACGACGACGCGCGCGAGCGACGCCGCGACGCCGAGCAGAAGGATCGGGACGCGGTATTTCGGAGAGACGTACGCAAATGCCACCGCCGCTCCCATCGCGAGTGCCGCGTCGCCGGAGGGGAAGGAATACGAAGACGGATGGGCGATGAGGGTCTCCGGGGCCGGCAGGACGCCGGGTGCGTTCCCGAGGGCGTCGAACGGACGCGGCCGCCGGACGATGACCTTCAGGATCTCGGTGAGCAGCCACGCGTCGAGCGCGCCGAGGACGACCGTGCCGGTAGCCGCGATACCGCGTCGGTTGAGACCGCGCGAGCGGAGCAAGAGGAACGCGAGGATCCACCAGAAGAAGCCGTTCCAGTTCAGATAGGTGAGCGCGATAGCGATGACCGAAGTCGCGGGGTTCCGCTGCTCGGCGATGGCGAGGTAGAGCTGAGTGTCGAAATTTCCGAGCGCGGCGAGGAAATCGTTCAACGGGATCGGACGTGGCGCCAGATGAAGAGCGCGACGCCCGCGACGATGAGGCCGGCCACGATGTAGTCGAGGCCTCGCAACTGATGCTTCAGGTCCTGCCAGTTATCGCCGAGGACCATCCCGGCCCATACGAGGAGCATCACCCACGGAACCGCGCCGACGATCGAGAACACGAGGAAGCGCCAGAGCGGCATGTGCGCGATGCCCGCCGGCACGGAAATGAACGTGCGGACGATCGGGAGCATCCGCGAGAAAAGCACCGTCAGATCGCCCCAGCGCACGAACCAGCGGTCCGCGGTCTCGAGGTCGTGCCCGCTGATGAGCACGTAGCGCCCGTACCGCTCAAGAAGTGGACGACCGCCGAACGCCCCGACGGCATAGCTGACGAGGGAGCCAGCGGTGTTGCCAATGACGCCGGCGACGACGGCGCCCCAGTAGGTCCATTGCGCACCAGTCAGGGGCTCAATGACGCCCCGCGAGACGCTCCAGCCGGCGAACGGGAGGATGAGCTCGGACGGGATAGGGATCGCGGCGCTTTCGATGGCCATGGCGATCACGACGCCGACGTACCCGAAACGACCGTACAACGAGTCGATGAGGGGAAGGACGAATTGGTCGACGGCCTCGATCAAGTCTCCGTATCGTAGTCAAGCTGTGTCGGAGACTTCCGCGCTCACGGACCACATGCGCGAGGCGCTGCGCACGCAGCGGCGCGCCGACCTCGTCGTCGGCATCCCGAGCTTCCGCAACGCCGCCACGATCGGTCACGTGACCGAGGCGGCGTCCGAGGGGCTGCGCCGCAACTTCCCGGAGATGCGCGCGGTGATCGTGAACGCCGATGGCGGGTCCAACGATGGGACATCCGACCGCGTGCGCGCGGCCGCGGATGGCGTGCCGACGATCGCGGGCCGCTACCAGGGAAAGTCGGGCAAAGGGTCGGCCTTTCGCGCGATCTTCGAGGCCGTGACGCTCCTCGACGCCAAAGCGTGCGCGGTGGTCGACAGCGACCTCCGCAGCATCACGCCCGAGTGGATCGCGCGCCTCATCGGCCCGATCGTCCGCGGAGAAGCGGATTACGTGACGCCGCTCTACGCGAGGCACAAGCACGACGGCACGATCACCAACACGATCGCGTACCCGCTCACTCGCGCGCTGTACGGCGCGCGCGTGCGGCAGCCGATCGGCGGCGAGTTCGGCTTCGGCGCCGAACTCGCGAAGGTCTACCTCGCCGAGCCCGTATGGGACACCGACGTCGCGAAGTTCGGCATCGACATCTTCATGACGACCACCGCCCTCGCGCGCGGCGTCCGCGTCGCGCAAGCGTTCCTCGGCGCGAAGATCCACGACCCCAAGGACCCCGGCGCCGACCTCGGACCGATGTTCACGCAGGTCCTGGGGACGCTGCTCACGCTCGCGCGAAAGAACGCCGACATCTGGCGCGCGGTGACGGGTTCGCACGACGTCCCGATCATCGGTGAGATCTCGCCGGTCGAGCCAGAAGCGGTGAACGCGAGCGTGCGGGTCCTCGTCGAGAAGTTCAAGGCCGGCGCCGCGGAACAGGACGCGGCGTGGGCCGAGATGCTTTCGACCGGCACGCGCGACATCGCGCGAACAGCCGCCGAGACCGGCAACGCGAGCGCGATCGGTGGGCGCTTCTGGGCCCGAGCCGTCTACGAGATCGTTGCCGCGGCGAAGACGCGCGATGACACTGAGACGCTCGCGCGCGCGCTCCTGCCGCTCTACTTCGGACGGGTCGCCGCGTTGATCGGCGAGGTGCAGGGACTCGATCAGGCGGGCGCCGAGCGCGTGGTCGAGCAGCAGGCGCTGATATTCGAGCAGACCAAGCCGTACCTTTTGGAGCGCTGGGCCTGACTGCCTCCTTGAAGGAGGACCAGCTCGTCCTCGTCACCGAAGACGATGGGGGCCTACCGCTCGGCGCGATGAGCCCGCTCGGCCTCTACTACCACGACACGCAGTACCTCTCGGGATACGCGCTTCGCGTGAACGGATCGCGGCCGATTCTGCTGTCGAGGAACACCGAGCAGAACTACGTTGCGACCTTCCAGCTCATGCATTCCGAAGGCGCCGTGCTCGGTACCGCGCGGCATGCGGCCGACACGCTCTCGATCCGCCGCACGCGCTTTCTCGCGGACGGCCTCCGCGAGCGCATCGGCGTCCTCAACGCGAACGCGCATCCAGTCGACGTCGTCGTCGAGCTCGAGTTCGAGGCCGCGTTCCGCGACATGTTCGCGGTCCGCGCCTATCGCGACCTGAGTCTTGCCCCGCTCGCGTCGACCCGCGGCCCGCGGGAGGCCGGCCTCGTGTTCGAGCGTGTCGGCCGGGACGGCGTCCGCCGCACGACCGAGATCACGCTGCGCCCGACGCCTGACGCGATCGAGGGGAACGTATTCCGCGTGACGCGCACTCTAGGACCGCAGCAGTTCCTCCAACTTGAGCTCGCCGCGATCCCGCGGGAGGACGGCGCCGCGCCCGCGACATCGCCGGAACGCTTCGACGACGCGATCGACGCACTCAACGCGCGGTACCGGCGATTCCTGCGTTCGTGCTCGCGGTACACGACGAGCTCCGAAGTGCTCGACGAGGGTCTCATCACGAGGAGTGCGCTCGACCTGCGCGCGCTGCTCGAGTTCCACCCGAGCGGCCCCTATCCCACCGCGGGCATCCCCTGGTACGCGGTCCCCTTCGGCCGCGACGGCCTCATCTGCGCGTACCAGACGCTGGGCTGGCATCCCGACATCGCGCGCGGGACGCTCAGGCTTCTCGCGAGCTACCAGGGTCATAAGGTGGACGACTTCACCGAGGAGGAGCCCGGGAAGATCTTCCACGAGCTTCGCCGCGGCGAGCTCGCGCGGTTGGGCGAGGTGCCACACCACCCGTACTACGGATCGGTCGACGCGACGCCACTGTTCGCGCTCGTCTTCGCCGAAGCCGTGAAGTGGACCGCCGATCGGGCGCTGTGGCGCGATCTGCTTCCCGCGGCGGAGCGTGCGCTCACGTGGTGCGACACGTACGGCGACCCCGACAAGGACGGGTACGTCGAATACGGGCACCGGCCCGGCGAGATGCGCAGTCAGGGATGGAAGGACTCGGCGCAGTCGCTCTCCGACCCCGACGGGAAGTGGTCGAAGCTCCCGGCCGCGCTCGTCGAGGTGCAGGCCTACGTCTACGCGGCGAAGATGGGCGTGGCCGACCTGTACGAGGTCGACGGCGATCGCACACGCGCTGATCGCCTCCGCGGCGAGGCGAAAGAGCTGCAGACCCGGTTCGAGCGCGACTTCTGGATGGAAGCCGAGCAGTGCTACGCGCAGGCGCTGGACGGGGATAAGAAGCAGGTCCCAGCCGTGACGAGTAACGCCGGGCATACGCTCTGGTGCGGGATCGCAAGCCCCGAGCGCGGCCGAGCGCTGACAAGGCGTCTCATGGAGCTCGATATGTACACCGGCTGGGGCATTCGAACGCTCTCGAGCAAGTACCCGACGTACAACCCGATGAGCTACCACAACGGGTCGGTCTGGCCGCACGACAACTCGCTCATCGCAGCGGGCTTCGCGCGCTACGGTCAGCGCGAAGAGGCGGCCGAGGTCATCGGTGCGCTGATGGAGGCGGGCCGCCGCTTCCCGAACTCGCAGCTTCCCGAGCTCTGGTGCGGCTTTCAGCGCGACCTCCGATTCTCGTCGCGGCCCGCCGACTATCTGGTGTCGTGTATCCCGCAGGCGTGGTCGGCGGGGATGGTCTTCCTCTGCCTGCGCGCGCTCCTTGGCATGCAGCCGGACCTCAACACGCAGCGGCTCCTTCTCGACCCGGCGCTTCCCGCGTGGCTCGATCGCATCGACGTCCGCGACATGCGCCTCTTCGATTCGCGCGTCACGTTCCGCGTCCGTCGGAGCCAGCGCGGCGATCGCATCGCCGGCGGTCGCGGCCAGATAACGAGGGCGGCTGCCAGCGTGTGACCGGTCGGCGTCCGAGCGTCGTCCTCGTCCACTACACCGCACCCTCGATCCTCGGCGGTGTCGAGCAGGTTATGGGCGTCCACGCGACCGCCCTGCGCGAGGCGGGCGCCGACGTCACGATCGTCGCCGGCCGCGGCCGCGCGCCCAAAGGAGTACGGCTCGCGCGTATACCGGAAGTCGATTCCCGCAACGAGAGCGTGCAGCGCGACTTTCGTTCTCTCGCCCAGGGCGATCGCACGAAAGCGCACGACGCGCTCGTCGAGCGCCTCGTGAACAAGCTCCAGCCGATATTCGAAAAGGCGGACCGCGTCGTCGTGCACAACGTCATGACGATGCACAAGGACCTGGCGCTGACGGAAGCGCTCGTCCGGCTCGCGCGCGAGCGCCCGGGTGTCGTGATCGCGTGGACCCACGACCTCGCGTGGTCCGACCCGCAATACGCGGACGAGCGCCACCCCGGCGACCCGTGGGGTCTCATTGCCCGCGCGCATCCCGGCATCCGCTACGTTGCGGTGTCGGACGAGCGAGCGGACCAACTCGCGGCGCTCGCGGGTCTGCGGCGCGAGGGCGTCACGGTGGTGCCGAACGGCGTCGACATTGCCGCCGCGCTCGGCCTCTCGACAGCCGGGGTGCGTCTCGCCGAGCGACTCGACCTCTACCGCTCGGACCCGCTCCTCGTGCTGCCTGCCCGCCTGACGCGGCGTAAGCGCATCGAGGCCGCCATCGCCGCGACTGCGGCGCTCCGCGGTCGTGGTCACAACGCGGCCCTCGTCGTGACCGGTCCACCGGGCCCGCACAACGCGGCAAACGCCCGTTATCTCGGCGAGCTGACCGCGCTGGCCAAAGGCGTCGACGGCGTCCACCTGCTACATGCGCTCGGCTTGAAGACCCCGTATCGCGTGATCGCCGACCTGTATGCACTTGCGGACGCCCTGGTGCTGCCGAGCCAGAGCGAGGGCTTCGGAATCCCGTTGCTCGAAGCCGCGCTGCACCGGCTGCCGATCGTGTGCAGCGACCTCCCTACGCTGCGCGCGCTCGCCGGAGACGCGGCGACGTACGTGCCGCCCGACGCGTCCGGCGAGGTCATCGCCGACGCGATCGAGCGAACGCTCGAGGCGCCGGGTCCCCGATTTCGCTCGCGGGTGCGCGCGATGGCGTGGTCGCGCGTTCTCGCCGAACGCGTGGTCCCGCTCGTGCTCGACGGGACCGCATGAAGGTCCTCGTCGCGATCAGCGATCCCGAACGCGACGGCAGCCTGCTGGAGACCGCGGCGGCGCTGGCCGGGGACGGCGAGGTCGTGCTCGCCTCGGCGATCGAGGTCACCGGCGACGCGACACTGGCCTCGGCGCAGCCTGAGGCGCGCAACCGGCGACGCGCGCTCGACGCCCTCGCGGGCGAGTTTCCCGGACGTCCGCTGCGCAGCCTCGTGACCGTCGCCCGCGTCGGGTGGGACGCGATCCGCGAAGCCTGCGCGACCGAACGGCCAGACCTGCTTCTCGTGGCCTGGCGCCGGCCAGGATGGGACCTTCTCGGGACGACCATCGAGGCGATCCTGCGGCAGCCGCCCTGCGATCTCGCGGTGGTCAAGGGCCGGCCGGCGCGCTCAAAACGAATCCTTGTCCCGGTCCGCGGCGGCCGCTACGCCCAGCTCGCCGCTCGCCTCGGCATCGCCCTGGCCAAAGCGCAGGGCGGCGCGGTCACGCTGCTCCACGTCGCCGAGCGCGACGGCGGGCGAAGGGCGCCGACCCTCTATCAACTCCTCGGGGAGCGTGCGTACGACGAGCGCGTCGAGCGGCTCGTCACGCGATCAGGCGATCCGTCAAAGGTGATCGGGGACGAGCTGGCCGAGCACGACGCGATCGTCTTCGGCGCGACAGGTCGCGAAGGCGCGCGCGATCCACTCGGACCGGTCGGCCAGAGGATCATCGAGGACGCGGGCAACGCGCTGGTCGTCCGCACCAGCGCGCCGCTCGCCTCGCCGATGTTCGTCGAGCGGACCCGCCTTCCGCTCGAGCGCGCCGAACGGAGTCGCGTGCTGGGCGAGATCGTCGACAAATGGTTCGCCGAGAACACGTTCAGCTCCGCAGAGTTCGCCGATCTGCGTCGACTCGTCGAAGCGAAAGAGCGGCAGAACCTCCGCATTTCGGTCGGGCTCCCCACGCTCAACGAAGAGGCGACCCTCCGCAAGGTCATCCGCGCCATCCGCTCGCGCCTCATCGAGCGCTTCCCGCTCGTCGACGAGCTCGTCGTCATCGACTCGCGCTCCTCCGATCGCACGCGCGAGATCGCCGAGGAGGAAGGCCTCCCCATCTTCATCCACGACGAAATACTTCCTGAGACCGGCACCTACCGCGGGAAGGGCGAGGCGCTCTGGAAGAGCCTCCACGTTCTGACCGGCGACATCGTCGTGTGGATCGACACCGACGTCACCAGCGCCCACCCGAAGTTCGTCTACGGGATCGTCGGCCCGCTGCTCATGCGTCCGGACCTGCAATTCGTGAAAGCCTTCTATCAGCGACCGCTGCACATCGGGGACGAGCTGCAAGCGACCGGCGGCGGCCGCGTGACCGAGCTCGCCGCGCGCCCGATCCTGAATCTCTTTTTCCCTGAGCTATCAGGGATCGTGCAACCGCTTTCGGGCGAGCAGGCCGGGCGCAGAACGCTGCTCGAGCAGCTGCCGTTCTTCAGCGGCTACGGCGTGGAGACGGGACTTCTCGTGGACACGCTGCAACGCGCCGGCCTTGGCGCGATCGGGCAGGTCGATATGAAACAGCGCATCCACCGCAACCAGTCGCTGTACGACCTTTCGAAGATGAGCTTCGAGGTCCTGCAAGTCGCGATCAAACGGATTGGCGAGGCGCATGGCACCAACCTTCTCGAGGAGGCGAACTACACGATGAAGCTGATCGCGGCCCGCGACGGCAAGCTGCACCTCGAGATGCACGACATCATCGACGTCGAGCGGCCGCCCATGGTGACCATCGCGTCGTACCAGGCGAGGCGAAACGCGGCAGTCGATACTGCCGCTCGTTGAAGGTCCTCCGCTCCGTCGCAGAGGTTCGCGCGTTCCGTGTCGACGCGGCGAGCGCCGGGGTCGGGCTCGTTCCGACGATGGGCGCGCTCCACGCCGGCCACGCGTCGCTGGTCGAGCGCGCGGTGCGTGAGAACGACGTCGCGGTCGTCTCGATCTTCGTGAACCCCACGCAGTTCGCCCCGCATGAGGACTTCGCGGCGTACCCGCGCGACGAATCGGCCGACCTCACGATGAGCGAGCATCTCGGCGCGGCGATGGTGTTCGCGCCGAGCGTCGAGGAGATGTACCCCGCGGGCGATGCCACCCGCGTGCAGCCGGGTCCCGTCGCGGCGCGCCTCGAGGGCGCGGCGCGACCCGGTCACTTCGCCGGGGTCGCGACCGTGGTGACGAAGCTCTTCGCGATCGTTCGCCCCGACGTCGCGTACTTCGGGCAGAAGGACTTTCAACAGCTCCGCGTCGTCCAGACGATGAGCCGCGACCTCCGCCTCGGCGTGCGCGTCAGCGGATGCCCCACCGTGCGCGACCCCGACGGTCTCGCGATGAGCTCGCGCAACCGCTATCTCTCGGCGGACGACCACGAGGCCGCGCTCGCGCTCTCGCGCGCATTGCTCGCCGCGAAAGCGGATTGGTCGCGCGGCGAGCGCGATCCGGCGAAGCTGCGCGACCGCGTCCGGCGCGACACGGCGGTTCCCGGCGTCGCGCTCGAATATGTGTCGGTGGCCGACCCGCTGACGCTGGACGAGCTCGAGCGCCCGGCGGAGCGCGCGGTCATCACCCTCGCGGCGCGGATCGGCAACGCGCGGCTCATCGACAACGTGCTCCTGGGGATCGCGCTCGAGGAAATCGCGTGACCACGATCGCCGAAGAAGCCACGGCCGTTCCGGCCGAGCCCACCGTCGAGGAGCTCTCGCTCAAGGAGCGGCGCGGCCAGGCCCTGCTCGGGACGATCACGGCGGCGCACTTCTCGCATCACGTGACGAACTCGCTTCTGAATCCGTTGCTGCCGCTGATCCGCGATGCGTTCGCGCTGAGCTACGGCGAGAGCGGGTTCGCCGTGTCGGCGTTCTCGATCGCGGCGGGACTCGCGAACGCGCCGTGGGGCATGCTCGCCGACCGCATCGGCTCGCGGGTCGTGATCGTGGGCGGACTGTTCCTTATGGGCGCGGCGAGTATCGCGCTCGCGACGGCGGGTTCGTACTGGCAGCTGCTCGCGCTTCTGGTGCTGCTCGGGATCGTCTCTGGCTCGTACCACGGCCCGGCCGCGGCGCTCATCGCGCGCACGTTTTCACCGCGCGTGCGCGGGACTGCGATGGGGATCCACATCACCGGCGGTCATCTGTCGTTCTTCGCGGCGCCCGCCGTGGCAGGTCTTCTCGCGACGGCGACCGGCACGTGGCGCACGCCGTACATCTGGTTCGCGATCGCGCCGATCGTCTTCGGCGCGCTGCTGTGGTTCGTCGCGCCGCGCGTTCACGAGCGCGCCGCTCCGAATGGCGATCGGTTCGCGGCCTTCCGCGAGATCGGACGGGTCTTCCGCGACGTCGGGCCGGTCGTCTCGCTCTCGATCGCATTCCAGTTCGGGATCGCCGCGTTGCTCGCGTTCCTCGCGCTGTACCTGGTGGACGCCCGGGGCCTCTCGCCGGCGCTTGCGGCTGTGTTCTTCGGCGTGCCGCAACTCGTCGGCGTCGTTGGCGCGCCCCTCGGCGGCTGGCTCTCGGACCGTTTCGGGCGGCGGCGCGTCATGTTGGGCGGCCTCGCGCTCATGGGGCCCGCTGTCTACGCGCTCACGGTCGTTCCGAACGAGGGGCTTGTCATCGCGCTCGTGGTGTTCGGCCTGCTCTGGTCGATGCGCTCGACGGTCACCGAGACGCTCGTCATGGACAGCGCGCCGCCAGGTCGCCGCGCGACCGTTCTTGGTGCGTACTACCTGGTCAACGCGCACGTGGGCGGCATCGGCGCGCCCCTCTTCGGTTTCCTCGCCGAGGGTGTCGGGCTCGCCACCGCGTTCAGCTGGATAGGGATGGCGTTCGTCGGGATGTCGGCGATCTCGCTCGTGATCGGGCGGCGCTTCTCTCGTTAAAGCGCGCCGATTACTGGCACCGCGCTTCGTTGGATGAAGTAGGTACCGCTCGACGAACTGAGTTGGAGCACGACGTTGACCTTCGCGCCGGCATCCCATGCCGGACCATCGCGAACGCTCAGCGAGAGATGATGCTGGCGATCCACCGCGAACGTCTGAAGTGGCTGCGGGACCGTTTCCCAGACCTCGGCGCCTTTCACGAGCCACACCTTGTCCGCGCGCATTCCCGCGGGGGGATCGCTCGGGGCGTCCGGGGTTAGGAAGATCGTCCCGCCCACGCCGCGTTTGGGCGTCGGAGCCGGACCGGGCATGAGGTCGCGGTACAGGTCGACCTGGAGCGTGTAGGCGTGACCGTCGACGTAGATCTGCTCGAGGGCGCCACGGGCCTCGGGTGGTAGCGAGGACGACGGGCCAGGTGAGCCGACCACGCCGCCGCAGGCGGCGACGAGCATGACAATGACGAGCAGCAACCTCATGCCTGTACCAACGCTCGCTCGCCTTAAAGGTTCCGCTACGGCCGGCCGAGGGCTGACACCAGAACCGTCATCGCCTGATTCATCGGACAAGCGACCCCGCGGCGCTCGCCTTCGCGCGCGACGGCACCCGAGATCGCGTCGATCTCGGTCGGTCGCCCGGCCTCAACGTCCTGCAACATCGATGAGCGATTCGCGCCGGTGAGCGCCGCCATGGCGCGCCACTGCGTCACCGCTTCGTCTTCGCCGATCCGCACGCCGGCAGCCGTCGCGACGCGCGCGACCTCGCGCGCGAGACAGTCCGCGACCCGCGACGCGGGCGCGTCGGCGAGAAGATCGGCGTTCGTTCGACGGATGAGCGCCGTGAGCGGATTGACCGCCGCGTTCGTCACGACCTTTCGCCAGACCGCGGGCCACGCGTCGTCGACGATGGTGACGTCCATGCCCCCGTCGCGCAGGAGCCGGCCGAGCTCATCGAGCTTAAGACCTGAGTTTGCCGCGATCGGCCGGCCGAGGTCGACCTTGCCAGCTCCGGTCGCGCGAAGCTCGCCCTTGATGAGCTGAGCTCCGACGTAGATCACGCCGACGGCAGCGCGCTCGCGGCCGACGTGCTCGACGAGCGTCTCGTAGTTGCCAAGTCCGTTCTGGATCGTGAGCGCAACGCCGTCGGGCGCGAGGATCTTCGCGGCGATCGCGGCGGCCCACGCGGTGCCGGGCGTTTTCGTCGTCACGATTGCGGCATCGACCGGCGCTTCGCCGTCGCGGAGCGGCGCATTCGTGCGATCGACCTTCACGAGCTCAGCGTGCCCATCGAGCGCCCGTGCCACGACGTGGCCGATCGCGCCCATGCCCAGGATCGCGACGCGCATCAGGAAGCTTTCTGTTGCGCCAGGCTCCGCTGCAGTGAGAGCAGCTCGCTCTCCTTCATCGTGAAGCTGTGGTCGGCAGTCGGGAACGAGCCGTCGCGGACCTCGCGGTCGAATTCCTGGAGCGCGCTCGTCACCGCCGCACCGATGTCGGCGTAGCGCTTGGCGAACTTCGGCTTGAACTCGCCGTAAAGGCCCAGCACATCGTGGAGCACGAGCACCTGACCGTCGCAGTCCACGCCTGCGCCGATCCCGATGGTCGGGATCGACAAGCGCTGCGTCGCGAGAGCCGCGACCGGCGCCGGAACGCTTTCGAGCACGATCGAGAAGGCGCCGGCATCTTCGAGGGCGAGGGCGTCGTCGATAAGGCGCCGAGCGGCACGCGCCGTCTTCGCCTGCACCTTGAAGCCGCCGAGCTGCGCGACGCGCTGGGGCGTGAGGCCGACGTGTGCCATGACCGCGATCCCGTTCGCGGTGAGCGTGCGGACCGTTTCGACCACCTCGGCGCCGCCTTCGACCTTGATCGCATCCATGCCCGCCTCTTTCAGAAACCGCGCCGCGTTGTGAAGGGCCTCCGACGGACTCGCCTGGTAGGACCCGAAGGGCATGTCGCCGATCAGAAGTGGCCGCGTCGCGCCGCGTGAGACCGCGGCGGCGTGGCGGACCATGTCGTCCATGGTCACCGGCACGGTCGTCGGATAGCCGAGCACGACCATGCCGAGCGAATCGCCGACGAGGATGACGTCGATGCCCGCGTGATCGACGAGGCGCGCAAAGGCCGCGTCGTATGCCGTCATCATCGTGATGCGTTTGCCGTCGCGCTTCATCGCGACGAGGTCAGGGACCGTGACCTTCTTCGGTGCCGGCGTGGAAACGCCGCCGTACTGATCGCTCACTTCGAACCTCCGTCCAGGCCGGCTACGGGCCGGTCCCGGCGTCACTTCAAATCGTACCGCGCGCGCATATCACGCACGATTCATTCCAGATTGCGGATAGAGCGGACGCCGAGTGCGGCGAGGCAGAGCGCAGCCGACATAACCCCACCAATCACAAAGGTGTCGGCGGGGCCGAAGCGCTCCACAAGCGCCGCGAAGAGGAGCGGGCCGACCGGGAGGAGCAGTATCGAGCCGAAGGCGTCAACGCTCGAAACGCGGCCGAGCATGTCCCGCGGCACATGGCGCTGGAGCGACGTATCCCAAAGAATCCCGAAGCCGACGAGG
>Ga0207646_10001689_pt1 | contig 26834 bp, 23 predicted proteins | sample KBSK5502metaG_FD_184343 | JGI IMG/M metagenome (GOLD analysis project Ga0207646, IMG submission 184343) | Corn, switchgrass and miscanthus rhizosphere microbial communities from Kellogg Biological Station, Michigan, USA - KBS K5-50-2 metaG... | ecosystem: Host-associated > Plants > Roots >...
CCCACACTGCCAGTGTGATGCGCTCCCACTGCGCCACAGCCCCGATGCTCTCCGCTCGAGCACGTTGATAACGGGCGTGACCCCGGCGGGAGTTAGCGCCTAGACGGTTCGCTCCCGCGGCTCCCGGGCGAGTTCCGCGCTCCCGCGACACCGGCTCGCACCTGCCGCCGGCTCGCTTGTGTCGAGGGGTTGCGCGTACTGCTCCCGTTCGTGGCCGTTCGTTGAAAAGTATACGGACTAAGGCCCCTCGGGCTCGCGACGCATCGAGACCGATTGGAGCACACCCAGCGCGAAGCAGATCGAAACGAGCGAGCTGCCGCCGTGCGAGATGAAGGGAAGCGGGATACCGGTCACCGGCATGAGCGAGATGGCCATCCCGACATTCACCATGATCTGGAAGAGGAGCATCGTTGCGATGCCCGCGCCGATCAGCATCCCGAAAGGATCCTTGGCGCGGAGTGCGATGCGCAGAGCGGCGATGAGCAGCACGACGTAAAGGGCGAACAGGATCACCGCGCCCGCGAATCCGAGGTCCTCCGCGAGACCCGAGAACACGAAGTCGGACTCGGCGATCGGGAGATATCCCAGAGGCGATTGCGTGCCCGCGGTGAGGCCCTTCCCCGTCGCGCCACCCGAGCCGACGGCGATGAGCGACTGGATGATGTTCCAGCCCGCCCCCTGCGGATCGGCGTACGGGTCGAGGAATGCGGAGAGCCGCGCCCGCTGGTAATCCTTGAGCAGAGACCACACGACGGGGAACGACGCCGCGGCGATAGCCAGGAGCGCGACCAGCTGCCAGATCCGTGCGCCGGCCAGGAACGCGATGCCGAAGAAGATCGCGATGAAGACGAGGCTCGTGCCGAGGTCGGGCTGCCGATAAACGAGAAGCACCGCCGGGGCAAGCAACACGAGTCCGAGCAGCATCGTGAGCGGGGATCCGATCGAAGCGCGACGGTCGGCGAAGAACTTGGCGAGCACGATGACCATCAGGACCTTCGCGACCTCGCTGAATTGGAAGGAGAGGCCGGCGATGTTCACCGATCGTTGCGCACCGAGGCTCGACGTGCCGATCGCGAGGACGACCGACAGCAGCCCGAGCGTGAAGACGTAAAGCAGGGGCGCGAACGCGCCGAGCCATGCGTAGTCGAAGAGCGCGATGGCCCCCATCGCCGCCATCCCGATCGCGGCCCAGATGGCACCGCGAATCACGAACTGCATCGGGTCGCCCGTGAACGTGCGCGTCTCAGCCGTCGTCGAGTACGTCATGACCAGTCCGTAACCGATGAGGAGCAGGGTGACGATCAGCAGCATCGGGTTGATCTGCGTCCAGCGGCGCGGCGCAGGACGGTCATGCAGCGGCGTCGCTGGGCGCGGCAGGTTCATGGCTCGGACGCTCATTTGTTCGCCCCGAGATACTGCTCGAGGATGCGCTGGGTCATCCCCACCGCCGGGTTGAGGCAGAGCTCGCACAGCGACTTCGACGAGTCATAGGTGAAGATCACCATGGCGATCTGCGCCGTCGGGTCCGTGTTGTCGGCCTGCGGTACGAACGACACGAACCAGTTGTGGAAACCGAGCTTGTTGCGGCCTGCGCTGTCCTTGCCCGCGGAGGCGCCGAACTCGGCAGTACCCGTCTTGCCCGCGATCGGGATCTTGAGATTCGGCATGTAGGCGTGGCCGATCGTCACGACACGACGCGCCGATTCGCGGAGCAGCCGAAGGTTCTCCGGGGTCATGTCGAGCTTCCGTGAGCTCCACGCGGGGATCGGCACGTTCTTCCCCGCCGCATCCGTCACCTGCTTCAGAAGGTGCGGCTGCCAGACCGTCCCGCCGTTCGCCACCGCGGCGTACGCGTTCAAGAGCTGCAGCGGCGTGACCGCGACGAAGCCCTGACCGATCGCTTCCTGGTAGGTGTTGCCGATCGTCCACGGCTCGTCGAATGTCGCAAGCTTCCACTGCGGGTCCGGCATGATCCCGCCGTTCTCGTTCGGCAGGTCAATGCCGGTCGGCGCCCCGAAGCCGAGCATGCGGGCGTACTTCGCGATCGCGTCCGGACCGACACCGCGGACACCCGGCGCGAACGGCGTCCCTCCGGCCAGGGTGTAGAAGTAGATGTCGCTCGAGTGAGCGAACCCGGTAACGAAGTTGAGCGAGCCGTGCGCGCGCCAGTCATAGAACGTCGTTCCGCTGACGCTGAATGAGCTCGCCGAGACGTTCACGACCGTGTCCCGTGTCGCCGTGCCTTCCGACAGCGCCGAGAGGCCCGTCACCATCTTGAATGTCGAGCCGGCCGGGTAACGATCGCCGATCGCCTTGTTGACGAGCGGGTGGCGGTCATCCGCGTTGAGCGCGTTGAGCTCGGCCGTCGTGATCCCGCGAGCGAACATGTTGTTGTCATAGCCCGGGATGGAGACCATCGCCAGGATCTCGCCGTTCTGGGGATTCATCGCGACACCGACGGCTTGCGTGAATTTGTCTTCGTCGACGCCCTTGCGCAGCTCCGCATCGAGAAGCTTCTGAAGGCGGTCGTCGATCGTGAGCGCGACCGTGTTGCCAACCGTCGGTCGCTGCAACGCGAGCGTCTTGATCTCGCGTTGCGCGGCATCTCGCTCGATCTCGCGCCACCCATACATCCCGCGGAGGTACTGCTCGTAAACGTCCTCGATGCCGGTCCTTCCGACGTCGTCATCGGCGAGATAACCACGCTCCTTGAGCGTCGAGAGCTCCTGCTCGGTGATCGGCCCGGTGTACCCGATCACCGGCGCGTATAAGGTGCCGTCCACGTAAAAGCGAATGCTCTCGGGGTCCACGCGCACGCCCGGAAAGAGCTCGGCGCGCTCGGTCACAGCGAGCGCGATCTCGCGCGGCACCGGCGTCTTCGAGATACGCACGGGTTCGTACGGATTGCGGATCCGTTGCGCGCGGATGGCATCGCCAACCGACTCGCTCGAGACATCGAGGAGCGACCCAAGCCGCAGCGAGAGCTCCCCCTCGCGCGTGCGTGGCAGGTCGACCGGGATCACGCTCACCGCGAAACCGGGGATGTTGCGCGCCAGGACGTACCCGGTACGGTCGACGATGCCGCCACGTTCAGCCGGGACGGGGAGCCGCACGATCCGGTTTTGCTCGGAGAGCTCGTGGTAATAATCCCCGCGCACGATCTCGAGGTCGTACAGGCGGGCGGTCAGCGCGGAGAAGACGACGAAGATCGCAACCCCGAAGGCGATGAAGCGCCGGACCGAAACGAACGAGCGATCGTCCTGTCTCACCAGACTCCTAACGCTCCCTGCTTCTCGGTGGCGCGGCGGAGAAGTCGCGCAACGGGATAGATCGCGAGAGCCAGCAGACCGGTGTAGACGGCACTGGCGACGGTCGTCCCCGCGGCCAGCGGAAGGGACGACACGGCCTCTCCGGTGATGGCGAGGATCCCGATATAGAGGAGCCCGGCCGCGAGCGCCGCGAGTCCAACAAGGACGGCCCCGACGAGGATTGGCGTCGGTCGGCCCGGCCCGGTCTCACGAAGGCCGACCGCGGCGACCGGCGGGAGCGAGGCAAGGGCGAAAGCCCCGAGGGGTCCGGCCGATATGAGATCCGACGCGAGACCGCCGAGGAACGCCCACCAGACTGCCTCTCGCGCGCCGGCCGCGATCGACCAAGAGGCTGCTACCAATATCGGCAGCGAGGGTCGGGCGCCCCCGACCGCAATGAGCGGCGCCACGGTCCCCTGCAGCAGAGCCGCTGTCAACGGAATCAGGACGCCGAGCAGGAAGCGCATCGGCCCTCCTTCGCGGGACCAGACGGCGGTGGACATTGCTTCGTTCGGCTTATCCGCTCAGGAGGGCGCGCGCCGGCCGACAGCGCGTGTGGCAGCAGGCGGCGCGGGATGCGGGACGTCCAGCTCCTCCTCGAGCTGCGGGAACGGATCCTCATCCCGAAGCTTCGCGCCCAGATAGATGAGGACCAGGCGAAGCGTCGCCGCGACGGGGACCGCGACGAGCACACCGAGCAGGCCGTACAAGGCGCCCCCGGTCAGCAGCGAGAAGATCACGACGGCGGGGTGCAGCTTGACGATCCGGCCGATGACGAGCGGGATCACGAAGTAGTCCTCCGCGTGCCGGAGCACCGTGTACATCACTGCGACGATCGCGACGTACCAGATCTGTGAGAGGCCCCACGGCGCGGGATGCCCAAGCGCCACCAGGCATGCGATGGCGCCCGCGGTGATCGGTCCAACGATCGGGATCACCTCGAGGACGCCGGTCATGACCGCGAGAAGAAGAACGAACGGGACCTGCAAGATCGAGAGCCCGATGAACGTCGCCGTCGACATCACGCCGATGAGGAACATCTGACCGCGCACATAGCGGCCGAGCAGCGCATTGACCTGCGCGAACAATGGAATGAGCTCGTTGCGCTGGCTCGCGGGAAGACTGCGGCGGAACCACTGAAACAGGCGTGGCGCGTCACGCAGAAGAAAGAACGTCGCGATGAGGAAGACCAAGAGCTCCAGTAGGAAGTGACCGAGGCCGACGATGAATGGCACCGCTCCCCGAGCGACCATCCCCGTGAGGTCGCCGATGCCGGCGAAGTTCACGATCAGCGCATCGAGGTCCTCGAGCCCGATCTGGTCGGCGGTCTCCGTGAGTGTGTTCTGCGCGTTGGCCACCAGGGTCGGCAGCGTCCGTTGCAGATCGCGCACCTGATCGATCGCGAGTGGAACAAGAAGTCGGCCGCCACCAATTATGGCTGCGAGGAGGCCGAGGAAGACGATCGCCGCGGCGGCGGTGCGCGGAAGAGACAGTCGACGTTCAAGGAGTCCGACGACCGGTAGCAGCACGAAGGCCAAGACGCCGGCCCAGACGAACGGGCGCACGATGTCGCCAGCTCGATACACGATGTAGAGCGCGGCGACCGCGAATAGCGCCACCACGACGCGCTTGGTCGTGCTGCTCCAACGGGCTCCCATGCTGTCCCCGGATTATCAGGCCGCCGCAGCAGTGCATGGGGTCCGATCGGTCGCTACCACGCTATCTAAAATGGTTTCAGAAGGACGGGTTCAATCGAGTCGCGACACACACGACCGAGGTGGTCGCGCAGGCTCGCCTGGGCTAGAATAGGAGGCACGAGACACTCCCCTCCGGCCCCCAGTTTTACCCGGATTTCGGCCGATGTTTCACGTGTGACAGGGCTGCGGAATTGACGATTCTCGTCGTGAGTAACCAGAAGGGTGGGGTTGGGAAAACAACGACTGCGATCAGCGTCGGCGCCGCCCTGGTTGAGCAAGGGGAACGCGTTCTGATCGTCGATCTCGACCCACAAGCAAACGCAACAAGCGGACTCGGCATAAGCAAGGCCCCGCCGAATCCTATCTACGGTCTCATCTTGAAGGAGCTACCAATCGACGACTCGATCGTCCCGACTTCCGTTCCAGGCCTCGACATCATCCCCTCCGGCCCAGATATGGCCGGCGCGGAGGTTGAGCTCGTGCCGCTGTTGGCCCGCGAATACCGTCTACGGCAGGCCCTCCGGGCGACGCAGAGCTACGACACCGTGCTCATAGACTGCCCTCCCTCGCTCGGTCTGCTGACCATCAACGCGTTGACGGCCGGGGACGCGGTCGTCATTCCGGTTCAGTGCGAGTACTACGCCCTGGAGGGCCTCGCGCAGCTGCTCGAAACCATCGAGGCGGTCCGGGTGCGCTTGAACGACCACCTCGAAGTTCTTGCCATCGTCCTCACGATGGAGGACCGCCGGAACCGCCTCTCCGTCCAGGTGATCGAGGAAGTGCGGAGACATTTCCCAAACCTCGTGGCTGACGTACGCATCCCACGCGCGGTGCGCCTGGCTGAAGCGCCCAGCCACGGCCTTCCGATCTCGGTCTACGACCCGCGATCGGCGGCCGCCCAGGCGTACGACGACCTCGCACGCGAGCTCTCAGCACGTCTGCGATCCCGTGCTCCGATCGCTCTCGGCGGAGCGATCGCCTAATGGCGCGAACCGGCTTGGGCCGCGGCCTCGACGTTCTGCTCGGCCAGTCCGCCGTTCCCGGAAGAGCGACGCCCGAACGTCCGTCGACGAGCGACATTCCCCTTGGGGTGGTGCGGCCGAACCGGCACCAGCCTCGCACCGCGTTCGATCCCGAAGGCCTGTCGGAGCTCGCGGCGTCGATCTCCCGACACGGCGTTCTGCAACCTATTGTGGTATCGGCGGACGGCGAAGGCTACGAGCTCATCGCGGGCCACCGACGTGTCCTGGCAGCCCGGCTCGCCGGTAAGACCACGATCCCGGCCGTGATCCGCGAGGAGGTGGGGGACCGACTTGAGCTTGCACTTATCGAGAACCTGCAGCGGGCGGACCTGAACGCGATCGAGACCGCGCGCGCCTACAAGCTCTTGATGGAAACGTACGACCTGACGCAGGAACAGCTCGCGGAGCGACTTGGCAAGTCGCGTTCGTCCGTTGCCAACATGCTGCGGACACTGACGGCGCCCCAGGCTCTTCAGGACGCCGTCATCGAGGGGAAGATCGGCGAGGGTCACCTCCGGGCATTGCTGCCGCTACCTCTTTCGGATGCGCTCCAGGCGCTCGCTGCGGTGATCGCAAGAGGTCTCTCGGTGCGCGAGGCCGAAGCGCTCGCTCGAAAGATGGTCCGCCCGACGCGTCGCGGACGAGCTCGGCCGCGGCTACGCGGGGGTGATCCCGACCTTGCCCAGGTGACCACCGAACTCCGGGCGGCGCTTGGAACGAAGGTGGAGGTCCTCCGCGGGCGACGCGGCGGCCGGATCGCTATCCAGTTCTATTCGGACGAGGACTTCGAGCGCCTCTACGAGCTGCTCGTCCGCGCGGGGAAGGTCTGAAGATGGCCGTAAGGAAAGACATTCCCGGCGACGACAAGCGCAAGCGCCGCCCTAGCGCGGTGCCCTCGTATGGCGCTGGAGACATCCAGGTCCTCGAGGGCCTCGAGGCGGTCCGCCGACGCCCCGGCATGTACATCGGGACGACGGACGTGCGCGGCCTGCACCACCTCGTCCGCGAAGTTCTCGACAACTCCATCGACGAGGCCATGAACGGGACCTGCGATCGCATCGACCTTTGGATCCACAAGACGAACGAGATCACGGTCGCCGATAACGGACGCGGCATCCCTGTCGGACCCCACCCCACACAGAAGGATGCGAAGGGCAAGTCGATGGACGCGCTGCAGGTCGTGATGACGATCCTCCACGCCGGCGGAAAGTTCGGTGGTGCCGGGTACAAGGTCACCGGCGGACTGCATGGAGTGGGGGTCTCGGTGGTGAACGCTCTCGCATCGGAGATGGTCGTAGAAGTCCATCGCGACGGAAAGATCTTCACGCAGTCATACGAGCGCGGGAAGCCGACCGGCGCGGTCCGCGCGATCACGAAGCCTCAGCTGCCGCCGCCTCCTTCTGTGCCGTGGCGCCCGCCCACCCGGGTCACAGGGACGGTCACGCGCTTCACGCCGGACAAAGAGATGTTCCCGGTGATCGAGTGGGACACGACAGTGATCACGCAGTGGCTGCGCGAGACGGCCTATCTGAACAAGCGTCTTTGGCTGTCTTTGCACGACGAGCGGAGCGGCGCCGAGGAGAACTACTACTTCGACGGCGGCGTCATCAGCTTCGTCCGCCACCTTAATAGGGCGCACGAGAACCTTCACCCGAAGCCGGTCTATGTCGAGCGCACCTTCGAGAACAGCACCATCGTGGAGGTCGCTCTCCAGTACAACGACACGTTCGCGGAGAAGGTCTACACGTTCGCGAACAACATCAACACCATCGACGGCGGTGCACACCTCACCGGCTTCCGGACCGCCCTGACTCGGACGATCAACGCGTACGCGCGCAAGAGCGGAGCGTTGAAGGAGTCGGACCCCAACCTGACGTCTGACGACGTACGTGAGGGGCTGACCGCTGTGATCAGCGTGAAGATCCGCGAGCCGCAGTTCGAGGGCCAAACGAAGACGAGGCTCGGCAACGCCGAGGTGGCGGGCCAGGTTGCGACTGCGGTGAACGACGCGCTCGGCCAGTATCTCGAGGAGAACCCCTCCGACGCTAGGCGCATTGTTGAGAAATGCCTCACCGCCTTCAGAGCCCGCGAGGCGGCCCGCAAAGCGCGCGATCTCGTGCAGCGCAAGGGAGCCCTCGACGGCTTCTCATTGCCGGGAAAGCTCGCCGACTGCTCGGAACGCGATCCGGAGAAAAGCGAGCTGATCATCGTCGAGGGCATCTCGGCCGGCGGCAGCGCCAAGGGCGGTCGAGACCGGCGCTTCCAAGCGATCCTGCCTCTTCGGGGCAAGATCCTGAACGTCGAGAAGGCCCGTGCCGACAAGATGCTGGGGAACGAGGAGATCAAAGCGCTCATCACCGCGCTCGGCACGGGGATAGGGGACTACTTCGACATCAAGAAGCTCCGCTACGGCCGGACGATCCTCCTCGCAGACGCCGACGTCGACGGGTCGCACATCCGCACGCTCCTTCTGACGCTGCTCTACCGACACTTCAAGCCGCTCGTAGAGGATGGCCGCATTTACATCGGCCAGCCGCCCCTCTATCGGCTACAGCTCGGAAAAGAGATCCGCTGGGCGTACTCCGACAACGAGCGCGACAAGGCGATCAAAGAGCTGAAGACGTCCGCGAAAGCCAAGCGAGACGATCGCAAGAAGGCCGCGGGCGACAAGGCGGCGGGGGAAGGCGACAAAGCGACGGCCCGTTCGCGGCGGCGCGCCGCGGAGGACGCCGCAGATGAGGCGGACGCCGCTCCAACGAACTCCGATGAAGGCACGGACGACGGAAAGGGCGGGCGCGAACCCGCCATCGCTCGATACAAAGGACTCGGCGAGATGAACGCGGAGCAGCTCTGGGAGACGACGCTCAACCCGGCAACCCGGACGCTGAGGCGCGTGACGCTCGAAGATGCCGAACAGGCGGACCTCGTGTTCGACGAGCTCATGGGGAGCGAGGTCGAGGGCCGCAAGAAATGGATCATGGCGAACGCGAACAAGGCGGCCCTCGACATCTAGTGGCAAAGCTTTCCGAGCTCGGGGTCGACTTTCAGCACTGGTGCTTCGCGTGTGGCCAGCTCAACCCCGGCGGGCTGCGCCTTGAGTTCGAGGTCTCGCGCGATCGAGCCGAGGCGCGCTACACGGCGTTGCAGCGCCACCAGGGTTACGACGGTCTCCTTCACGGCGGGGTCGTGACAGCGCTCCTCGACGAGGCGATGGGCTGGGCGATCTTCCACCAGGGCATTTGGGGCGTGACCGCGAAGATCAGCGTCACGTTTCGGCAGCCGGTCCCGATCGGTGAGGATCTTCGTGTGATCGGCGAGATCGCACGCGACCGTGGGCGGGTGATCGAGACGCATGGGACGGTCGAACGCGCTCTGGACGGCATGGTGCTGGCCGAGGCCGACGCGACTTTTCTACGGATGCCGGATGGCCGCCGCCGCGAGCTGGAGCAGCGCTACGCGGGTAGCGATGGCGCCTTCGCGCGCGTAAAGGCGGCGGTCGACGACGAGGAGCGCGCGAGAGAGCACGGACGGACCTAGAAGGTGTGTAAAACGAAGTGATCGAAGAACCAAAGAACGATCGGGTGATCGGCGTCGAGCTCGAACACGAGATGCGCCAGGCGTACCTCGACTACTCGATGAGCGTGATCGTGGCCCGCGCGCTTCCCGACGTACGCGACGGCCTCAAGCCCGTCCAGCGCCGGATCCTGTTCACGATGCTCGAAGAGGGCCTGCGCAGCGACCGGCCGTTCCGAAAATCGGCGAACGTCGTGGGCGTGGTGATGGCGAAGTACCACCCGCACGGCGACGTGCCGATCTACGACGCCCTCGTCCGTCTCGCTCAGGACTTCGCCGCGCGATACCCGCTCGTGCAGGGACAGGGGAACTTTGGTTGCTTCACCGGCGAGACGAAGGTCGAGCTCTACAACGGCGAGCAGAAGCCGTTCACCGAGCTCGTCGAGATGGCGCACAAGGGGCTACGGGCGGAGATCTTCACCGTGGACCCGCACCGCAACGTGCGCATCAAGCCGCTGCGCGCGCCGCGCCTCGTCCGCCGCAACGACCCGGTCGTGAAGGTCACCCTCGAGACAGGCGCGGAGATCGTGTGCACGCCGGACCACCGGTTCATGCTGCGTGACGGTACGTACCGCGAGGCGCAACAGCTCAAGGCGAAAGATCAGGTCATGCCGTTTTCGCGAACCGCCATCCCCGAGCGTCTCCATCGGACTGGCGCGTTCCCGATCCCGGCGAGCCTTACGCAGAAAGTGAGCAAGGTCGAGCCCGCCGGCCGCGCCGACGTCTACGACCTCACCGTCGACCTCACGCAGAACTTCGCGCTCGCCGCGGGTGTGTTCGTCCACAACTCGATCGACGACGATCCGCCTGCTCACATGCGCTACACGGAGGCGCGCCTCGCCGCGATCTCGACCGAGATGCTCGCCGACATCGAAAAGGAAACCGTCGACTGGATGCCGAATTACGACAACCGGCATCAGCAGCCGACCGTCCTTCCGGCGCGTGTCCCGAACCTGATCGTGAACGGCTCCGCCGGCATCGCCGTCGGCATGGCGACCAACATCCCGCCCCACAACCTCCGCGAGATCGTCGCCGCGACGAAGCGCCTCATCGACGACCCGGAACTCACGACCGACGACCTCTGCGAAACCGTGATCGGTCCCGACTTTCCGGGCGGCGGCGTCATCTACCGGTTCGACGAGCAGCGCAACGTCGAGACAGGCGCAGCTGAGCGGGTCGACGCGATCCGCCGGGCATATGCGCAGGGCCGCGGGCGCATCATCGCGCGCGCGAAGGCGCACAACGAGCAGCTACGCGGCAACCGCGACGCGATCATCGTCACCGAGCTGCCCTACGCGGTGAACAAAGCGTCGCTCATCGAAAAGATCGCGGACCTCGTACAGAACAAGAAGCTCGCCGGGATTTCAGATATCCGCGACGAGAGCGACCGTGACGGGATGCGCATCGTCATCGAGATCAAGCGGGACGACGACGCGACCCTGGTGCTGAACAACCTGTACAAGCACACGGCCATGCAGTCTGCGTTCAACTTCAACATGCTCGCCCTGGTCGACCAGCAGCCGCGGACCCTCTCGCTCAAGGAGATCCTCCAGCACCACATCGATCACCGACGTGAGGTCATCCGGCGCCGCACCGACCACGATCTGCGGAAAGCGAAGGAGCGCGCGCACATCCTCGAGGGCCTCAAGATCGCGCACGACCACATCGACGAGATCTTGAGGCCCTCGAGGATGTGCGCGGGTCAGGAGATCCTGCTCGTCGGAAAGCTGCGCGAGGGATTCGGGCTCTCCGAAGCACAGGCCAAGGCGATCCTGGAGATGCAGCTCCGTCGCCTCTCTGGACTCGAGCGCCAGAAGCTCGACGACGACTACCGCGAAACGATCAAGCTCATCTCCGAGCTCGAGTCGATCCTGGCGAGCCCTCGCAGGATCCTCGCCCTGATCAAGCAGGACCTCGACGAGATCGCTACGAAGTACGGCGACGATCGACGCACCGAGATCGTCGACGACACGCCGCGCCAGCTGTCGCAGGAAGAGCTCGTCGCGGATGAGGACGTCGTCATCACCGTGTCGAGCCGGAACTATGTGAAACGCATGCCGCTCTCGACGTATCGCGCCCAGCACCGCGGAGGACGGGGTGTGATCGGGATGGCCACGCGCGATGAGGACGACGTGGAGTACCTGGTCGTCGCGCGCAGTCACGATCGCCTCTATGTCTTCACGGACCGCGGCCGCGTCTTCGCCTTGAAGGTTTTCGAGCTGCCGGACGCGAGCCGAACCGCGAAGGGGACTCCAATCCAGAACATCCTTGAAGCGATGCAGGCCGGCGAGCGCGTGTCGGCGCTCGTCGCGCTCCGCGACAACGGATCGTCCGAGCATCTTGTCATGGCGACGCGGAAGGGCTTCATCAAGAAGACACCCCTCTCCGAGTACGCGAACGTCCGCCGGGCCGGCCTTATCGCGATCGCCCTCCGCAAGGGCGATGAGCTCGCGTGGGTCGCGCCATGCACGTCGCACGACCGCATCCTCCTCGCGACCCGGAAGGGGAAAGCCATCACGTTCAAGGCCACCGACGCGCGCCCGATGGGCCGGCAGACTCAGGGAGTCACCGGCATCCGCCTGCAGAAGGGCGACGAGGTCGTCGGGATGGGCATCGCCCGGCCTCGGACCGAGGCGCTCTCGGTCACCGAGAACGGCTTCGGCAAGCGCACCGCCGTCGCCGAGTTCCCGACGCAGGGCCGCGGCGGCCAGGGGGTGATCCTCGCGGCGCTCTCGCCGAAGACCGGGAACGTTGCGGCGATCCAGATGGTCGACGAGGGCACGCAGGAGATCCTTCTCATCACGTCGAACGGTGTCGTGATCCGGACCCCGCTCGAGCAGGTGCGTGCACTCGGCCGCGCCACGATGGGCGTGAAGGTCATGGCGGTCGGCGAGACAAAGATCGCGTCGATCGCGACGTTCACCCCGACTCGGCCGGCGCAAACACAGCTCGATCTGCAGCGCTGATTCACGCCAGCGCGGGCCACACGGGTTGCAATCACGGCGCATGCTTGTCGTAGGTGCGTAGCAATAAGGCACCAGCAGTATCTGTTTCGACCAAATTGACGTTGTCCCAAGAGCAGCCCCCGGTATGGTGGCGCTCCTTGGGAGGGGCAACGAACTGATCACGCTCGACGACGTCAGCAAGCGTTATCCGAACGGCACCGACGCCCTTCGCGACGTGGATCTCGAGATCGACTCGGGGGACTTCGTCTTTCTCGTCGGCTCATCCGGCGCTGGCAAGTCCAGCCTCATCCGTCTCCTCATCCGCGAAGAGCTCCCGTCGTCGGGCCGCGTGTGGGTCGACGGCCAGGACGTCGTCCGCATGCGCCGATCGGCTGTTCCGAAACTGCGCCGGCGTGTCGGCGTCGTGTTCCAGGACTTCAAGCTTCTTCCCCGCAAGACCGTTGCTGAAAACGTCGGCTTCGCGCTCCTCGTCACCGGCCACTCCGGCGACGCTGTGCGCGAGGAGACCGAGCGCGCGCTCGCGCTCGTCGGACTCTCGCAGCGCCGCGAACACTTCCCCGATCAGCTATCGGGTGGTGAGAAGCAGCGCACCGCGATCGCGCGAGCGCTGGTGAGCCGGCCGAAGATCCTGATCGCCGACGAGCCGACCGGAAACCTCGACCCGGTCACGAGCTGGGAGATCATCAAGCTCCTCGTTCGGGTCAATGAGCTCGGGACCACGCTGCTCATGGCGACCCACAACGCCGAGATCGTCAACGCGCTCCGGCGCCGCGTCGTCCACCTCGATCATGGGATGGTCGTGCGCGACGAGCGCGAGGGTCAGTACGCCGCATGAGGCGTCTCGAGTACATCGGCACCACGGCCGCGCAGGGCTTCTGGCGGAACCCCGTCATGAGCATCGCCTCGACATTCACGATCGGGCTCATGCTCCTGCTCTTCGCCTTCTTCCTAGCGACCGATCGGGGCCTTCAGGCGGCGGTCGGGGTCCTCGAGTCGAAGGTGGAGCTCGCCATCTTCCTGGAGGACAACGCGCGTGTGTCGGACGTCCTCGCGCTTCGCGCGCGCATCGAGTCCGACCCGGCGGTCTCCCGCGTCGACTACGTCACCAAGGACCAGGCGATGGCCCGCCTCGTCGACATCGCCGCGAGGCGGCCGGACATCCAGATCGTCGATACCTCGTCGAATCCGCTCCAGGACTCGCTCGAGATCAAGCTCGCCCACGCTCAGGACGCGCCGCGGGTCGCCGCCTCCCTCCGCGAGGAGGTGGGTAAGGGCGTTGTGAACGACGTCGTCGACAACCCGCAGGTCGTCGACAAGCTCCTGACCATCACCCGGGTCCTGTCGATCGGCGGCGTGGCGGTGCTCGCGATGATGCTGATCGTCGCACTCTTCGTGATCGTGAACACCATCCGCATCGCCGTACACGCCCGGCGCGACGAGATCGAGATCATGAAGCTCGTCGGCGCTACCGACTGGTTCGTGCGGTGGCCCTTCATCCTCGAAGGAATGCTCGTCGGCACGCTCGGCGCCTTGGCGGCGACCGCCGTCGTCCTCGTGGCGGCAGGACCGGTCATGGGAGCGATGGTCAATTTCATCGAGATCCTCCCGCTCTCGTTCGGAACGACCTTCGTCTGGCAGCTCGTGGGTAGCGTTTTTGCCCTCGCGCTCGCCGTGGGTGGAGGCGGCGCGATGCTCTCGGTCCGGACGCACCTCGCCAAATGAGACTCCGAAGAGCCTTGACCCCGACCTCGCCGCGGTGCGACGATGCGCCGCGCATGGGAACTCCCCGACAGCCCGCTCGGGGAGGTGGGGTATGGAGGACGCGTGCCGCGCGCGCGACCACGGTCGCGTTCGTTGTCGGCGCCGTCTTGGCTTCGTTCGCCCAGCCTGCGTCCGCTGACGACCCCATAACTACCGCGCTGAAGCGCAAGGAAGACCTCGAGCGCGCCGTGCAGGTCTCGCGGGCGAACGCCGAGCGGTACCAGGCCGTCGCCAATCAGTTCCAGGCGGTCGTGAATCAGACCAACGCGCGGATCTCCGATCTCGCCGAGAAGCAGGCGAATGCGCAGTCCGAAGCCGACCAGCTCTTCTATCAGATACAGATCACCGAGGAGCAGCTCGCGCTCGTCACATTCCAGCTCGACGAGACGAAGGCGCTCACGGACTCGCTGAAGGCGGAGGCCGCGGAGGAGACGAAGCAGCTCGGGGCGCAGGAGGACCTGTACGCGCGGCACCTCCGCACGACCTACCGACAGGCCCTCGTCAGCCCCCTCGAAATGCTCCTGTCGTCGTCGTCTCTCACCGAATTCGCCAATCGCCTGCAGGCCATGATCTTCATCAACCGGCAGGACGTTCAGCTCGCGAACGAGATTCGCGCTCTCCGGGCCGACACGCAGGACAAGCAGGCTCAAGCCTCGACGAAAGAGAAAGAGATGCTCGGCCTCGCCGAGCAGATCACGACTCAGCGCACCCAGCTTGCGACAACGAAGTCGAAGTACGACGCGCTCGTCGCCGACGCGCAGACGTCCATCGACGCCCAGGCCACGGCGCGGCAGGCCGCGGCGCAACAGCGCCAATCCGCGCAGGGTCAGGTGAGCCAGACCAACCGCACGACCGCGGACCTAGAGCGCCAGCTCGACCAGGCTGAAGCGCAGTACGAGTACCTCGCGGCGCAGGCCGCGGGCAGCAGCGGGCTCGGCCTCTTCAACGGATCGAAGCTCGCGATGTGGCCGCTCCGCGGGCCGATCACGTCTGGGTTCGGCGCACGCTGGGGCGGATTCCACAACGGCATCGACATCGCGGCGCCGAAGTACACCCCGATCCGCGCCGCGTCCGCCGGCAAGGTGGTGACGGTCGGTCGCCCGTACCTCGCGTACGGCGACACCGCCGTCGTCGTGATCATCGCGCACGGCTTCAACTTCTCGACGCTCTACGGCCACCTCGACGACCTGCACTGGCCGGTCGTCAGCGTTGGGCAGACCGTCGCCGCGGGCCAGATCATCGCGTACGTCGGAATGACCGGATTCACGACCGGTCCGCACCTGCACTTCATGACGATCCTGGACGGGCGCGCAGTCAACCCGATCATCTACCTGCCGTAATCCGCCTCCGGCGGATTACTCCTCACCTAAACGCTTCCGCAGTTCCGCGCAGACGGGACATTCGCGCATCCAGTGAATCCCTGGCGACATTGACGGTAATTCGGGGCCATGTAGCATCGTTTCCGAAGGAAAGGAGGTGATGTGGAGTGGGCGATGCCAGTGGGAATCCAAAGACCCCTGAGAGCTCACTTCAGCCTTTCGGAATGCATCCAACTGAGGTGATCGCGCACTAACGCTCTGGGTCTTTGGTGACCCGGCAAGGAGAGCGGCGGCAGAGATGCCGCCGCTCTTCGTTTTCCCGCCTAATCTGGGCGCCATGCCCTCCCGAAAGACCGACACGCCTCCCGCCGAACCGGCGCGGGAAGTCAAGCTCGCTGAGAACCGCAAGGCCCACTTCGACTATCAGATCGAGCGCCGGCTCGAGGCAGGTATCGCGCTGCGCGGTACCGAGATCAAGTCGCTCCGCGCGGGACACGCCAACCTGCGCGACGGATACGCGCGCGTGGAGAACGGCGAGGTCTGGCTGCGCAACGTGCACATCGCGCCATGGGCGAACTCGGCTTCCGAGAATCACGACCCCCTGCGGCCGCGCAAGCTTCTTCTCCACAAGGACGAGATCGGCCTCCTCGTCGGGACGATCGCTCAGAAGGGCTACACGCTGGTACCGCTGCGGATGTACACCAAACGCGGACGGGCCAAGGTCGAGCTTGGCATCGCGCGGGGTCGCAAGCGATTCGACAAGCGGCAGGTGATCAAGGAGCGCGAGGCCACGCGCGAGATGGACGCGGCCATCAAGAGGCGGATCGGCCGAGGCTAGTCCCGGCGGCTACGAATTACCCCGCCGGTTGGAGAACGGGGAGCTTCGCGCCGCTGGCCTGGTCCACACCCACGGTCTCGGCGAACTGGCTCTGGTAGAGGTCGTAATAGAAGCCCTGCCTGCGTAGGAGCTCGGCGTGATCGCCTACCTCGACGATCCGGCCGCCGTCCATAACGACGATCTCGTCCGCGTTGCGGATCGTCGAGAGGCGGTGCGCGATGACGAAGGAGGTGCGGCCGTGCCGCAGCCGCGCCATCGCCTGCTGGATCAGCACCTCGGTGCGCGTGTCCACGTTGCTCGTCGCTTCGTCAAGGATGAGGATGCTCGGATCCGCGAGGAACGCGCGCGCGATCGTGATGAGCTGTCGTTGACCTGCCGAAATGTTCGAGGCCTCGTCCTCGAGCAGCGAGTTGTACCCGTCGGGAAGCGTCCGCACGAACCCATCCACGTGCGCCGCCGTCGCGGCGACGACGATCTGGTCCAGCGTGGCGCCTTCCTTCCCGTAGGCGATGTTGTCGCGGATCGTGCCGGCGAAGAGCCAGCTGTCCTGGAGCACCATCCCGAATGCGCGCCGAACGGCGTCCCGCGGGAGCTCGCGTGTGTCGGTCCCGTCGAGGCGGATCGCGCCACCGTCGATGTCGTAGAAGCGCATGAGGAGATTCACGATCGTGGTCTTCCCCGCGCCGGTCGGCCCGACGATCGCGACGGTCTCTCCCGGACGTACGTCCAGCGAGAAGTCCTCGATGAGCGGCTTGTCCGGAAGGTAGCGGAAGGAGACGTGGTCGAACTCCACGTGACCCCTCGTCGCGAGCGCCGCCGTCGCAGACACACGGTCCGGCGTCTCTTCCGGCGCACCGAGGAACTCGAATACGCGCTCCGCCGAGGCGAGCCCCGACTGCAGAAGGTTCGCCTGTGAGGCGATCTGCAGGAGCGGCATCGTGAACTGCCGCGAATAGGCGATGAACGCCGTCACGTCTCCGAGGCTCATCGCGCCGGACGCGACGCGGTACCCGCCGATGACGGCCACCCCGACGTAGTTCAGGTTCGAGAGGAACTGCAGCGCCGGCTGGATGATCCCCGAGAGGAACTGCGCGCGGAAGCTCGCGCGGTAGAGCCGTTCGTTCTGGTCGTTGAACTGCTCGATCGCGCTGGTGCGGCGCCCAAAGACCTGCACGAGCGCGTGCCCGCTGTGCATCTGCTCGACATGACCGTTCAGCGCGCCGGTCTCCGCCCACTGGGCAATGAACTCCTTCTGCGACCGACCGGCGATCACGAGCGTGACCGCGAACGACAACGGGATCATCAGGAGCGAGATCAGCGCGAGCAGCGGGCTGATCCAGAGCATCATCCAGAGCACGCCGATCACCGTCAGCGCCGACGTGAGCAGCTGCGAAAGACCCTGCTGGAGCGTCGTCGCGATGTTGTCGACGTCGTTCGTCACGCGACTCAGAAGGTCGCCGTGGGCGTGGCTATCGAAATAGCGGAGTGGCAGCCGTGCGAGCTTCTCCTCGACCTCGCGCCGCAAGCCGTACACGGTCCGCTGCGCGACGCCGGCCATGATGTAGGCCTGCGCCCACGCCAGCAGCGACGCGAGGACGTACACAAGGACGGCGAGCGCAAGCACCTGGGCGAGCGCCGTGAGATCGATGCCCACTCCGGGGATCGCGTTCGTCGCGGCGACCATGTCGGCAAACTGACCCTGCCCGCGCGCCCGGAGCGCCTCGACGATTTGAGCCTTCGGAACCCCGGCCGGAAGAGCTCTGCCGACGACGCCATCGAAGATCACGTTCATGGCGTTGCCCGTGATCTTGGGCCCGATGACGCTGAAGGCCACGCTCAGCGAGCCGAGCACGACGACGACAGCGAGCACTGGCCTCTCGGAACGAAGACGCGAGAGCAGCTTCCTCAGCGTGCCGCGGAAGTCCTTGGAGCGCTCGACCGGCGCGCTGAGGCCCATGAAGGGGCCGCCCGCACGCTGCCCAGGCTGCGGTCGCCCGCCGGGGCCACGACCCTGCGGCCTGCCCATCATCATCATGCCGCTGCCGCCCCGAGCTGCGATTCGACGATCTCGCGGTATTCGGCGCTCGTCCGCATGAGCTCGTCGTGGGTGCCGCTTCCGACGACGCGTCCTTCGTCGAGCACGACGATGTGATCGGCGTGGAGGATCGTGCTGACGCGCTGCGCGACGATGATCACGGTCGAGTCCCCCGTTTCGGCCTTGAGCGCGATCCGCAGACGCGCGTCCGTCCCGGCGTCGAGCGCGGAGAAGCAATCATCGAAGAGGTACATGCCGGGGCGCTTCACGATCGCGCGAGCGATCGCGAGGCGCTGGCGCTGTCCGCCCGATACGTTTGTCCCGCCCTGGTCGATTGGCGCCTCGAGCTGGCCGGGCATCGCCGCGACAAAGTCCCGCGCCTGCGCGACCTCGAGCGCCCGCCAGAGCTGCGCGTCGGTGGCGTTCTCGTTCCCGAACCGAAGGTTCTGCGCGACCGTGCCTTTGAACAGGTACGCGGTCTGGGGAACGAGTCCGATGCGCGCCCAGAGGCCCTCGAGGGCCCGCTCGCGGACGTCCAGGCCGTCGACCAGCACGACGCCGGAGGTGACATCGAAGCTGCGCGTCACGAGGCTCACGACCGTGCTCTTTCCCGACCCGGTGCCTCCGATGATCGCCGTCGTGCGCCCGGGTCGCGCTTCGAACGTCAGGCCATGGAGCACGGGACGCTCGCCGTGCGGGTACGCGAAGGTGACGTCCGCGAACGCGACGAGGCCCGAGAGCTGCTCGGGCGCGACGGGCAGAGACGGCTCGGCGATAGACGAGGTCGTGTCGAGCACTTCAACGATCCGCTGCGCGCTCGCCTCGGCGCGCGGAATGAGGATGACCATGAAGACGGCGGTCATCACCGCGAAGAGGATCTGCATGATGTACTGCAGGAACGCGGTGAGGTTGCCGATGGGCATGTCGCCGCGGTCGACGAGTCCGGCGCCGAACCACAGGATCGCGACCGTCGAGAGGTTCATGATCCCGAGAAGGGCCGGGAAGGCCAGCGCGAAGATCCGGTTCACGCGAAGGGATGTCGCGGTGAGATCCGCGTTGGCGACCTCGAAACGCTCGCGCTCCGATCGAACGCGAATGAATGCCCGCACGACCCGAACGCCGGTGATCTGCTCCCGAAGCACCTGTGTGATCCGGTCGATCTTCACCTGCACCTGTCGGAAGAGCGGGACCGCCATCCAAAGCAACACGCCGATGACCGCGGCCATGAGAGGGACGATCACGACGAGAAGCCAGGACAGCGTCGCGTCCTCGCGGAGGGCCATGAACACACCGCCGACCGCGATGATCGGTGCGCTCACGAGGATGGTGAGCGCGATCTGCAGGAAGAGCTGGACCTGTTGCACGTCGTTCGTGTTGCGGGTGATGAGCGACGCGGTCCCGAAGCGATTCATCTCGCGCGCCGAGAAGCTCTGCACGCGTGCGAAGACCGCGGCACGGACATCACGGCCCACGCTCATTGACGTCTTCGAGGCGAAATACACCGCGACGATCGCGAAGAGGCCGAGGAGCAGCGTGATCACGAGCATCACGGCGCCGGTGCCCCAGATGTAGTCGGTGTCGCCCTTGGCAACGCCGTTATTGATGATGTCCGCGTTGAGATTTGGTAGGTAGAGGTTTCCGACCGATTGGAGGAGCAGGAGCGCCGTGACGATCGCGACCTCCCGTCGGTACGGCGATAGGTGGCTGCGAAGCAGACGGATCAGCACGAACGGCTACCTTGAGAACGGCTCACGCCAAGCGTCGCTAGTCGCCGAACGCCGGCGCCCTCTCCACCTCAGGCTGGCTGACCCGGTCGGCGCGACCGCGGAGCGGGACCTCCTGAAGGAACAGAGAGGCGACCACCGCGAGGGCAGCAACACCGGCGGCGATGAGAAAGACGTCGTGCAGCGAGGCCGCGAGCGCACCGCGGATCGCGACCAGGATCTGCGGTGGCATTTGCCCCGTCGCCGCGGGATTGAAGATGGCCTGCGCGTTGCCCGCTTTCGCCGAGACCGCTCCCGCGAGCTGCGGTGGCACCGCGGCAACGATCTTCGACGTGAGCTCGTGGCCCAGGACCGAGCCGAGTGCCGCGACACCGACCGTGCTTCCGATGTTGCGCCAGAACTGGATCTGGCTGGAAACGACGCCGAGAAACTTCGCGTCGACCGCGCTCTGCGTCGCGTTGAGATACAGAGGCATGCCGACGCCGACGCCCAGCCCGACGAGCACGAGATCTCGCACGACCTCGATCTCGGGCGTACCGACGTTGACCTGCGCCAGCAGGACGAGCCCGATCGTGAGCACGACGGCGCCGACGCTCCCGACGTAGCGGTAGCGTTTGATGCGGACCATGAGCTGCCCGGTGACGACGCTGGCGCTGATAAGGCCGACCATCAGCGGAGTGATGAGGAGTCCGGAGTTTGTCGCGGGGATCCCCAGGACGCCCTGATACACGAGGCCGACGAAGATGATCGCGCCGAACATCGCGAACCCGAGTAGAAATCCGATGATCGTCGATACCGCGAACGTCGGGTTCTTCCAGAGGTCGAAAGGCACGACCGGATGGGGGTTGCTTCTTTCGATGAGGAAGAAGATGACGGCCATGACCGCCGAGATGGCGAGGAGGCCGAGCACCTCAGGAGAGCCGATGTCGTGATCCTGCGTGATCGATAGAGCGATGAGGAGCGGGACGAGGGTCGCGGCGAGCGTGAACGCTCCCGCGAAGTCGATGTCTCGCCACGAAGCGTTGTGCGCGACGTACGGAAGAGTCACGAGGCACACGAGGATCGCGAGGATGCCGACAGGAACGTTCACGTAGAACACCCAGCGCCAGCTGAGGTTGTCGGTCAGGTAGCCGCCCACGGTTGGGCCGACCACTGACGCGATCCCGAAGATGCCACCGAACACGCCCTGCAGCTTCGCGCGCTCGGCGGGCGCGTATAGGTCGCCGATCGTCGCGAACACGCTTGCGAACAGAACGCCGCCAAAGATCCCCTGGATGCCGCGGAAGGCGATCAGCTCCGTCATGTTCTGGCCCTGCCCGCAAAGCGCCGATGCCAGGACGAATCCGATCATTCCGGCGAGAAGGAACGGCTTACGACCGAAGAGGTCGCCAAGCTTGCCGGCGATCGGCGTGAGCGTCGTCGAGGTTACGAGGTACGCGGTCGCGACCCACGCGAAGTAGTCGAGGCCGTTCAGGTCAGCAACGATGCGCGGCAGCGCCGTGCCGACGATCGTCTGGTCAAGGGCGGCGAGGAAGAGGGCCAGCCCCACACCGACCGTCGCGAGGATCCTGGCGTTCCGAGTCATCTCAGCGGGCATTTGCAGTCTCCTTGGTCATGGCTTCGAGGGCGTCGTGAAGGTCCGCGAGCGCTGAGCGCAGCCGCGCTCGTTTGTCGGGGGGAAGGTTCGCGAGCACGCCGGCGACACGCCGTTTCATGACCTCGCGATACTTGTCGAGCTCGCGGCGTCCCTGACCGGTGAGCTCGACGAGCACCACCCGCCGATCACCTGGATCCTCGAGACGACGGACGAAGCCGTCACTCGAGAGCGAGTCCACGATCTCGGTCAGCGCAGGCGCCGTCATCGCGCAACGCTGCGCGAGATCGCCGCTCCGCATCGCGCGCTCGCGAAGCTGCCATAGCACGCCTGCGCGGTTCGCCGACACTGGGCTGTGCTCACCGCTTGCAGCCATCGCCATCTTGCCGAGCCGCGGCAGCGTGGCGAGAAGAAGTCCCGCCAATTCGAGATCCTCGGCCTTCGAGGGGTTGTGGCGCTCGCTCACCGCGGTCATAGAAGTTCGGGCTCCAAATAGTTAGGTCGCCGAAATATAAGGAGCCCGCAGCAAAAGCGCAAGCGACCCGAATGCATTGTTCGTCACAAACAGGCCCGAACGCGTGGTCTAGCCGGCGCCCGACTCCACGAAGGGCTGCTCGATATCGGCCGCGAAGAACTTGCGCCCACCGCACGTGGGGCACTTCTCGGGCTGGCGTTCGCCGTGCGAGATCGTACCGCAGGCTTCGCACCGGAAATGCTTCTGACCGCCCTTCGCGCGGACGACGGCGGGCGCTTCAGCAAGAAGCTGCCGGATTTCGCCCAGCTCATTCGCGATGCGCAAAGGATCGATCCCCGATCCAGTCTGATCCGCCTCGACGAGGCGGTTCATGAGCGCGTCGAGGCGCACGAGCGCTTCTTTCACGGTCGCCGGTCAGGATAAACGGGTCCGGCGCCCTCTTCACGACGTGAGAGTTCAGGCCGCCCGGTTCACTTTCGCGCGCTCCGCGCCAACGGTGCGAGAGCTGACGAGGTACGCGACCAAGCCGACGACGAGGACGCCTACATAAACGCCCACGCCCAGAGCCGGTAGACCGAGCTCTCGATCGAGCGAGTACGCGCCGGGATCGGAGACGCCGTTGATCGCGGCGATCGCACCGAGGGTGAATGGGAATTCGATCCCACCCTTCGAGTTCCAGAAGCCCTTGCCCCAGTGCGCGCGCGCGATGGCCACGCCCATCTGGATCGTCAAGGCTGCGGCAACCACCGGCAGGAGGAACCCGAGCGCGAACGCGATCCCGCCCGCCAGCTCGGCGAACGCGGAGACCCACGCCCAAAAGACCGGGAGTCGCATGCCCATGCGCGTGATGCCCTGGGTCCATCCCGCAAGGCCCGGCCCGCCCCACACTCCTAGGACCTTCTGCGCTCCGTGTGCCGCGATCACGAGGCCGACGACGACACGAACGAGCGCAAGCGCGAAATCGGTGCTGATGACGGATGTGACGGTCATGGAGATCTCCTCCTTTTCGTCGCTTCCACAACGCGTTCCGCGGACCGGCTATTTCCGACTATGTGTTCCGCCGCCCGCTCGTATCGTGCGGATGTGCGCCTCGACCACGTGGTCATCGCGGTGAGCGATTTCGAACGGTCGAACGCGTTCCATCGCGACGTCCTGGGCGCGCAGGTCGTCGAGGTCGGCGGGCGACTCGCCTACCGAGTTGGCGAGCAGCAGCTCAACGTGCACGGTCCGGGAGTGCGGCCGGCCATGGTCGCGCGAATCCCGGTGGCTCCCGGTAATAGCGACCTCTGCTTCGAGTGGGACGGCCCAATCGGCGGGGCGGTCGCACATCTGGCGGCACGGGGAGTTCGCGTAGAGGCCGGTCCGATGACGCGCGGTGGGGCGAAGGGAGGCGGCACCAGCGTGTACTTCCGCGACCCCGATGGGACCTTGCTCGAGTTCATCTCGTACGGCGACTAGTCCGACGCGCCTCGACCGATCCTTCTGGCGAACTCCGGCAGCGCCTTCAGGAGCTCGGCAAAGTCCTTTGGTGCGAGACCCGGTGCGCGGCACAGCACCTGGTCCCGCTGGACCTCCCACGTGAGCGCAAGGTCCGGCGCTTCATCGACGAGCCACGTCATCAGTTCGGGATCGATGAGCGCGACGGCAAATCCACGCTCCGGCGAGACCACCCGATATCGCGTGTTGAAGTCGCCCCACTCGAGACGCACCGGTTCGCCGTCGGCGCGATCCGAGAGCTGCGTGGACGCCGGCTGGATCACGACATGCGGGCGTATGCCGGCCACGGTCGCAAGTGCGCAACTGAAACGGATGGGCTCGGAGCGCGCATGGCCCTCGGCATCGTCGGCGTCGAGACGTAGTCGGTAGAGAAAATCGAACGCGACCACGTCGATCCCACGGATCGCACCTGTGATGAAGTTCTCGCAGGTCTGCTCGATCCCTCGTGAGAAGAGCTCGAATGGGTAGCGGAACGCGCTCGACCCGGGGTACGCGGGGTCCGTTCTGGAGAACCGGAGACCGAGTCCGCGGGCGATCTCCTCGATCTTGTCCGCACGCGAGAGCTCCCCGCGGAAACGATCCAGGTAGAGCGGCACGAAGATCGCGGCAATGGCTCCGCCTAGGACTGCGAAAACGAATAGGACGAGCGGCACGTCTCGGATTGTGTGGCCGCCGCCTCGCGCCTTTGCGAGGCGGCGTGCTAGACGATCAGGCCGTGCTCGGCGACGAGGCCGGGGACGCTGCTGGCATCGACCTCCAAGCCGTACCGTCGGGCCACCTCGGCGAGCACCCCAGGTGAAAGCGGTCCCGCTGCGAAGAGCTTCACCAGCTCCTCGAAATATCGCTCGAATCCGGCGGGCGAGATGATCTCAAGCAGTCTTGCTTCGGTGTCGCCGGCGTTCCAAAAGGTGTGCCACTGGTCGCGGGGCTTGAAGACAAGTTCTCCCGGCTCCGCGAAGACGACCTGGTCGCCAAGCCTCGCGCCTATCCGACCCTCGAGGACAAAGCTGTACTCGTCCTCGCGGCTGTGCCTGTGGAGCGGTGCCCCCAGGGGCGCCGCGGCATCGGGTGCTCCACCAACGCGAAGCCGCCTCCGGACTCGTCTCCGCTCACCATGAAGCGGACCCCATGCCGCGCAACCGGCCGATGCGACCCTGGCCTGGCTCGATGACCTTGGGGCCATCAGTCTTCATCCGATCCTCCGAGGCAGGCATCTTTCGCGGACATCGGCGAGCCTACCGTCTACCGCTGCGACGGGACCGCTGACCGCCACGACGGATGGACGGATCTACTTTCAGATCCACCATCCACCGTCGTCGGGCTGATCCCGGCGCGGCACTCCCTGTCGCTGTGAGGCGCGTACGCGCCTTCTGTGGAGATGGGGGAGGGTCGAACTCCCCGTCCAAGGCCTGCGCGCGGATCGCGTCTACGAGCGTAGTCGGCGTTTTCTTGTCTCACGGAACGAGGCGCGCACCGACACGCTCCCCGTTCTCGCCAGGTCGGTTTACTTGAGCCCGCCTACCGACCGTTCGGCGGGCCGCAGCTCCGCTTATATCGCCCTTCCCGACCCGCGGAGCGGAGATCGGGAGGACGTCTCACTGACTAGGCAGCGAGAGCGTAAGAAGTGTTGGCAGTTGTCTGCCTGCCGTTCGGATTAACGAGGAGGAACGGCGTTCCTCGGCTCGCGGCGGTCCGTCTGCCTGCCCTGTCGAAACCACGCATCCCCGTGGCCCCGTCCGGGCAAGACAATTGTACCGATGGTGAAGAGCGAGCGACGAGCGATTTACTCGCGACGAGCGAGGGGGCAGGGGCCCCCGTTAGCGGAGCGTAGCGAGCCGAGGTCAGATGTGAGCTCGTGGCGATCGCTAGCGCGCTCCGCTACGCGTCCAGGGGCCCGTACCCCTGCGCCCCTACACCTGCGGAGGCGAATCCCGACGGAACGAGCTGCTTGATGTGGAAACGTGACCTGGCCATCTTCACCGTGATCTGCGCAGCGTTCGCGGGCGCTTGCTCCCCGGCGCCCGCGGCCCAGCCCTCGCCAACACGAGGGCGGACGGACTTTCCCAGCACCGCGCCCGCCACGGCGACGGCGACCGTCAGCCCGACAGCGACCGCGACCGCGAGCCCCGGCGTCCGGTATGTCGCCATCGGCGCGTCCGACACCGTCGGTGTCGGCGCGAGCGATCCGACGAACGGGTCGTGGCCGGCGATCATCGCTGCGCACCTCCCGGCCGGTTCTCCGCCGTACACGAACCTCGGCGTTTCGGGCTCGCTCGCTCTCCAGGCGGTCACCCAGCAGCTCCCGGGTGCGATCGCGCAGAAACCGAATCTCGTCTCGGTCTGGCTCGCCGTCAACGATCTCAACGCGACGATCCAGCCCGCGTCGTTCGCCGACTCGCTGGGACAGATCGTCGATGGCCTCGTACAGAAGACCAGCGCGACGATCTTCGTCGGGGACGTCCCCGATCTCCGGGCGGTCCCGGTGTACGCCGGCGCCGACAAGGCGCGTCTCTTCGCGGGTATCCAGGCGTACAACGACGCGATCGCGGCGATCGCGGCGAAGAACCCGGCTCGCGTCAAGGTGGTCGATCTCTTCACCGGCAGCGCCGCGCTCGTGTCGACAGGGACGGTGTCGCAGGACGGCTTTCATCCGTCCGATGAGGGCTACCGGCTGATCGCCGACCGCTTCGCGAGCGCAATGCGCGCGAGTGGAGTTCCGCTCCGGCCTTAGTCGGCAGGGCTCTCCATCACCACGCGCTGGACCGGCACTCCGGTTGGAGCGAGGAGCCGGACGGCCCCGGCCATGATCGCGCAGCCCGTCGTCATGAAGATCACGCCGATGAGGAGAACGACACGTGGATCGGCGACTCCGAGAAGCGCTGCAGCGATAAACGGCGCAGCGGTCCCACGGACTCCCATGAGAAGTGACTGCGCGGTCGCGTACTCGCCGATCTTGTCGCGCGGCGCGATCTGGACGACGTTGGTGAAGAACGTGATCTCGCCGCCCGCGTTCACAATCCCGGCG
>Ga0207646_10001690_pt1 | contig 26831 bp, 29 predicted proteins | sample KBSK5502metaG_FD_184343 | JGI IMG/M metagenome (GOLD analysis project Ga0207646, IMG submission 184343) | Corn, switchgrass and miscanthus rhizosphere microbial communities from Kellogg Biological Station, Michigan, USA - KBS K5-50-2 metaG... | ecosystem: Host-associated > Plants > Roots >...
TTCCGCGCCGTGGACGAAGTCCGTCTCCTGCTGGGACGAGACCCTGCCAAGTTGTCTCAGATTCGGCGGGAGTTCGGCCCCCTCATGCAACACCTCCGCCAGGTGTCTTCCGGTACGACCGCCACACCACCTGCGACTGTCCAGCCCCGCGCTGAGTCTTCCGCAAAGGTCGGGGAAGAGATCACGACGGCCTCTCGGACGCACGAAATCGCCACGAATACAGTCCGGGTCAGCCGGGACCGCCTGGAGCGGCTGCTCAACCTCGTCGGCGAATTGGTCATCGGGCGCAGCCGTTTGGAGCAACGATTGGGGGGCCTTGAACAGCTTTCACGACAGGTGCTGATGTTCAAAGGGCGCATGCTGGAGACGGTCCGATCGTTTGAAGACAAGTATGAGTTCACGCTACCCGCGCAGAGCACCGGAGCAAACGTGTCGACGGCTCTTGCTCTTCCGGTCGATTTCGGGGGCCTTGAGTTCGATAAATACGACGACTTCAACATCCTCGCCCGCCGTATGACCGAGGTGTCGGCGGATGTCGGGGAGGCCATGGCCCAGCTTGACACGTCAATCCGCCAGGCCCGTGAAGACATGGGCCTGCTGCAACATTTAACGGCCACGATGCGCAGCGAGATCGCCAGCACTCGCATGGTCCCAATCGGCACTCTCTTCACCCGCTTTCAGAAGGCGATTCGTGAAGTGGCCCGGCAAGACGGCAAAAACGTGACCGTGTCGTTCTCCGGAGCCGACACCGAAATTGACGCCAGCGTCGTCCAACAGTTGGCGGATCCGCTGATCCACATCATGCGGAACTCCGTGGCACACGGAATTGAGACGCCGGCCGCGCGCATCGCCTGCGGCAAGCCGGAGGGGGGGACGATCTACCTGAGCGCCATGAGCCGCGGCAGCATGGTCATCCTCGAAATCGAGGACGACGGGGCTGGGATGAATCTCGAGAAAATCAAAGCAAAGGCCGTCTCGCTCGGTCTGGTTCGTCCGGAGTATGCTGCAACGATGTCGCCGGCTGAGGTGACGAAACTGATCTATCTGCCGGGCTTCACGACAGCGGATGAAGTCGGCGGCCAGGCGGGCCGAGGCGTTGGGATGGATGTCGTCAAGCGCGTCATTACCAATATGAGCGGCCAAATTGAGGTTGAGACCGAACAGGGGATCGGCACCAAGTTTACTCTTAGCATCCCGCTCACCCTGCTCATCTCGAGCGCACTGATGGTGCGCGCCGGCGATCAGCAATACGCGGTGTTGCTGCCGCATATTCGTGAGATTCTCATGCCACCGTCCGGCGCAGTTGATGATATCGGCGGCATTCCTGTTTTCCAATTGAGGGCCGGAGAAGCCGTCGAGATCAGATCCCTTGCACGACTGCTGGGGACCGCGCCCATGCCACACGATGGTCCCCTGCCGGTCGTGGTCGTCAACACGCCGACCGGCACGCTGGGACTCGAGGTCGACGCACTGATGGGCCTGCAGGAAATCGTCGTGAAGACCCTGGGGTCGCTCAAACTCTTCCAGGGATCCTGCTACAGCGGGGCGACTATCGACCCGGAAGGCCGCGTCGTGCTGGTCGTGGACGTGGGCAGCCTCGTCGACGCCCAGGAACGCAGTCCGGCCTTGCCCGACGCCACCTCCTCGCACGACGGGCTGCAATTGGGGATGGGTGACGCAACCATGCAGAAAGCCACGGTCGATCAGGATAGCTCAGTGATTCTTTTAATTGATGATTCGTTGAGCGTCCGGAAATTCATCGGCCGTATGCTTGAGACTGCAGGATACCACGTGCAGACGGCCGCGGATGGAGAAGAGGGGTTGCGCAAAGCCATGACGACGCCCTACCGGCTGATCATTACGGACCTGGAGATGCCTAAGATGAACGGGTATGAACTCATTCAGGCACTCAGGGAGAGACCTCGGACTCGCACGACCCCGATCATCGTGATGACCACGCGGGCAGGCGAAAAACATAAACAGATGGCCCAAAGCCTGGGAGTGACATCGTACCTCACCAAGCCGGTCGAAGAACGGGCCTTGATTCGGGAGATCAGCCAATTTGTGAGCGGGCCGGCCGGCGTAAGACTGTAAACCGATTCGTGTGCGATAAAGGAGCCGCATGAGCCCACAGGGAAAGTCCAGAACCGAGGCCGCCACCGAAGTCGTGGAACGGCTGCTGGTTGTGACGAGCGGTCCGATGACTGTGGCCCTGACCGCGTCGCTTATCGAGGACATTCTGCCGCCGGAAGAATCCAACGCGACGGTGGTCGTGACCGACCACGAGATCACCTACCGCGTGAGCGACCTTGCACGCCGATTCGGGCAGGCGCCGGGCACACCCGCGCCCGATTCGCGAGTGGTCCTCTGCGGATACGGCGACCGGCATCGGGGATTCAGGGTAGACCGGCTGCTCGGTCCAGCTGATGTGGATCCTCGGCACATCCACCCCTTGCCTCCGCATTTTACAGGAGAGGAACGCACGTGGTTCAAAGGATTTTTTCTGTATCGGGACACCCTTGCATTGCTGGTGAATCCCGACTGGCTGCTCGGTCACGATGCCGATGGTGATGCGCCGGGACCACCGGCGGATGCGAAGCGCGTCGCGGCGGGCCGCTCAAACCGGCAGGACGAGGTCCTAGAATTGGAAGTGGTCGATGCTGAGAGGACAGCGTAAGCAAACCGTCACGCGAGCCGTCACATGGTCGTTGATTGTATTTTCAATCGGCGGCAGGCCCTTGGCTGCCCGTACGGAGGAAGTCGGGGGCATCCGGCCCTGGGCCGATGCCATGCCGGTCCCGAGCCGCACGCCATCCGTGAACGCGCTCGTACGATACGGCGAGGAGGTGCTCCCGGTCTTCGATCTGGCTGGGTTCTTGAAGCTGCAGGTGCGAGGCAATGCACCGCTGTGTCTTATCGCCAAGCGTCGGGATGGCCGGATCGTGCTCCGCATCGATGCGGACATGCCTCAATTAATAACGGTCTCAGCGGATACGCTTCGCCCCCCAGCCGAGCCGGATTCAAATGTTCTGGGTCTCTGTCAGATTGATGGGAAAGAGGTGCCGATCTATTCGCTCACGAATCTGGGGCTGCCGACGATTCATGCTTCGTGATGAGGTTCTATGCCGACGGTCTTGATTGCCGATGATAGCCTGAGTGTCCGGAAGGTTGCCGAACGGCTCCTGCAGGAGGCCGGCCTCGAGGTGGCCTTGGCGGCCAATGGCGAAGAGGCCCTGACCTGGATGAGCACCAAGCGTCCGGATCTGGTCATTGCCGATGTCATCATGCCGGATAAAAGCGGTTTCGAGGTGTGTGCCTTCATCAGGTCCCACGCGAGCCTGTCAGACACACCCGTACTGCTGGTTTCAGGATTCGTGGATGATGAGGTCACCAGACAGGCTGAAGCCTGTCGGGCGGATGGGATCATTAAGAAACCCTTTCGGGGTACGTCTCTTCGTGAACAAGTCCTGGGGCTGCTTTCCAGCGGCCGAAAAGAGCAGGCGCCTGTGTTTGCGTCAACGCTGGCGATCGCGACGCCCATAGAAGATAAAGCGCTCGAACCGGCGGTTCCGGACATCTCAGCCGCTCCAGTACCCGCTCAGCTTCAGGTCTGGGAAGCTCGTCTACAAGCCTTCCAGGAAAACGTGACACACGCTCTCGCGAATCTCGGCAAGCAACTCCAGGCCCTTCACGAGAACACAGCACAGACGGTGGGGCCGGTTAAAACGTTGGAGTCCCGGCTTGCGGAGCAGGCAAACGCCATTGCCCAGTTCGCGCATAAAATGGAATCCTTCCGCGAAAGCACGGCCCAAGCGGTCACACAAGTTCATGACTTGGAGGCCCGCTTTGTGGAAAAGGAAAGGGAGTCCGCCACCTTACGAGAACAGTTTGCAGGGTTGGGACCTGGCCGAGAAAGTATCACGCAGACCCTCACGGACCTGGGCAAGCAACTTCAGGACCTCCGCGAGAACACGGCTCGCGCGGCAGGCCCGGTCCAATTGCTGCAAACCCGAATCGCGGAGCAAGAGAAGCGGCTCGCGCAGTTCGCGCAGGAAATGCAGTCCGCACATCCGAGTATCCCCTCGGCACTTGTGCAGCAAGTTGAAGAGATAAAAGCCCGTATGGCGGAAGCAGAGAAACACTTGGCCGTACTACAGGACCGGCTGGGCGTCGTGGAGCCCATCGCCGCTACTATGGAAAAATTGGTCCAGGCATTGGCCGCATTCGCCAGCCACCCATTCAAGCCGGGAGAGAGAAATGAGCAGTAAGCGAACCATAGCCGGCGTGAGGCTATAGGCAGGCGCATGTCGACGGACACCAGCGAAAACCAGTTTCAGGAAGAGGTCCTCAAGCTCTTTGCCGAAGAAGGCCTAGAGTGGCTCGGACAATGCAAGACGGCCTTGGAAGAACTCGAGAGTGGGCCACCTCCTGACCGGGCAGCAAAGCTCTATGACACCATCCTGCGCAGTCTCACGAACCTGATGGGTTCGGCAGCGACGGTTGAGCTGGCCGCCCTCCAAAAACTTGCGCTTGCGCTGATTCCTCTCCTGCAGGCCTTGCAAAGCCACAAAGTCGCCGGTAAGCCCGAGCATTTCGACACGATTCGTCAAGGACTCACGTTGCTGACCTCGGCCACCCAGGTCCTGGAAAAGGCGGACTCCAAAACAGTCGTGATTGTCAATCTCGAAAGCATCATGCGTTTGCAGGCCGAGCACATTCAGAAATCGGTAGCAAAGGTCCAGGGCGTTGCCCACGTGCCTCCCTCTACTCCAAAAGATACAGCCGACCAAGATCGGAAATCCCTGGCCACGATCGTCAACGCCATTTCCAATCTCACGCACAGAAACTCCTCCTCGCTGGAACCGATGCGCAACCTGGTCGAGATCGTCCTTCGGAAACTACACCGCCTGCTCGGCCAGGACTCGACTGCCCTCACTGCCGGTTCCGTTTCCAGCATCCTTTTCCAGCTGGACGGCCTCGATGCGCATTTTCTGGGAGAAACCCGGCGGCGTCAAGGGATAGTCAAGAAGGCGCTGGCCGAGCTCAACCACGGCAAGCCCGATTCGGAGGAGCAGAAAAGGAATCTGCAGGACGCCCTCCATGAGCTCGCACTCCTCCACGAAATGGCACGCGAAGTCGGCGCGGTTGCAATAGCCAAGCTTTTGCACGGCCTGGAGACTCTGCTCCTGCAAGTCGTCTACAAAGGAGTGACGTTGGCCCCGAAACGGATCGAAGTCATCGTCTCCCGCGTGGACGCCCTCAGCACGATGGCGCAGCAATGGGTGGAGATGGGCCAAGCTGAAAAGGCGGCAATCGAAAAGGCCCTTGCGCCTCTGCTCGACGCAAACCCCGCTCGCAAGTAACAGTATCGCAGCAGTTTTGGATCATTCCTTTACCGGACAGTAGCAGATGGCGCTGCGGCCCCAGGGGCCGTGGGTTTCTCTCCCTGACCGGAAGACACCTGGCGGAGGTGTTGCATGAGGGGGCCGAACTCCCGCCGAATCTGAGACAACTTGGCAGGGTCTCGTCCCAGCAGGAGACGGACTTCGTCCACGGCGCGGAAGAATACGTCCGTCAGCTCGGCGGTGACCTGCATCCGGCCGTCGCGGATCGCGCCCATGATGTCTTCCATGTGATGAGTTAAGTCCCCGATGACCTGAAATCCGACCGTGAAGGCCGAGCCTTTGAGCGTATGGGCCGCCCGGAACAACTGGTGAATCGTGTCCTTGCTCTCCGGTGTCGTTTCCAAACGCAGCAGGCACAGGCTGATATTTTCGAGGTATTCCTGCGCCTCAGGAACAAAATGTTCCAGGATTTTCGCTCCTATCTCTGGATAATAGTAGCTGTCGGGAAGAGGTTCTTGAATGTTTTCGGGTTTCATTACCGTAGGCCACATTCCCTTTACCTCTCCTGATTACAACGAAATAAATGAATTGTCTATACCTAATCGTGGAAAGCGTCTGCGCAGACAGTTTTACGACATAGTTCGCCATTGTTGTCACCCAAAGCGGTGGTGGGTTTGTGGAAGTCGGTAAACCCTTGGCCTGGGGCACAGAATGAGGATTAGCGAAAGCTGAGATGGTGCCGAGGGACAGAATTGAACTGTCGACACCAGCCTTTTCAGGGCGGGGTGCTGCCAATGGCAAGACGAGGGGCAAAGGGCAAGCGGCCGTGCATGCCGACGCCTTCAGGCGCGGCGGGCCGGCGAAGCCGGCCCATTATACTCGTTATTCATATGTGCGCAAATCGTACATTTCACCAGATGAACCTGAACAGGGGAGGGTGGGCCATGCGTGAAGGATACTTGGCACATCGGTACGCAGCGAAGAAGTTTACGATGACGGCCACAAGGATGGGGAAGTGGCATTTAGGGGCTGCATTGCGTCATTCATTAGGGGGTAGGGAGCAGTGTCCATTTTGTGCGTTCTCAAAAGGTCGGGCCTCATGGGATGGGGTGGTGGAGGTTGTGCGAGCGGCCGGTGTGCACGTTCTACGCTATGGGCATAGGTATGTGGAGATCGAACCGAGTCAATCGAACAAGGATCGGCTATATGCGTTGGTGTCGGGTCGCACAGGGGCGTGTCCCCCATCGACTCCACCCGACGCGGTGTGAGCAGGGGCGAGGGGGGCTTGACTTTTGGAAAGAGTGTCCGTACACTTGAAGAGTACTGTTCGCAAAGGGTACTAATCGAGGAGCCACAAGGTTCAAAGTTACATGAATAAAAAGAAAGGGCGAGATACCATACCTAATGCAGCTGCGAAATTGCAGGAAGCGGAAACAGCATTGGAGAAAATGAAATGGACAGTGGCTTATGATGCACCGATCGTTCGACGTGGAGATTTCTTGCTCTACCTGAAACGATTTCTAGAGGCCTGCTATAGCGTGACACTCAGCCTCGATAAGTCAAGGAAAGGATGGCGTAAGAACCTGGACAATCGGAAAGGTGAGTTGATTAAATTTATGGTGGACCAACGTAGCACCGAGACCCATAACGCTGGGGCCGAGGGCTTGCGAATGGAGATGAAGGGGTTTTCAGCTGACCATTTTAAGGAGATCACAATTAGTTCGCCTCCCGCTTTATTCGCTACGGGTGCTCCGAACCCGAATGCGATTATGCTCCCGGATTACTATTTCGAGACAAGAACCGGTCGAAAGGAAATAATTCCGATGTGCTATGAATATCTCGCAAGTCTATATAAGGCATCTCCTTAAACGCAAGCCATGGTGGATTGTGGCCAATCTTGATAGGTCCAGGGGCGGCCTAGCCTTTCTGTGGTCAAAGGTTCGAGTCCTGGCCGGGGAGTCATTATTCGTGCGTAGAGAAATCAGTAACTTAGTCCATCACCCGATTCGACAGTTGCGAACCTCCTCTACTTGTCCAAGTTTTAAGTGGGGCATAGCATATGTCTTTTGACGTTGTATGGGCTGATTTAAAGAACATCTATCAGGTCCGCTCGGAGCAACGACCTTTTTTTACCTCTCGTTTGACTGAAGCTGACGTTCAGAAATGGAGTGCATGCATGGGCACATCTAAATCAGCCCTGTATGATCAGATAGCAATTCATATGGCCCGTGGTTTTCACAATTCTGAGCTGGACTTTACTTTTTGTGATGCTATCGTAAACGACATTCACGCAGTCATAGTTTCAACAAGAGAGACACCCCCGGATTTGTTCTGGCTGGTCTTTCTGGCCTTTGATGCAGGCGAGTTCTTGCCTCCAGGTCAACAAGGAAACCCTATCGATGCCTATACACGCCCTCAGATCGAGCAGATCGTCAAAAACCATTTTGGACAGGGCCGTGACTAGGCTGTTTGGATTCTCGGAAACTCGAAGCGCAAGGTTCGCAAAGCGTACGGCTCGGGGAGGGAAAGTCACATGGTTAATCAATTGGCGCTGTTGCGGGTTCTCTGTTCGACCTTCCTTGTCGTAGTCGTCACAAGTTGCGCCTCAACGGGTATTCCTCCAATCGGAAAGGATACATACATGGTGTCAAAGCAAACGGCTACCGGCTACCAATCCGCGGTTGGCATTAAAGGCGAGATATTGATGGAAGCTAACGAATTTTGTGCCAAACAGGGATTAGTGATGGTTATCGTTTCTCTGAATACGAAAGACGGAGTTCCTGGGCATAGCTACGCCACTGCGGAGCTTATATTCCGGGCCGTTCATCCTGAAGATGCGGAAAATCAGAGACCGCAACTTGAACGAGGCGCGGACACGACAATAGAGATTCGGAAGAAATAATATAGTTAGCCCAACAATATATTTCCAGTACCCAGATTTGTTGGGAACGGGGAGGCGAAGATGGACTACGGGTTAAATCGCACAGTGCGGATCGAGGTGCGGGTGTCGCCGGAGGAGCAGGAAATACTCGATCGGATGGCAAAGCGAAAAGGGGTCTCGGTGTCGGATTACTTGCGGTGGATGGCGATTTGGGCGGCGTTGCAGGCTGGCGATAGGGGCGCGCTCAAGTATGCGTGGGATAGTTTGAAAGACGAGCAACGGGAACGGATGGAGAAGTTCTGGGCGGCGTTGAGATTGCCGCGAACGGGGTAACGATACCTGTGAATGAACTGAGATGCTGACGATGCTGATAAAGGCAGTGCGTTTGATACGAGGCGGGATGACGCTGACGGAATGCGTGCCGCTCTATCTGCGAGAAATGGAGATCAATCGGCGGGTGGACGTGGGGCACAATCAAATGATTCTGGGTCGGCATCTAGTGCCATTCTTGGGCGAGTTCAAGCTCAGGCAGATTACGCGGGAACAGGGCTACGCTTTTATCGAGTATCGGAGAAAACAGGGGGCGGCGGATGGGACGATTAAACGCGAATGGAATGTGCTGAGGGCGTTGCTCAATTGCGCGGTGAACCATGACTATCTGGACAAGAATCGGCTGAAGGGGATTCAACTGCCACAGGGGAATAAACGGGAACGGATGCTGAACCCAGAGTGGTGGGGTACGCTGGTGTGGTCAGTGGAGGAGAGGCGAAAGGGGCGGGACTATTGGGCGGCGAGAGAGGCTTTGTTAGTGGCGGAGGTGGCGGTGAATACGGGCTTAAGACAGGCGAAGGTTCTGGCGATAGAGGGGCGAGATATCGTGCATACGGCGGAGGGATGGTCGCTGAAGGTGGGGAAGGCCCGCTCGCTGACAAAGGGGAACCCTGAGCTGATTCCCTTGAACGACCAGGCGCTATATGCGTTAGGCTATAAGTACGAAGCGGGGGAGTGGCCGGAGGGGCGGATATTTAGTCGCTGGAAGGGTCCTGGCTCCTTCAAACACCTATGGATACGGATGGTGAGGGAGGCGGGGCTTGAGGACTTCCACTTCCATGATCTCCGTCATACTTTTACTACTATGCTGCAGAACCTGGGCGTATCGGAAGAGATACGAGCCCTGCTGTTGGGGCATCGGCGGGGGACCACGGCGGACTACTCACATGGGGGCAAGCACTTGATGCGGGAGGCAGTGAATAAACTGGCGGACGCGTGGACGTGTGTGGCACAGATGGTGCCGAGGGACAGAATTGAACTGTCGACACCAGCCTTTTCAGGGCTGTGCTCTGCCAACTGAGCTACCTCGGCACCGGAGGCTCTTCTGTATCAGGATTCGTCGGAGAAAATCAAGAAGGCGGGTTAGGCCAATTGCAACCTGGAGGTCGCCGTGTCCAGAATCTCGCGCACTTTGTATGCGATCGAAGCTGGCGTAAACGGCTTTTGGAGGAACGCAAACTCCTCGCTGGAGATGCCGTGATGAAGAAGGGCGTCTTCCGTGTAGCCCGAGAGACAGAGCAGTTGCATATGCGGGCGCGTGGGCCTCAGCTGTTCAGCCAACTCACGTCCGTTCATCCCAGGCATGACCACATCCGTGATCAGCAGATGAATCGGTCCGTCATGCTGACGACTGATCCTCACTGCCTCATGGCCGTTTGACGCGACTAAGAGGGTGTATCCGTTTGCCTGGAGGATGACCTGGATCAGATTCCGTACCCCGCCTTCATCTTCAACCAGGAGGACGGTCTCCGTCCCGCGCGGAAGAAACTGCGCAGGAACGAGCGGCTCAAACGATTCGACTTCTTCTTTCACCTGCGGCAAATACACTTTAAACGTCGTCCCCTGCCCGGACTCACTGTACACATAAATGGAGCCGCCGCTCTGCTTCACGATGCCATAAACAGTGGACAGCCCCAATCCGGTTCCTTTCCCCTTTTCCTTGGTGGTGAAAAAAGGTTCAAAGATGCGGCTTTGGGTTTGGGCATCCATCCCGCAGCCGGTGTCGCTCACCGCCAGCAGCACATACGATCCGGTTTGCGAGGTGAAGTGTTGTGTGCAATAGACCTCATCCAGTTCGACATTCGCCGTCTCGATGGTCAGCACCCCTCCCTTGGGCATGGCGTCGCGCGCGTTGATCACCAGATTCATGATGACTTGCTCGATCTGGCACGGATCGGCTTTGACGTGTCCTAAACCTGATTTCACGACGGTCAGGAGTTCCACATCCTCCCTGATCAAGCGTCGGAGCATGGGAGCCAGATTCGTGACGACGGCGTTCAGATCCAGGACCTTCGGTTGAAGAATTTGCCGTCGGCTGAAGGCAAGGAGCTGAAAGGTTAAGGCACTGGCGCGCTCGCCGGCTTTCCTGATTTCTTCGAGATTCTTGCGGATCGTGTCACCGACGCCGCGGTCGCTCAGGAGCATCTGCGTGTATCCTGTGATGACCATTAACAGATTATTAAAATCATGGGCGATTCCGCCGGCAAGTCGGCCGATCGCTTCCATCTTTTGGGACTGGCGAAGCTGTTCCTCGCTCTTCCGCAGAGATTCCTGCGCGCGCTTGAGCGCGTCGATGGTCTCAAGCAGGTTCTCCTTTTCGAGATGGCGGCTTCGTACCATATTTCCATAGAAAATGGCCATGATGATGAGGACCGGAATCTGGAGAAAGTCACCCTCTCCCAGCAGGGCGAAGGAACCGGTCCGGGTATAGAGAATGACCCCATAGGAAAGGCAGAGGATAACCGACAACGTGAGATGCAACTTCATGGTAGGAGCGAAGGCGGCGATCAGGATGATCAAAAAATACGTGAGGTACAATTCTGAATACGAATTTCCCGACAGATACACAATGCTAGAGGCAAGAATAGTGTCAGTCAGCATGACCGTGCCGATGAACCGGCCATCACCCCAAATGCGGGCAGGAAAGACCACCACCACGCCGAGAAGAAGGGCAAGCCCGAGAATGATCAATTCCTGGGACGCGAAAGTCAGAACGGTGTTGTGGCTGAACAGCAGCTGATAGGACAGCGCGATCGTGACGACGGTCTGGAGCAGTAAAAACTGCGAGCGGTTGATGGGATCTCTCGCCACTCTACCGGTCGTTGAGGGCGCAGGCATCATGTATGTGACCAACAGTTTGTCGGACGTCCAACTTGCAGGTGCGCTAACTCCATGAACGAGTCCTCAAGAATATCCTTTATAATTCGCGACTACCGCGTGAAATGAAAGCAGAAGCAACAACTATACCAAACCAATATGCGTATACGGTTTCGGAACAGCTGAGATTACCAGCGTTTTTTATGGTTAGGGTTATGGGCTAGGAAAACTATGCAGGCATACAACGCGGTCCGCGCACTAAAGTGTGCGCAGAATCAGTCTTCTGTACAAAAATGTTCGCGGGATAGCATCATTAGCGCCTCACTTATCTCTTCCGATATAGAGGTGTCTTCTTCCTTTACTTTCCTGATAATGAAGCCTCGACAATTCCTCTTCTCCGTGCCCATAAGCGTTTGGCAGGTGATTTGCTTGTATTCAGTGGCACGATGAGCATGGCGGCGATTCTGGTGATCGATGACGAACAAATGATTTGCGATTTGCTGCAATCAGCATGCAGTGGTCACGGCTACATGGTCGTGACGGCGACGAACAGTCGCCGAGGCCTTGCGCTGTTTCAACAATGGCGGCCCCGCGTGACATTGTTGGATCTCCGCATGCCTGAGATGGACGGCATTGAGGTACTCAAGCAGATTCGCAAGATTGAGCCGAAAGCCGACGTGATTATGTTGGCCGGAGGAGGCACTGATGCCCTGGAATTTCAGGCTCGTGGTCTAGGGGTCACGGATTTTTTTAGGAAGGGGCTTCCGCTCGACGTTTTGACCAAAACGATGGACAGAACCCTGCAACGGACGACTAAAATGACTGTACCACCACCGTCGGTTACGTGGATTGGAGAAACCATATCCGCTTAGCCCCCTCCGCTTGCGCTTCTGATCCGCTTGCCGTAGATTCCCTGTCCGATGATTGGAGAGATCAAAGATCGGGAATTCATCCCCCATCCCTTCCTCAGAAACCCGCATATGATGACGTTGTTCCCTCGCTTCTGGGCCAGGTCCGGGTGGCCTTCGGCTCTTCCGATCGAAGCGCGACTCTTCAGCGTCGCCCCGGAATCCCGGATCCTGGGTTATTGCCATTGGCACCCAGACCGCCACAAACATCCCACGCTCATCCTCGTCCATGGGCTCGAAGGTTGCAGTGAATCTCATTACATGGTGGGCATCGCGTGCAAAGCCTGGCGGGTGGGGTTCAACGCCATCCGGCTGAACCAGCGGAACTGCGGCGGGAGCGAACACCTGACACCGACCCTCTATCATAACGGTCTCAGCGGCGATGTCCGGTCCGTTGTCGACGAGCTGTTCGCCCGTGATGGGCTCGATGCCGTCTGGCTGGGCGGCTACTCCATGGGCGGCAACCTGGTGCTCAAGGCAGCAGGGGAGTTGGGCAGTACCCACTCAGCTCTCAAAGGAGTCGTCGCGGTGTGCCCCAATATCGATCCCGCGGTCTGTACGGATGCCCTCATCCAGCCCAGGAATTGGATCTACAACCGGCACTTCGTCCAGAGCCTCAAGGCCCGCTTGCGACGGAAGGCTGCCTTCTTCCCTGGGAAGTATGACCTGTCCCGCCTGCCGGCAATCCGGACTCTTCTCGACTTCGATGAAGCGTACACCGCGCCGGACGGAGGCTATCAAAACGCCGCCGACTACTACGAACAGGCCGGCGCCCGGCACGTGCTCGGAAACATCGCGGTGCCCACGTTCATCATCACCGCGCAGGACGATCCGTTCATTCCCTACCGGATTTTCGACGTGCCGCCGATCCGGACGAACTCCCAAATCCGCCTTGAGGCACCCGGGTACGGCGGCCATTGCGGCTTCATCCAGCGCGCAACTTTTGGCGAAGACCGCTACTGGGCCGAGAACCGGCTCGTGGAGTTTGTGAGTTCCTTCTGATTGGCGATCATGTGCACGTCGAGCAGGTGCTCGTTTTGGTCAATCGAGTAGAAGATGCGCCACTCGCCCACCGCATACTTGGACAGCCCAGGCAGGTCCGGCGAAACAGGCTCGTGGCGTAGGTTCTCGGCGTTGGAGGCCAGCCACTTGGTCTTATCGAAGATCCGCTGGGCCATGGCCTTCTCGACCTTCGCAAGATCGGTAACTACCTCAGGCCGATAGGCGACACGATACCAGGCCATCTGCTCCCTCTACCACTTGAGGCCGAGCTTTTGGGCTGCCTCTTCTCCGGTGATCCGCTCGGTCGAGGCCAATGACGCCTTCAACCGGGCGCGGGCTGCTTCGCCCAACTCCATCCCCAGATCGGGGTCTCCCAACAGCTCCCGCAGCCGGTCGTCCACAATCCCCTTGACCAGCTCCTTCAGCTCATTCAATGTCAGGTCTGAAATCTTCATGGTGCACGCTCCAAGGCAATTGGCTTACAATGAGATTGCACTGATAAAAGCATACGGAGGATGCCATGCCGAAAGCAATCTGGAACGGAGTGGTCCTAGCTGAAAGCAACAAATGCGAGGTCGTCGAGGGCAATCAGTATTTTCCTCCCGACGCGATCCAGCGTCAGTATTTCAAACCCAGCGACCAGCACACGACCTGTCCATGGAAAGGGGAGGCTAGCTACTACGACATCGAGGTGAACGGCCAGGTCAACAAGAGCGCCGCCTGGTACTACCCGGCGCCCAAGGACGCGGCTAAGAACATCACCGGCTACGTCGCCTTCTGGAAAGGCGTCAAGGTGGAAGCCTGAGCACTTCGCGAATTGACAGGTTGGTGAGGCTTACAGATCGGCCGAGGTTTCGGGCCAGACGAGCCGGATGAGCGCAGGCTTGTCGCGCGTCCCGTCGAAGTAGTGTGTGACGTCTTCCGTCAGGGCCGCGACATTGACTCCCATATAGGGACTGGGAAATCCTTGCAGCCGTTCGAGAGCGGTGCGTGAAAGCTTGGCAGCAGGGTCTGGTTCATTGGCCAAGCGCTTCAGGTTGGCGGCGGCCACCTGGATCAGGACTTGCAAGAACCGGCCTTGCTGGGTGTCGTGGCCCGCGGCGTGCCATAGGCTTTCAAAAACTTCATGGCACTCCCACCAGTAGCCGAAGTTGTAGAGGTCGATGCCGTGGAGATACCAGTCGCTGTCCCACCATTCTTCCGGCAAGAACGTGGGAGGCTTGGGCTCCGGTTGTCCATAGGAATGCCCCTTGGGGTCTCGCCGCGGATGGGGTGATTGACCCGGCAGGAAGCGGTATGCTGGGAAAGGACGGTCCGTATAGCGCGGCCAGTCGGGATCGGGTGGGAGCGTTGTGCCCGATGACATGTCCGGACTATAGCACACCTGGCTTGACACCAGGTTCCCGCACAGGTAAGATGGATTTACCTTTAACGCCAGTCCTGTGAGGCTGGGAAGGAGGACCACGTGCCCGTAGTGCATCCACAGTTTGTGCATTCATCACCTTCCGGTTGTTTCTCCCCGGAAGGTTTTTTTATGCCCGCGCGAGTCCCTCGATGGAAGTGAAGCAGGCCTCCCGGGCGGTCATGGACGCCCAGGAAATCAATCGAGCCCTGACCCGCGTGGCTCACGAGATCATCGAGCGCAACCAAGGGGTTGCGCTGGTCGCCCTCGTGGGCATCCGCAGCGGCGGCGTCCATCTGGCGAAGCGGTTGGCTCAAAAGCTCAAGGACATCGAAGGCTCCACCGTGCCGGTCGGGGAATTGGACATTACGCTCTACCGGGACGATCTGAACGCGCGCAAGGAGCAGCCGGTGCTGCGCAAAACTGAGATACCCTTCGACATCACGGACCTGAAGGTCATCCTGGTGGACGACGTCCTCTTCACAGGCCGGAGCATCCGGGCCGCCATGGATGGGTTGATTGATCTCGGCCGTCCGGGAGAGATTCAGCTGGCGGTGCTGGTGGACCGCGGGCACCGACAGCTCCCGATCAAAGCCACCTATGTCGGGAAGAACTTACCGACTGCACTTGAAGAATCGGTTGAAGTTTATCTGGAGGAGGCAGGAAGCCCCGATCGTGTGGCGCTCCTGACCCGACACGCATGAGCCTCAAACGCAAAGACCTGCTGGGTATCCAGGACCTCTCGGTGGAGGAGATCACCCAAGTTCTCGAAACCGCCGAGACCTTCAAAGAGGTATCGGGGCGCGACATCAAGAAGGTGCCGACCCTCCGCGGCAAGACCGTCGTCAACCTGTTTTTTGAGCCGAGCACGCGCACGCGCACTTCGTTTGAGCTGGCCGCCAAGCGCCTGAGCGCCGACGTCATCAACTTCGCGGCCTCCTCCAGCAGCGTGGCCAAGGGGGAAACCCTGCTGGACACCGCCCGCAATATCGAGGCCATGCAGGCCGACTTCATCATCCTGCGCCACCCGGTGGCCGGCGCCCCGAACGTCCTGGCGCGGCTGTTGCGGGCATCAGTGGTGAATGCCGGGGACGGCGGGCACGAGCACCCGACCCAGGCCTTGTTGGACCTCTATACGCTCCGCGAGAAGAAACGGGAGTTCAAGGGCCTGCGTCTGGCCATCGTGGGGGACATCGCCCACAGCCGCGTGGCCCGTTCCAATATCTACGCTCTCGTAAAGCTGGGCGCCGAAGTGCGGGTCGTGGGCCCGCCGACCATGATCCCGCAGGAGATCGAACGATTGGGCGTCACGGTGTTCTATGACCTAGACAAGGCGCTGCGCGGCTGCGACGTCATCATGATGCTCCGGCTTCAACTGGAGCGGCAGGGAATCGCGCTGTTTCCCAGCATCCGCGAATACTCCCGACTCTATTGCCTTACACCGGAACGCATGAAGCTGGCCAGCCCGGACGTCCTCGTCATGCACCCGGGACCGATCAATCGGGGAGTCGAGATCGCGCCGGAAGTGGCAGACAGCGTGTCGTCCGTGATTCTCGATCAAGTGACGAACGGCGTCGCGGTGCGCATGGCGGTGCTGTACCTGTTGTCGGGAGGCCAATGAGCATCCTGATTCGTCACGGCCGCGTCATTGACCCGGGCCGGCTCAACGGCCCAGCGGATGTCCTCATCCGGGATGGAAGGATTGCCGCGGTCGGTCTCGGCCTCAAGGTGCCGGCCGGTGCCACCGTGATCGACGCGACCGGCAAGTGGGTGCTTCCCGGCTTCGTAGACCTGCACGTCCATTTGAGAGAGCCAGGCTTCGAATACAAGGAAACGATCGCGAGCGGCACCGCGGCGGCCGTGGCCGGCGGCTTCACCAGCGTCTGCTGCATGCCCAACACCCAGCCGGTGAACGACAACCAGTCCGTGACGGAGCTCATCCTGGACAAGGCCCGAGCCGCGGGGCTCGCCCATGTCTTCCCCATCGGCGCGATCACGAAAGGCTCCGAGGGGAAGGCGCTGGCGGAGTTTGGCGAGTTGAAAGCGGCCGGCTGTGTCGCCGTTTCCGACGACGGCAAACCCGTCATGAATGCCATGGTGATGCGCCGTGCACTCGAGTACGCGCGGACCTTTGACCTCCCCGTCGTGGACCACTGCGAGTGCACGCACCTCTCGGAAGAAGGGAGCATGCACGAGGGACAAGTCGCCACCGAACTCGGATTACACGGCATTCCGTCGGCGTCGGAGGATGTCATGGTGGCCCGAAACTTGGCGCTGGCCGAACTGACTGGCGGGCGCCTGCACCTGGCCCATCTCAGCACAGCCGGGTCGGTCCGGATGGTACGCGAGGCCAAGGCTCGGGGCATCCGCGTCACCGCCGAGGCCTGCCCGCACCATTTCTTGTTGACCGAGGAGGCTGTACGCGAGTTCAACACGAACGCCAAGATGAATCCGCCGCTGCGCAGCCGGAAAGACGTGGACGCGATCAAGGCGGGACTGAAGGACGGGACCATCGACGTGATCGCGACGGACCACGCGCCGCATGCGGCCTTCGAGAAGGAACGGGAGTTCGACTACGCACCGTTCGGGATCGTGGGGTTGGAAACCGCCTGGGGGCTTACCATGGTGTTGGTCGAGGAAGGCGTGCTGACGGTCGAGCAGGCCGTGGCGTCGCTGACCGTTCAGCCGGCGCGCGCGTTCGGCCTGGCCAAGGGCGCCCTGGCCGTGGGAGCAGACGCGGACGTGGCCATCGTGGATCCTGACGCGCAGTGGGTGGTGGATCCCGAGCGGTTCCGCTCGAAAGGGCGCAACACGCCTTTCTCAGGATGGAAGTTGAAAGGACAAGTGGTCTCCACGCTCGTCGGCGGGAGGATCGTCTATCCGTAAGCTCATCGTGACGTGTCACTGCGTGGAGATACTGGCGCTGGCGGTGTGGGTCGGTGGATTGGTGTCCATCATTGCGGCCCTCATTCCCGCAGTCTTCAACACGATCGGAATAGAAGCGGGGGGCCGGGTGCTGACCAAGACGTTTCAAGGCTATGACCGACTCGTGCTGGTCTCGCTCGGACTCATCGTCATCGGGATGATGGTGCGGGTGCTCGGAAACTCCGGCGAGTGGAGGGCGCAAGTCGGCATGGTCGAACTGGCATTATTGGGAACGATGATCCTCGTTGCGGTGGTGCTTACATTCTGGCTGAGTCCGGAGACGGTCCGGCTTCAGGAGCTGGCGTTCAGCGCCACGGAGGCAGCGAAACGCGCCGCCTATGACGAGTTCTTCGTCTATCATCGCGTGGCCAGGGCGCTGTACATCATCAATCTGGGATTAGGCATCGCCTTGCTGTGCGTGAAGGTCCGGAAATGGGTGCGGTGAAACCGGCGATTCTGGCTCTGGCGGACGGGACCGTCTTTACAGGCATGGCCCTGGGGGCTTCCGGCGAGACCGCCGGCGAGGTGGTCTTCAACACCGCCATGTCGGGCTATCAAGAGATCCTGACCGATCCCTCGTACCATGGGCAGATGGTCACGATGACCTATCCGCACATCGGCAACTATGGGATCAACGCCGAGGACGTCGAGTCCTCTCGCCCGTGGCTGGCCGGCTTCATCGTGAAGGAAGCCTGCCCGTATCCCAGCAACTGGCGGAGCCGCCTATCGCTGGACGAGTACCTGCGGACTCACGGCATCGTGGGAATTCAGGGCATCGACACAAGAGCCTTGACTATACACCTCCGGGACCACGGCTCCCAACAGGGCGTCATCTCCCACGTTGACCTGGACCCGAAGCGGGTGGTCCAAAAGGCCAAGGACGCCCCCAGCATCATCGGACGCGACCTGGTCAAAGAGGTGACCTGCGCCAAGGCGTACCGCTGGACCGAAAGCAGCGGAAGATGGGCGCCGCAGAACGGACACGCCCAAAATCCTTTCAAGGTCGTGGCCTTCGATTACGGGATCAAGTACAATATTTTGCGGCGGCTTGTGGATGAAGGATTCCAGGTGACGGTCGTCCCGGCCTCGACAACGGCGGAAGCAGCGTTGGCACTCAATCCCGACGGCATCTTCCTCTCCAACGGCCCGGGCGACCCGGAGGCTGTGCCCTACGCGGTGGAAGCCGTGCACACACTATTGGGCAAGAAACCGATCTTCGGAATCTGCCTCGGCCACCAAATCATGGGGCTGGCGATGGGATTGCAGACCTACAAGCTGAAGTTCGGGCATCACGGCGCGAACCACCCCGTCATGGATATGGAGACACGGAAGGTGGAAATCACATCCCAGAATCATAATTTCGCCGTGCGGGGCGTGGAGGGGACTACTTCCTGGGCCACTTCCCATGGCCACGTGCAGCTCACCCACGTAAGCCTCAACGACGACGCGGTGGAAGGGTTGCGCTGCCTGGACCTGCCGGCCTACTCTGTCCAGTATCACCCCGAGGCGTCGCCGGGACCACATGACGCCGGGTATCTCTTCCATCGGTTCGCCGATCTGATGGCGAAAGGAAAGGTGTAACGGATCATGTTCACTCATCTGCGCAGCACGTTGGCCATCGCGGCGGTTGGACTCCTCATCGCCGGGTGCATCTCCATCTCTCTGTTCCCTCAGATGCAGCCGCTCCGTGAGAAGACGGTCCAGGGCACGGCCGCCGAGAAAATCCTGATGATCGATGTCTCGGGCATCATCGCCGAGAAGGGCTCCGACGGAGGCCCCTTCGAGGCGTCTGAAGATTTGGTCGCGCGCCTCAAAGAGGAACTGAGCATGGCCGCCGAGGACGGCCAGATCAGAGCGCTGCTTCTGCGGATCAACAGTCCCGGCGGGACCGTGACGGCTTCGGACGTGATCTACCATGAGCTGCTGGCGTTCAAGGCCAAGCGGCGGATCCCCATCGTCGCGGTCATCATGGACATAGGCGCATCCGGCGGCTACTACGTCGCGTCCGCGGCGGATCAGATCGTCGTGCACCCGACCAGCGTGACCGGCAGCGTCGGGGTCATCATGCTCCGCGTCAACGCGGAAGGGCTGCTCCAAAAGATCGGCGTGGAGGCCTCGGCGATCAAATCGGGTGCGAAAAAAGACATCGGTTCGCCATTCCGCCCGATGACCGAGGAGGAGCGCGCGATCTTCCAGGGGATGATCGACGGGTTCCAATCCCGATTCCTCGAAGTGGTGGCCAAGAGCCGAAGCACGCTGCCGGCCGACCGGCTCAAGCTCGTGGCGGACGGTCGCGTCCTCACCGGACCCCAGGCCGTGCAGTTGGGATTGGCGGATCAGGTCGGCTACCTGGACGATGCGATCACCACAGCGAAACAGATCGCCGGGATCGCCGACGCGCGGGTCGTGGTCTATGCCCGGCCGGGCGCATACAAGCACAACATCTACTCCGAGCTTCAGGGACAGGGGAGCCTCGAGGCGCTGGCTCATCTGGACGTGATGGGGCTGGTCCGCGGCGGGTCCCCGCAGTTTCTCTATCTATGGATGCCGTGATCGGAAGACGAGAAGCCCTCGCCCGCGCGTTCCGGCTCGCAGCAGGAACCTGCGGGCTGTGCCTGACGGGCGGTCTGCTCGGAGCCGGCTCCTGCACCCGCGCGCCGGTGACAAACCGCGAACAGCTCATCTTCTTCTCAGAAGAAACGGAAAAAGAGATGGGCATCTCCGCCTACCGGGACGTCTTGAAGCATTACCCGCTGAGCACGGACCCCGAGGTCAACGCGATGATCCGGCGCGTCGGGGAGCGGATTGCCGTCGCCGCCAACAAACCAAGTTTCGAGTGGGAGTTCGCCGTGATCAAGGACGATAAGGTCGTCAACGCCTTCTGCCTGCCCGGCGGGAAAGTCGCCTTCTTCACGGGCATTCTCAAGTACACCCAAAACGAAACCGGCGTCGCCGTGGTGATGGGCCACGAGGTGACCCATGCGCTACAGCGGCACGGCGTCGAGCGTATCAGCCGGGGCTACCTCGAGATGCTCGCGCAGGCCGGGGCGATCGCCGGCGCCGCCACGGGCAAGGTGAATCCCGCCGCCCTGCAGGGCGTCCTGATGGCCTACGGCGTCAACGCTCAATTGCCGTTCAGTCGGGTGCAGGAGAGCGAAGCGGACTTTATCGGCCTTCGCCTCATGGCCCAGGCCGGATATGATCCCCATGAAGCTATCGCCTTCTGGGAACGCATGAGCGGGTGCCCCCGCAACATGATCGGCAAACTCTGCTTCCGGTCCGGCGCGGGCGTCCCTGAATTTCTCAGCACGCACCCCTCTGAAGAGACCCGGATTCACAACATCGAGCACTGGATTCCAGAGATGATGAAGTACTACAACCCCCCGAATGCGCCTCCTTCTCCGACGGCCAGTCCCCCCAAGGCAATGGGCTGAGCAGCGACCGTGCCGAAGCGCACAGACATCCATACCATTTTATTGATCGGCTCGGGGCCAATCGTGATCGGGCAGGCCTGTGAGTTCGACTACTCGGGGACCCAGGCCTGTAAGGCCCTACGCGAGGAAGGCTACCGGATCGTCCTGATCAACAGCAATCCCGCCACCATCATGACCGATCCGGAGCTGGCCGACCGCACGTACATCGAGCCCATCACCCTCGACATGATCGAGCAGGTGATTCAGCGGGAGCATCCCGACGCGCTGCTGCCTACCATGGGCGGGCAGACCGCCCTCAACACGGCCGTCGGCCTCGCCGAGCGGGGCATCCTGAAGAAGCACGGCGTCCAGCTCATCGGGGCAAGCTACGAGGCGATCCGCAAGGCCGAGAACCGCGAAGAATTCAAGAAGGCGATGGCGCGCATCGGGCTCAGCACGCCGGCGAGCGCGGTCGCGCGCACGCGGGAGGACGCGCTGCGGGCGATGGACGTGATCGGCTTTCCCGCCATCATCCGGCCATCCTTCACGCTGGGCGGGACCGGCGGGAATATCGCGTACAACCGCGAGGAGTATGAAGCCTTCACCGAATGGGGCTTGAGCACGAGCCCCGTCGGGGAGATCCTGATCGAACACTCGATCATCGGATGGAAGGAGTACGAGCTGGAAGTGATGCGTGACACGAAGGACAACGTCGTCATCGTCTGCTCGATCGAGAACTTCGACCCGATGGGGATCCACACCGGCGACAGCATCACCGTGGCACCCGCGCAGACCCTGACCGACAAGGAATACCAGGTGATGCGCGACGCGTCGCTCCGGATCATGCGGGAGATCGGCGTGGACACCGGTGGCTCCAACATCCAATTCGCCGTGAACCCTGCGGACGGCGAGCTGGCCGTGATCGAGATGAACCCGCGGGTTTCCCGGAGCTCCGCACTGGCGTCGAAAGCGACCGGCTTTCCGATCGCTAAGATCGCCGCCAAGCTGGCCGTCGGCTACACTCTGGACGAAATCCCCAACGACATTACCCGCGTGACCAAGGCCTGCTTCGAGCCCAGCATCGATTATGTCGTGGTGAAGATCCCGCGGTTCGCCTTCGAGAAGTTTCCCCAGACCGATCCTACCCTGACGACGCAGATGAAATCGGTGGGGGAGGTGATGGCTATCGGACGCACGTTCAAGGAGTCCCTCCAGAAGGCCATCCGGTCCCTGGAAGTGGATCGCTACGGGTTCGAGCCGCATCCCTCCCTGGCGGAGGGCGAGCCGGAAGAAACCGTCGCGTCCATCCGCGAGCGCATCCGTCGCCCGGACGCGGAGCGCCTGTGGCATGTGGCGGACGGCCTCCGCATGGGCATCTCCGTGGACGAGCTGTATAGCCTAACCAAGCTGGATCCGTGGTTCCTGAATCAGCTGAAGGACATCCTGGCTGTCGAGGATCAACTGGCGCGGGAGAAGCACCCGCTGGCCCCTGCGCGGCTGCGCGAAGTGAAGCACTTGGGCTTCTCGGACCGCCGGCTGGGGGACCTGCTGCAGGTCCAGGAATCGGAGATTCGTAAACAGCGTTTGAAGGCAGGTGTGGTGCCGGCCTTCAAGCGGGTGGATACCTGCGGCGCCGAGTTCCAGGCGCTCACCCCGTATCTCTATTCCACCTATGAAGCCGAGTGCGAGAGCCGGCCGCAGGACCGGCAGAAAGTCATGATCCTCGGCGGAGGGCCGAACCGCATCGGGCAGGGCATCGAGTTCGACTACTGCTGCGTGCATGCCGCGCTGGCCCTGCGCGACATGGGCTACGAGACCATCATGGTCAACTGTAACCCGGAGACGGTGAGCACCGACTACGACACCTCCGACCGGCTCTACTTCGAGCCGCTGACCGAGGAAGACGTCCTCAGCATCGTGGACACGGAACGCCGCGCGGGGACCTTGCTCGGAGTCGTGGTGCAGTTCGGGGGACAGACTCCGCTCAAGCTGGCCATTCCTCTGGAGCAAGCCGGGGTCCCGATCCTGGGCACGTCGCCGGAGGCGATCGACCGCGCGGAAGACCGTGAGCGGTTTAAAGCGTTGCTTGAGAAATTAGGCCTCACACAGCCGGCCAGCGGGGCCGCCCGGTCCGTCAAGGAGGCCGTCAAGATCGCGGCGACGCTCACGTATCCGGTGATGGTGCGTCCCTCCTACGTCCTCGGCGGCCGGGCCATGGAGATCATCTACGATGAAAAGAGCCTCCAGGCCTACATCGGGCAGGCCATCAAGGCCTCGGTGCAGCACCCGGTCCTGATCGACAAGTACCTGGAGGATGCCATCGAAATCGACGTGGACGCCCTCTCGGACGGAACGCAGGTGGTGATTGGCGGTATCATGGAGCACATCGAGGAGGCGGGGGTCCACTCCGGTGATTCGGCCTGCTCGCTGCCGCCCTATTCGCTCTCGCCGGCGCTCGTGGAGGAGATCCGCCGGCAGACGGTCGCCTTGGCCCGCGAACTTCAGGTGGTCGGCTTGATGAACGTGCAGTTCGCGATCCGCGATGGGATCGTCTACGTCCTGGAGGTGAACCCGCGGGCGTCGCGGACGGTGCCCTTCGTCAGTAAGGCGATCGGCGTGCCCCTGGCCAAGCTTGCCATGCAGGCGATGATGGGGCGCTCGCTGGCACAGATTGGCTTCACGGCCGAACGGACGCCGACGCATGTCTCCGTCAAGGAAGCGGTCTTCCCCTTCAACAAGTTCCCCAACACCGACGTGCTCCTGGGTCCGGAGATGCGCTCCACCGGCGAGGTCATGGGCCTCGCCGACGACTTCGGGTCCGCGTTCCTGAAATCGCAGGACGCGGCCGGCGGTCCCCTGCCGATGAAGGGGCGGGTCTTCGTCAGCGTCAAGGACAAGGACAAGCCGGCGACCGTGCCGCTGGCCAAGCGGTTTCTCGAGCTGGGCTTCACCGTCGAAGCGACGCGCGGCACGGCCGGCTATCTGGCGCAGCACGGGGTCGTTGTAGGGACGGTGAACAAAGTCACGGAGGGCCGCCCGCATATCGTGGACCACATCAAGAACGGGGAGATCGCCCTCGTCATCAATACCGTGGGCGACAAGGTCTCCCAGGTGGATTCCGCGTCGCTCCGCCGTGCCGCGCTGGTGCAGTCCGTGCCCTATCAGACCACGATGGCCGGCGCCCGCGCGACCCTGATGGGCATTGAAGCCGGCCTGACGCGGAAGCTGACCGTGAAGCCACTCCAGGAATATTACGCGTAAGCACCACCGAGGAAGAGCGTGACGATACCGATTACCAAGAAAGGCTACGAAGCGCTGCAGGCGGAGCTCGAGCGGTTGAAGAAGGTTGAGCGCCCAAAGAACATCAAAGAGATCGAAGAGGCCAGAGGCCACGGCGATCTGAGCGAGAACGCGGAATACCATGCCGCGAAGGAACGGCAGAGCCACATCCAAGGGCGGATCCGCGATGTGGAACACAAGCTCGCGGAGGCGCAGATTATCGACACCTCGAAGCTCTCGACGGAGAAGGTGGTGTTCGGCGCGACCGTCACGGTGAAGGACTCTCAGAACGGCAAAGAACAGCGCTACATGCTGGTGGGCCAGGATGAAGGCGACCTGAAAAACGGAAAGATCTCGGTCCAGTCGCCGGTCGGGCGTGCCCTCATTGGCAAGCGGGTGGGGGACATGTGCGAGGTCCAGACGCCGGCCAAGAAGGTGGAATACGAGGTTCTGAACATCTGTTTCGAGGAAAGCTAAGAGCAGCCGATGGCGGCCGCATCGGCCATCCCGCTGATCACCCTGCTGACCGATTTCGGCATAGCCGACACCTTCGTCGGCAGCATGAAGGGCGCCATCCTAGGGATCAACCCGGAGGCGCGCATCGTCGACCTTACGCACCAGGTGCCCGCCCACAACGTCCGCTCCGGCGCGTACCTCCTCCAGACCGCCACGCGTTATTTCCCGCCCGGCACCATCCACATTGCGGTCGTGGACCCCGGCGTGGGCAGCGCGCGTCGGCCCCTCTTGGTGTCCACATCGACACAGCATTTCCTGACCCCCGACAACGGGCTCCTCAGTTACGTGCTGGCCGAAGAGCCGGACGCCGAGATCCGGGAGCTGACCGCGCAGAAATATTTTCTCGCCGTCAGCGGGCCGACCTTCCACGGGCGAGATCTCTTTGCGCCGGTGGCGGCCTGGCTCTCGCAGGGGGAGCCGCTGGACGCCTTCGGGCCGAGGATCAAGGACATCGTCCGCTTCGAGATCCGACGTCCGACGATAGTCAAAGGACGGCTTCTCGGCGAAGTCCAGCACATCGACCGGTTCGGCAATCTCATCACCAACATCGGCCATGCCGCGCTGCGAGACCTGGCCGACATGGACAACCGGCCGGGATTGACGGTGACGGTTCGTCACGTCACGGTGAAGGGGCTGCAGCGGTGCTATACGGACGCGAAACCAAAGAAGCTCGCGGCGCTCGTCAACAGCGACGGCTGGCTGGAGCTCTTCTGCAACCAGGGCCGCGCCGACAAACTCGCCAAGGCCAAACTCAACGACCGCGTCGAGATACGGAGGCCGAAATGAAGAAACCATTCACGACCATCGCTGTTGGTATTTTCGTCCTGATGGCGCTGGTGCATGTATTCAGGCTTCTCTTTGGCTGGGTGATCACGATTCAGGGGAGCGTCGTTCCCATGTGGGTGAGCGTGCTGGGAGTGGTCATCGCCGGTGGGCTGGCTGTCATGTTGTGGCGGGAATCACGGTAGGGGGCGGGATGTACGAGCATCGCAAATCGTCGCTGTTGCCCTGGCCGGCGTTTCTGGCCCGGGTCGCCCGCCATGCGATTCTGGGCATCCTCATCATCGCGGCTTCGCTGGGCGTCGGCATGCTCGGCTATCACTATTTCGAGAGCATGTCGTGGATCGACGCCTTCGCAAACGCCTCCATGATCCTGTCGGGCATGGGGCCTTTCGGTCCACTGCAGACGTATTCCGGCAAGCTCTTTGCCGGATTCTATGCGCTGTTTAGCGGGCTGGCCTTCATCACCACTGCGGGAATCATCCTGGCGCCGGTGGCTCATCGGCTGATGCACAAATTTCACTTGGAGTCGGGCTCCAACTAGGAGAAAGGAGAGCGCCATGAGCGTTCACATCAACTACCTTGCGGTGCTGGTCGCAGCCATCGTTACCTTTATCATTGGTGGGCTCTGGTACTCTCCAGCACTGTTCGGTCCGCGATGGATGCTGGCTGTCGGCAAGAGCGAACAGGATTTGAAGCGAACAAACATGGGCGTGGCCTATACCGGTGCGTTCGTCTCAGCCGTGATGATGGCGTATGTGCTCGCTCTCTTTATCGGTTTCACTCAGGCGAAAACAATCCTTTCGGGCGCCGGCATCGGGCTCTGGGCCTGGGTCGGATTCGTCGCCGCACCTAAATTGTCTAACTATCTCTTCTCCGGCTGGTCCCGTGACCTCTATCTCATCAACAACGGCTATCATCTCGTGTCGCTCCTCGTCATGGGGGCCATTCTCGCCGTCTGGACCTAGAGCGGATTCGTGAGAAACGAAAATGTAGGCCACTGTATTTGTGGTTTCAATAAAGGAGGACGAGGCATGACCAGAACAGGGCGCGTATTGAAGGTGAGCGGCTTCGTACTGGCCGGGGCGCTGCTTTTGACGGCAGGTTCATCGCTTGCCATCGAGCAAAATGAACCGGGCAACCGTCAGATGCACGAACAGATGAAGAACGAAATGCGCCAACTGGAGGACAAGCTTGAGCAAGAACGGCGCGCGCACCAGGACAAGTGCAGGC
>Ga0207646_10001691_pt1 | contig 26814 bp, 25 predicted proteins | sample KBSK5502metaG_FD_184343 | JGI IMG/M metagenome (GOLD analysis project Ga0207646, IMG submission 184343) | Corn, switchgrass and miscanthus rhizosphere microbial communities from Kellogg Biological Station, Michigan, USA - KBS K5-50-2 metaG... | ecosystem: Host-associated > Plants > Roots >...
CCCGCCCGGTTCCCGGCACCGGAAACACCATGGGCAGCTCCCGCCTCTGGGCTTGAAATCCAATGGAGGGGAAAGATTTTGTTAAAAATGTTCATGCGATACCATTACTAAATTCCCCTTGCACTTTACTCTTGCCAAGGCTAGGCCACCCTTCGTGACCTATCAAGCGCGGGGCCAGTCACAGATTGGGTATGCGGGTCTCTAGTAATGGCTCGACACACCTCGCACAGAGGGGCAAAACGCAATCCCAGCGCAACCGGCAAGGGGAGCCGCAAAAGCAGCCCCTCACCAGTTCCCATTAAATGCTCGATGGAAATGGGGGAAGTTGGTTGCGGGGAAGGGATTCGAACCCTTGACCTTCGGGTTATGAGCCCGACGAGCTACCGGACTGCTCCACCCCGCGACGCATGCTAACAACTTGCCCCGCGAAGTGTCAAGGCAACGGGAAATACGGTATGATGGCGCCTGTCGCCGTCGATGAAGAATCCAACACGCATCATTTTCATGGGGACCCCGGAGTTTGCGGTCCCGTCCCTGCAAGCATTGCTGGATGCCGATCCAGCCACCGTAGGCCAAGTGGTCGGCGTGGTCACTCAACCCGATCGTCCCAAAGGCCGCGGGCGCCAACTGGCTTCTCCGCCGATCAAAGTGCTCGCCCAGCGAACAGGACTCCCACTCGTTCAACCGTTGAAGATGAAGGACCCCGCGTTCCTGGACACCTTGCGAAGCTGGACCCCTGACCTGATCGCCGTCACGGCCTTCGGCCGGATCCTGCCGCCGGTTGTGCTGGACCTCCCCCCGATGGGCTGTATCAACGTGCACGGCTCGCTCCTCCCCAAGTACCGTGGCGCCGCCCCGATCCAATGGGCGATCATCAACGGCGAGACCGAGACCGGCATCACCACGATGCTTATGGATCCTGGCCTGGACACGGGCCCCATGTTGTTGCTGGAAACAGTCCCGATCCTCCCAACAGACACGGCCGGCGATCTGGCGGCGCGCTTGGCTCCCATTGGCGGCAAATTGTTGGTGCAGACCATCATCGGATTAAAAAACGGCACGGTCACCCCGATTCCCCAGAACCATGCCCACGCGACCCTGGCGCCGCTGCTCAAGAAAGAAGACGGAATGATCAACTGGAAAGACGAGGCGAGCGCGCTCGCCGACCGCATCAGAGGCCTGACGCCCCGGCCGGGAGCCCATACCTCTTGCGGAGAGGAACGCTGGCAGATCTGGCGGGCGCAGGCGGCGCCCGTCGGTTGCGCGGAGGCTGAGCCGGGAACCATCCTGGAGGTGACGAAGGACGCGATCCGCGTGGCTACCGGCAAGGGCTCGCTCTTAATTCAGGAAATCCAGCCCGCCTCCGGCAAACGCTTGGCAGTCCAGCACTATCTCGCGGGCCATCCAATCGCGGTCGGAGCCAAGCTCTCGTCCCCGTCGCCTTCCGCGCCCTCTTGAACCGCATAAGGCGATGCTCTATAGTGGCGCTTTATTGGAGAATCCCATGCCGAGAGTGTGCATCGCCCCTTCCATTCTCTCTGCCGACTTCGCTCACTTGGCCGACGAGGTCGCCGCCGTTGAGCAGGCTGGCGCGGACATGGTGCACGTGGACGTCATGGACGGGCACTTCGTGCCGAACCTGACGATCGGACCGCCCATCGTCGAAGCACTCCGCAAGGTCACGACACTCCCGCTCGACGTGCACCTGATGATGACGAACCCCGATGATTTTATCGGGGAATTCGCTGAAGCGGGTGCGTCCTACCTGACCGTACACGTAGAGGCCTGCCCTCACCTGCATCGCACCATCCAGTCAATCAAGGAAAAGGGCGTCAAGGCGGGAGTGACCTTGAACCCCGCAACGCCGATCGGAAGCGTCGAGGAGATTTTGTCCGACGTGGATCTGCTCCTGATCATGTCGGTGAATCCCGGATTCGGCGGCCAACGGTTTATCCCAGGCGTCTTGGACAAGATCAGGAGAGCGCGCACGATGATCGACAAATCCGGTAGGCCCGTTCTGCTCGAAGTGGACGGCGGCGTCAAGGTGGATAACGCCGGCGAGATCGTCAATGCCGGCGCCGACATCCTGGTCGCGGGCTCTGCCATTTTCGAAACGCCGGGGCGCGATTATCGTAGCGTCATTGCGCGCCTGCGTACGGCAGGTTCCACCGCTGGCAACGGGCACGTTGCCGAGCCTAAAACGTCGAACCGTTCTTCAAAGGCCCGCCGATGAGCGATGTCGCATCGCTCGCCGAAAGCCTCCATCCCCACGAAGTCAAAGTCATCACCGCGTTTGATGCTTTAAAGGATGATGACTTCTGCACCGAGGAGGATCTCGCAAAGCGAAGCGGACTCGCAATAGCGCAAGTCGGAGCCGCACTTGGTCGACTCCAACTCCCAACCAAGGGTTTGGTGGCTCTGTATGTCCGAGCTCCCGATCCCGTAGTGTCTCTCACCGAAACCGGACACCGCTACTTCCAGCGCTATACGCCGATGGTGCGTATCCTGTCGGCGCTGCGTGTATCCGCCGACACCGGCGCTCAATTGACCATCAAAGATCTCCAAGAACGGGAGGGGCTCGATCCAAGCGAACTCAGTGGAGCGGTGGGCGAACTGAAACAGGAAGGCGTCATCAAAATCGCAGTCGGCGGTGCGGTGGAATTGACTGGGATGTCCTCAAAAACTGCCGAGTTTCTCCAAGTCCTCATCCAACGCGTTCATGAGGGCACTAAACGACTGGGGGATTTTACTCCTTCCGAGCAAGCTCTCATTAAAAAATTCGCGCAAAAGCGCGGCAAACCGAACGAACCGTTCCGTGTAGACGAACGCGAGAACCGCAGGTTCGGTTTAACAGACACGGGAAAGGCTGTCGCGCACAAGCTTCTGCAAGAGGGCGTGCGAGAAGAAATCGCGCAACTCACGCCCGAGATGCTGAAAGATGGAAGCTGGCGGAACGTGCGCTTTCGTAAGTACACGATCAGCCTGCAACCGAGCCGCATCGCGGCCGGCAAGAAGCACCCCTATCGGGAATTTCTCGACCTGGTCAAGACCAAGCTCGTCAGCATGGGCTTTGAGGAGATGCGCGGCGGGCTGATCGAGAACGAGTTCTGGAACATGGACGCGCTTTTCATGCCCCAGTTCCATCCGGCGCGCGAAACCCACGATGTCTACTTCGTCAAGGAGCCGCAACATTCCGCTTCGATCCCCGAACCGTTCCTGGCGCAGGTCGCGCAGGCGCACGAAACTGGCGGAAAGACCGGCTCGAGCGGTTGGGGCTACACCTTTGACCGCATGCGCACGCGCCGCCTGGTGCTGCGCAGCCAGGGCACGGCCGTCTCCGCGCGCACGCTGGCCGCCGCGCCGAAGGTGCCGGGCAAATACTTTTCGATCGCGCGGTGCTTCCGGTACGATCAGGTGGACGCGACCCACGCTCCCGACTTCTTCCAGATCGAGGGGATCGTCCTGGGGTCGGACATCACCTTCCAAACCCTGCTGGGTCTGCTGACCCTCTTCGCCCGCGAGGTGGCCCAGGCCCAGGAAATCCGTTTTACCCCAGCCTATTTTCCCTTCACCGAGCCTTCGGTCGAGTTGCACGTGCGCCATCCCCGTCTCGGCTGGATGGAGTTGGGCGGCGCGGGCCTCTTTCGTCCCGAAGTCACGCGTCCGCTTGGGGTGGACGTGCCAGTGATCGCCTGGGGCCTCGGCCTTGACCGCATGGCCATGGTCGCTTTGGAGATCCACGATATCCGCGATCTCTTCTCCGCCGACCTCGAGATGATCCGCTCCAAACGGGTCCAGTACTGACCACGCGCCATGCCGACCATCTCGATTAATCGCAAAGACCTCGACAAGCTCCTCGGGCGGCGCGCGACGGACAAAGACCTGGAGACCTGGCTGCCGTTGGTCAAGGGCGAAGTTAAAGACCACGACGCCGCCACCGGCGAGTTGCGGATCGAGCTGCAGGACTCCAACCGCCCCGATCTCTGGTGCGTCGAAGGCATCGCGCGCCAGATCCGGACCAAATTGAAGGGCATGCCCGAGGCCTATACCTATTTGAAAACGGCCAAAGTCCGGCAAGATCAGGTCCTCGTCGAGAAGGGCCTGGATCGCGTGCGTCCCTACATCGGCGCCTGCAAGGCGCGCCGGTACAAGGTCACGGAGGAAGGCCTGGCCCAGCTCATCCAGACCCAGGAAAAGCTCGCCGACATCTTCGGACGGAAACGTCGGACGGTCTCCATCGGGCTCTACCGGCTGCTTCCCATCAAGTTTCCCGTCACCTATGCGCTGGCTGATCCTGATCAGACAAAGTTCCGCCCGCTGGGCTATGACGAGGCGATGAGCCTGCGGGAGATTTTAGACATCCATCCCAAAGGCCAGGAGTACGGAGCGATCCTCTCAGGACACGACCGGCTCCCGCTGCTCCGCGACGCCCAGGGAACCGTGCTCTCATTTCCACCCATCATCAACAGCCGGGACATCGGCGAAGTGCGGGTGGGGGACAGCGATCTGTTCATCGAGGTCACCGGCACCGATCTGCGCATGGTGATGCTGGCCGTGAACATCTTCGCCGTCAACCTGCACGATCGCGGCGCGACGATCGAGCCCGTGGACATCGTCTACCCATATAAAACCGACAGGGGTCGGACGGTCAGGATGCCGCAGCCGGTCAGCCGGCCGCGCGCGATCAAGCTGGCAGAAGTCGGCAAGGCCCTGGGTGCCGAGCTGTCGCTCAAGGAAATCCGGGAGAGCCTCGTCTCCTACGGCTATTCGGTGAGCGGGAGCGGCCGGAGTCTGACAGTGACCCTACCGTCCTATCGCAACGATCTCATGCACCCGGTCGATGTCATCGAGGATGTGGCCATCAGCCGCGGGTACGGGACGTTTCACGCCGTCATGCCATCGGCCTTCACCGTGGGAGGCCTTTCGCGAATCGAGCAGCTCTCGGACAAGGTGCGCGAGCTGATGCTCGGCTTCGGCTTTCAGGAGATTGTCTCGAACATTCTGGGCTCGCGCGAGGACCTGGTCCAGAAGATGCGCGTGAGCGCTGAGCATCCAGACACCCGTTGTGTCGAGATCGAAAACGTCAAGTCCCAGAGCTATGAATGTCTTCGCCGGTGGATCCTGCCGTCGTTGCTGCGTATCGAGACCGCCTCCTCCCGCAGCTTCTATCCGCATCTGTTGTTCGAGGTGGGCGAGGCGGCCGTTCCGGATCAGCAGGCCGAGACGGGCAGCCGAACCGAGGTCCGCCTGGGTGCCCTGTCGGCCCATGCAAATGCGAACTTTTCCGAGACCCACTCCTTCCTGGAGTTGTTGTGTTTGTACCTCAACAAGCCCTATCGGCTTACACCGGTCGCCCATCCCTCCTTCATGGACGGGCGAGTCGCTCACATTATGATCGATGACAAGCCGGTGGGTCTGATCGGCGAACTGCATCCGGAGGTGCTGGAGCACTGGCAGATCACCATGCCCTGCAGCGTGTTTGAGCTGGCGCTCGATCCGTTCGTGATCTAGGCTTTGGCGAGCTGGGCCTTCGCCGTATCGACGAGCTTGGTGAAGCCGCCTGGATCGCGAATGGCCATCTCGGACATGACCTTACGGTCCAGATCGATGCCCGCCTTCTTCAGCGCGTTGATGAAACGGGAATAGAGCATACCGTTGGTCCGGCACGCCGCCGTGATGCGTGCGATCCAGAGCCGACGAAAATCACGCTTCCGGTTGCGACGGTCGCGATAGGCGTATTTCTGAGCACGGTCCACCGCCTCGGTCGCCGTCCTGAACAGCTTGCTCTTGGCTCCGTAGTAGCCCTTCGCCAGCTTGAGTCTTTTTTTGTGACGTGCGCGGGTCTTCGTCCCGCCTTTAGCCCGTGGCATGGTTGCGTTCTCTCCTTCCTCGATTCATCACTTGGGTAGCAGGATGCCAATCCGGTACACATCGCCCGGCGCCACGTGCGTCGGCGCGCTGAGCCTGCGCTTGCGGTTCCGGTTCTTGCTGGTCAGGATATGCCGCTTGTTCGCCTTGTTGCGCATGAGCTTGCCCGTTCCGGTTCTCCGAAACCGCTTCTTCACTCCTTTGTGGGTCTTCAGCTTTTGCCCCGCCATGATCGCCTGGTCTCCTTACATGATTTATTTTTTGGGCGCAAGCACCATCATCAGAAACCGCCCCTCCTGTCGAGGCGGCTGCTCGATCTGCGCCACGCTCCCGATCAAGGTCATCACCTTATCCAGCATGGCCCGGCCCATCTGCTGGTAGGCCATCTCGCGGCCCCGAAACATCACGGTGACCTTCGTCTTGTTCCCCTCGGCCAAAAACTCCTTCATCTGGCGGACTTTGGTCTCCAGATCGTGCTGATCGGTCCGCGGTCTCAGCTTGACTTCCTTGAGCTGCGTGCCCTTCTGATGCTGCTTGGCAGTGTGGGCTTTCTTGTTGAGCTCGTACTTGTATTTGCCATAGTCGATGATCTTGCAAACCGGCGGCTGCGCCGTGGGCGACACCTCGACAAGATCGTAACCCAACTCCTCCGCTTTCTTCAGGGCATCAGCCGTCGTCAGAATACCGAGCTGCTCGCTGTCCGGGCCAATGACGCGGATCGGTGAGACCCGGATCTCTCTATTGACCCTTAGTTTTAGAACTGCGATAGGGCACCTCTCCTTTCACCTGGTTCATTGCTTGGACAGGGCGCCTGCGGCGCCCCGCCCCTCCACATCCTGCTTCAAGTGATCCAGGAAGGCCTCGACCGTCATCGTCCCGGCATTACCTCCACCGCGCGAGCGGACTGACAGCGTCCCGTCCTGCGCTTCCCGATCCCCGGCCACCAGCATATAGGGCACCTTGGCCCGTTCGGCTTCCCGGATCTTCAAGCCCATCTTCTCACTGCGCAAGTCCGCCTCGACGCGGTACCCGGCCTCGGTCAGACGGCGCGTCACGTCCGTAGCGTAGTCCGCATGCTTGTCCGTGATCGCGATGACGACGGCCTGCACCGGCGCGAGCCACGTGGGAAAAGCACCCGCGTGGTGCTCGATCAGGATGCCGAAAAAACGCTCGATGGATCCCATCAGCGCGCGGTGAATCATGATCGGCCGGTGGGGCTGGCCATCCTCCCCCACAAACTCCAGCCCGAAGCGCTCGGGATTGTTGAAGTCCACCTGCACCGTCGAGCATTGCCACGCCCGTCCGAGCACGTCCTTGATCTTGATGTCGATCTTGGGTCCGTAGAAGACCCCTTCGCCGGGATCGACGCCGAAGGCCACGTTGCGGCTCTTGAGAGCCGCCTCCAGCCCTCTGGTCGCCTGCGCCCAGGCCTCTTCCGACCCCACGGCCTTCTCTGGCCGAGTGGACACAACGACCTGATAGTCCGAAAACCCGAAGGTCTTGAGCACGAAGAACGTAAAGTCCAGCACCCGGGCGACTTCCTCTTCTATCTGGTCCGGGCGGCAGAACAGGTGGGCATCGTCCTGCGTGAAGCCCCGCACGCGCATCAAGCCGTGTAGCACCCCAGACCGCTCGTAACGATACACTGTGCCTAATTCCGCGTAGCGCAGCGGCAGGTCCCGGTAGCTCCGCAGATGCGACTTATACATCATGATGTGAAAGGGGCAGTTCATTGGCTTGAGCTGATAGTCGCTCCCCTCCACCTGCATCGTCGCGAACATGTTCTCGCGGTAGTATTCGGTATGGCCGCTCGTCTTCCAGAGATCCAAACGGGCGACGTGGGGTGAATAGACCAGCATGTAGCCGTGCTTTTGATGCTGCTCGCGCCAGAAGTTCTCGATCTGCAGGCGCACCATGGCCCCCTTGGGCAGCCACAGGATCAGGCCGGGGCCGACCTCGTCGGTGACCGCAATGAGATCCAGTTCCTTGCCGAGCTTGCGATGGTCGCGTTTCTTGATCTCCTCCAGCTTGTGCAGGTAGGCGTCCAGCAGTTCCTTGGTCGGGAATGAGGTCCCGTAGATCCGCTGGAGCATCGGGTTGCGCTCATCGCCGCGCCAATAGGCGCCGGCGGCAGTCAGTAGCTTGATCGCATGGATGTGTCCGGTGGACGGCACGTGCGGCCCGCGGCAGAGATCGATGAGCCCGCCCTGGTCGTAGACGGAGACCGTCGGATCGGTGAACCCTTCAATCATCTCGCACTTGTAGTCCTCACCCCGCTGCTTGAAGAATCCGATGGCCTCCTCCCGCTTCATTTCGCTGCGCTGAAATGGCTTGTTGGCCTTGAGGATTTCCTGGATGCGGCCCTCGATCTTCTCGAGGTCTTCCGGAGTGAACGGCCGCTCGTAGGCGAAATCGTAATAGAAACCCTCTTCGATCGGTGGTCCGATGGTGAGCTTGGCGGTGGGGAAGAGGTCCTTGACCGCCTGGGCCATGATATGGGCACTGCTGTGGCGATAGATCTCTTTGCCCTCCGGCATGTCGAAGGTCACTGGGCCGATGTGGGCATCGGCTTCCAGCCGACGCGTCAGGTCCACCGGCTTACCGTCCACCAGCGCCGCGATCACGCCGTCCGGCAGCTTGCCGCTCGGGAGCGCCAGCGCGTCCCCCGCCGTCATGCCTCTCTGAGCGTTTTTTCTGGTTCCGTCAGGATAGGTCAGACTGATCAAGGAGTGGATCTTTCAGATGTGGCAGCCATGTGACAGTCGATGGTTCTCCAATGGATTTATGGTAGGCGCGGACGGTCTTGAACCGTCGACCTCTACCGTGTCAAGGTAGCGCTCTCCCCCTGAGCTACGCGCCTAGCTTGAAGCTGCATGCTAATACGCAGGCTTCAGTATTGTCAAGGTCGAAACCCTGCGTGGATTCAGGAAAAACCGTCGCTTGCCGTCATCTCTTGGCCAGCGGGATCTTGAGCGCTTGGATCTTCTTGCGGAGGGTGTTGCGATTGAGACCGAGGAGCGCAGCGGCCTGGTTCTGATTGCCGCCGGTTTCTTCCAGCACCAGCGAGATCAGCGGCTTCTCCACAGCTTTCATGAGCAACGGGTGGAGATCAGATCCCGCCCCCAGCTTCATGCGCCGCACGAAATCACGCAATTTGGCGCCGATGTATTCATCGAAGCCGAGTTCATGGAACAGTTTCGAGGATGACCGCCCAACCAGATGCCCATTGGAGAGCCCTTTCACGGTTTCGCTCGCCCGCCGCAAAAAGGGAGGTGTACCGACCAAGACGACGTGAGGCGTGCGGTTCATGGCTTCGGTCAAACTCTTCACCTCGTTCATCCAGTCCTTTCGAGACTCCACAATGACCGCATCGAACCGATGCTTCGGAGTCTTACGGATCGCGGCAGCGGCGTCCTTGGCAATCGTCACCACACAGTCAGGGCATTCGTGGCGATACAGTTCGGCGAGATCGGGATCGGCAGTCAACAACAGGACCTGAAAAACGTGTCGGGCAGACATGACCGCTCCGGATGGACTGGCTTGAGAAGACCGTACTATTAGCAGTCTGCCCGGAACCTGTCAAGACCGAGAATATGTCGGTAGGAAATTGTCAGAACTTTTCAGGTTGCGACCGAAAAGACCAACTCACCGTCCACCGCATTCACCCGCACCGTCTGCCCTTCTTTGAGCGTCCCGTCGAGCAGCTTCATTGCCAGCGGGTTGAGGATCTCGCGCTGGATCATCCGCTTGAGCGGGCGCGCGCCGTACACGACGTCGTAGCCGGTCCGTGCCAGATGCTGCTTTGCCCGGTCCGTCAGCACAAGCTGGATGTGGTGCTCTTCCAGACGGCGCCCCAACTGCCTTACTTGAAGTTCCACGATCGCCGTGAGTTGCTCCTGCGTCAGCGGGTGGAACACGACGATGTCGTCGATGCGGTTCAAGAACTCCGGCCGGAAGTGATCGCGCAAGACCTCGAGCGCGCGGCTTCGCATCTTGGCCTCATCCCCTTCCGCCGCCGCTTCCTGAATCTCACGGCTCCCGATGTTCGAGGTCATGATGATCACGGTGTTCTTGAAGTCCACCGTGCGGCCCTTGCCGTCGGTGAGCCGGCCGTCGTCCAGTAACTGCAACAGGACGTTGAGCACGTCCTGGTGCGCCTTTTCGATTTCATCGAACAGCACCACTGTATACGGCCGCCGGCGGACCGCCTCTGTGAGCTGCCCGCCCTCGTCGTAACCGACATAGCCGGGCGGCGCCCCGATGAGCCGCGCGACGGCGTGTTTTTCCAAGTGCTCCGACATATCGAGCCGGACCATCGCCTGCTCGTCGTCGAAAAGAAACTCCGCCAGGGCCCGCGCCAGCTCGGTCTTCCCGACGCCCGTCGGCCCCAGAAAGATGAAGGACCCCATCGGGCGCTTGGGGTCTTGTATCCCTGCGCGTGCGCGACGGACCGCGTTCGACACTGCCACGATCGCCTCGTCCTGGCCGATCACCCGCTGCCGGAGCCGATCTTCCATACGAACCAGCTTCTTGGTTTCGGCTTCGATGAGGCGGGTCACCGGAATGCCGGTCCACTTGGCGACGATGCGCGCGATGTCTTCGTCGTCCACCTCTTCTTTCAGCAAGCGGCTCTCGCCGTGCAGGCCCTGCAGGCGGGTATTCTCGGCCTGCAACTGCTTGGTGAGTTCGGTCGTCCGCCCATACCGCAGCTCGGCTGCCCGTCCCAGGTCGCCCTCGCGCTCGGCGCGCTCGGCTTCCTGCTTGGCGTTCTCCAGCTTTTCCTTGATCTCGCGAATCTTCTTGATGGATTCCTTTTCCGCCTGCCATTGCTTGGTCAGGGCTTCGGTCTCCTCGCGCAGCTGCGCGAGCTCCCGCTCGATCTTCTCCAGTCGGCCTCGCGCGGGTGCATCCTTGTCCCGCCGGATCCCCTCCCGTTCAATTTCAAGCTGGCGGATCCGCCGCATGCGTTCGTCCAACGGGGTAGGCATGCTGTCGATCTCCATGCGCAGACGCGATGCCGCCTCGTCCACGAGATCAATGGCCTTGTCCGGCAGAAACCGGTCGCTGATGTATCGTTTCGACAGCATGGTCGCGGCGATGAGCGCCGAATCCTTGATTCGTACTCCATGGTGGACTTCGTACCGCTCCTTGAGCCCGCGCAGGATCGAGACCGTGTCCTCGACGGACGGCTCGGATACGAGCACCGGCTGGAACCGGCGCTCCAGCGCGGGGTCCTTTTCGATGCGCTTGCGGTATTCGTCGAGCGTGGTGGCCCCCACGCACCGGAGATCGCCGCGCGCGAGCGCCGGCTTGAGCATGTTGGAGGCGTCCATCGCGCCTTCCGCCGCGCCAGCGCCGACCAGGGTGTGAATCTCGTCAATGAAGAGGATGATGCTGCCGGCGCCCTCTTCCACCTCGCGGAGCACCGCCTTCAGCCGATCCTCGAACTCGCCGCGGAACTTGCTGCCGGCCACCAGCGCCCCCATGTCCAGCGCCACCACTCGCCGGTTCTTGAGACCTTCCGGCACATCGCCGTTGACGATCCGCTGGGCCAGCCCTTCGGCGATGGCGGTCTTGCCCACGCCGGGCTCGCCGATCAGGCAGGGGTTGTTCTTGGTGCGGCGCGAGAGGACTTGAATCACGCGGCGGATTTCTTCGTCGCGACCGATGACCGGATCCAGCTTGCCTTTGCGGGCCAGGTCGGTGAGGTCGCGGCTGTACTTGGCTAGCGCCTGATACTTTTCTTCAGGCTCCTGGTCGGTGACGCGCTGGGTCCCTCGGATGGCGGTCAGCGCCGAGTAGAGACGGTCCTTCGTAATACCCTGCCGCTTGAATACTCCCGCGGCCGCGCCGCCCCCATCCGCGATCGCCAGCAGCAGATGCTCGGTGCTGAGATATTCGTCCTTGAAGCGCTCCGCTTCCTGCTCCGCGGCCGAGAACACATCGTTCAAGCGATGCGTGATGCTCACCTGCCCGGCGCCGGATCCGGAGACCTGGGGAATTTTCTTGAGTTCCTGCTCGAGATCGCGGCTGAGTGTCGTGAGATCGACTCCCAGTTTTTGGAGCAGGTTGTGGGTCAGGCCCTCCCGTTGCCGGACCAGGGCCAACGCGAGGTGCTCGACATCGATTTGTTGGTGCCCCGCGCGCTCGGCCAGTTTCTGGGCTTCGGCCAGGGCCTCTTGGGTCTTGATGGTCAGTCGGTCAAACCGGATCATGATTCTCCTTTTGGCGCGTCTACACGCCACTCCTGACTAAGGGATAAGGCGGAGCGAAAAGAAGTCAAACCGGCCTCCTGTTTTTTTCCTTGACAGGGCCGGATAATTTACTGTATAAAGCTATTAACATGTATTCCTATCGGATAAGTAGGAATTAGCAAAATGTACTTTTCAGCCAAGGGCGAATACGGCATTATGGCAGTTCTCGATCTGGCACTGGCCAATGGTGAGGCTCCCGTCCAAGCCAAGACGATTGCAGATCGGCAGGGTATTCCGCTCCGGTTCCTGGAGCACATTCTCAGTGCGCTCCGCCACGCCGGCCTCGTGGAGAGTTCCCGTGGCGCGCATGGAGGCTATCGCTTGGCCAGGCCTGCCGACAAGATCCGCGTGGGCGACGTGATCCAGGCCGTGGATGGGCCGATCGCCATGACAACCCGCGCCCTGCCCCGTCACGGAAACGGGAATGGCCATCGCACCAGTCACGGCTCCATCGTCCAAGGCGTTTGGAAAGAGGTCAAGGACAAGGTCCTGGAAACCCTGAACCACACCACGCTGGCCGACCTGTGCCGGCGGGCGCGCGACCTCGAAGAACAACGAGCGTTGATGTACCACATCTGAATCCTTGGAGTACTTGACATGAAGACGCCATCCACGCAGACCACACAGACGACGCCGATCCCCACTGAGATCCTCAGGGAGATCGAGTCGTTCGAGGAAGAGGCCGCGAAGGTTCTGCGCAACGAGCTGTCGCTGGACATGTTCCGGCCCTTCCGCCTCCAGCACGGCATCTACGGCCAACGCCAGCCCGGCGTGCAGATGGTCCGGATCAAGATTCCGTTCGGCGGCCTGAACTCGATGCAGCTCCGCGTCATCGCCGAGATGGCCGACCGCTACGCCACCGGCGTGGGCCATGTGACCACGCGCCAGGACATCCAATTGCATTATGTCTCGCTCGAGCACGTGGGGACGATCATGCGGGGGTTGGCTGAGGTCGGCGTGACGACACGCGAGGCCTGCGGAAACACCGTCCGCAACGTCACGGCCTGCCACTTGGCGGGCGTTTGCCAGGGCGAGGTCTTCGACGTGACGCCGTACGCCAAGGCGGTCTCCGCGCACCTCCTGCGCAATCCGCTCAACCAGAGCCTGCCGCGCAAGTTCAAGATCGCGCTGTCCGGGTGCCGGCACGATTGCGCCATGACGCCCATCCACGACCTCGGCTTCCTGGCGGCCAAGAACCCAGATGGCACTATCGGCTTCCGGGTGACTGCAGGCGGCGGACTGGGCTCCGCGCCACGCCTCGCGCACCTTCTGCGCGAGTTCATGCCGATGACGGACCTGCTGCCCACCTGCGACGCGATCATCAAGGTCTTCGACAACCTGGGCAACCGGAAGAACCGCAACAAGGCGCGGATGAAATTCGTCATCGAGAAGCTAGGCTTCGAGGAGTTCAAGCGCCGGTTCGAGGCTGAGTACGCCGTCATCCGCAAAACCTACGACGGCCGCGGCTTGAACCTGCCGACGATCCTGGACGATCCGCCGCAATTGATCCAACCGGTCCGCTCGAACGGCGGAACCGGAGCGACGAAGGGGAACGGCGGAGCCGGAGGCAACGGCCACGAGGAAACGCCGTACGAAATGTGGCGGCGGACAAACGTGGTCCTGCAGAAACAAGCAGGGTTCTCGACCGCCTTTCTCCGCCTGCCCATGGGCGATATCACCTCTTCCCAGATGCTCGAGGTGGCCGACCTGATCGACGAATTCTCCAACGGCAACATCCGCACCACGATCCAACAGAATCTGTGCGTGCGCTGGGTGCCGAACGAGAAGGTGCAGGGCCTTTACGAGCGATTGGTCGCGGTGAACCTGGGCGATCCCGGGGCCGAGCTGGTCGAGGACATCATCGCCTGTCCCGGCACTGATACTTGCGGCCTGGGTATCACGTCCTCCAAAGGCCTGGCGCGCGCCCTGGCCGAGGTCTTTCCCGCCGGCAATGTTCCGGAGGATCTCAGGAACGAGTCGGTGAAGATCAGCGGCTGCCACAATTCCTGCGCCCAGCATCACATTTCCACCATCGGGCTCCACGGCGTCGGGAAGCGGATAGGCGAGCACTTCGCGCCGCACTATGAACTGCACCTCGGCGGACGGATCGACGGTGTGCCGAAGATCGGCCAGATGACGGTCAAGCTGCCGGCCAAGAACGTCCCGGCTGCCGTCTCGCGCCTTCTGGACTTCTGGCGGCAGAACCGCCGCGAGGGGGAACGGCTCTTGGACTTCATCGAGCGGACCGGCAAAGCGAGGCTCAAAGAAGAACTCATCCCCTACACCATTGTGCCGACCTTCGAGCAGGATCCGTCGTACTACTTCGATTGGGAAGGCGAAGCAGAGTTCATCATGGAAGACCTCGGCCCCGGCGAGTGCGCGGGGGGGGCCCTGGAGATGATAGAAAACCGCATCCTCGAAGCCGAGCAGGAGCTGTACCAGGCCCGGCTGCTCGAAGGGAAGGAACAGCACGCCGCGGCGGTGAACAAGGCCTATCGGGCCGTGCTCGCGGCCGCCAAGGCGGTGTTGGTCGTGGACGGAATCGATCCCAACACGGATGCCGAAACCTTCAGCGAGTTCGAACGGCGGGTCGGCGTCACCGGGCGCATCGCCTCGGACTACGTCGCTCCCTCCGCGAAGATCGGGGACCTCGGCCCCAAGGACACGACGGCCGCGTTCACCGCCGAGAAGATGGCCTATGCGAAGGGCTTTGTGGAAGCGTGCAAGGTCCTGACGGAGGGTATGAGTCAGGACCTCAAGTTGAAGGACCTGAACGAGAAACAAGCAATAGGAGAGTGCGCCATGCCGATCCCTGCAGCTCCCGGTTCCGAGCCTTCTTCGAAATCCGTGACGACGCTGGACCTGCGCGGCGTCATGTGCCCGATCAACTACGTCAAGACGAAGCTCAAGCTCGAGATGATGGACGAGGGCCAGATCTTGGAGGTCTGGCTGGACGCAGGCGATCCAATCAAGAACGTACCCCAGTCGCTGCGGAACGACGGGCAAAAGGTGATCTCGGAAGTGCCGGCGGACAACTTTTTCAAGGTGACGGTTGAAAAGGTTGCATGATGGCGACGACACCCACTGCCGATCTGCAGGCCCTGAGCGACGCCTTCGAAACACAGGCGCCGCAGGACGTCCTGGCGTACGCGATCGGGATGTATTTCCCGGACATCGTGCTCGCCAGCAGCTTCGGCGCCGAGGACGTCGCGCTGATCGACATGGTTCACCGGATCAATCCCAAGACACCGATCCTGTATCTCGATACGGATTTCCTGTTCAAGGAAACCTACGAAACGCGCGACCGGCTGATCAAAAAATACGGGATCGCGCCGATCCAGGTGAAATCCTTGCTCACTCCGGAGCGGCAGGCTGAGAAGTTCGGCGACAAGCTCTGGGAACGCCAGCCCGACGAATGCTGCAATCAGCGGAAGGTGGAACCGCTGATGCGGGCCCTGAAAGGGTACAGGGCCTGGATCACCGGCGTCCGCCGCGACCAGTCGCCCACCCGCGCCAACGCCAAGCTGGTCGAATGGGACCAGAAATTCCAGTTGGTTAAGTTCAATCCGCTGGCCAAGTGGAAGTGGGAGGACGTCTGGACCTACATCAAGCGCTACGAGGTTCCCTACAATCCGCTCCACGACCGGAACTATCCGAGTATCGGCTGCACCTACTGCACCAGGCCGGTTCAGCCAGGCGAGGACCCGCGGGCCGGCCGTTGGGCCGGCATGGCCAAGACCGAATGCGGATTACATCCGAAATAACGTCATGGAAACCCATCTCCGCCAGCTGGAAGACCAGAGCGTCTACATCTTTCGCGAGGCCTACAAGCACTTTGATCATCTCGCGATGCTGTGGTCCATGGGCAAAGACTCCACAGTGCTCCTGTGGCTTGCCCGCAAGGCGTTCTTCGGACACGTCCCCTTTCCGCTGATCCATATCGACACGAGCTACAAGATCCCGGCCATGATCGAGTACCGGGACCGCATCGCTCGTGAATGGCGGCTGAACCTCATCATCGGCCAGAACAAGGAGGCCTTGGCCAACGGCATGAACCACCAGCTGGGACGCGTCGCCTGCTGCACCGCCCTCAAGACCAACGGCCTCAAAAACCTTATCGCCGAAAAGGGGTACACAGGCATCATCCTGGGAGTGCGTGCCGACGAGGAAGGGACGCGCGCCAAGGAACGCTACTTCTCGCCACGCGACAAGCACGGCGACTGGGACTTCCGCGAGCAACCTCCGGAATTATGGGACCAGTTCAAGACCACATTCCCCGAGGGTACGCACATCCGGATCCATCCCCTGCTCGACTGGACCGAGATCAATATCTGGGAATACATCCGGGCCGAGAACATCCCGATCATCGATCTCTACTTCGACAAGGGCGACGGCACCCGCTACCGGAGCCTCGGCTGTGCCCCCTGCACGGCGCCGATCAAGTCCACCGCCAAGACCCTTGACGAGATAATCGAGGAGCTGCGCCGCACGACCGTCGCCGAGCGGTCCGGCCGCGCCCAGGACGAAGGGCGCGGGATGGAGCTCTTGCGCAAAGACGGCTATATGTAACAATCATGCCGATGCTTGCACCCAGCGCCCCGCGCGCCAGAGAACATCTCAATATCGTCATCGTCGGCCACGTGGACCACGGCAAGTCCACGCTGCTGGGACGCCTCTACGCAGACACGCATTCGCTCCCGGAAGGCAAGCTCGACAAAGTTCGTGACATCTGCCGCCGGCAGGGTAAGGAGTTCGAATACGCCTTCCTCTTCGACGCCTTCCTCGAAGAGCAGGAACAGGGCATCACGATCGACACCGCCCGTACGTTCTTCGCATGGCAGGACCGCCATTACATCATCATCGACGCGCCGGGCCACAAGGAGTTTCTGAAAAACATGATCTCCGGCGCGGCGCGCGCCGAGGCGGCGCTGCTGGTCATCGACGCGCAAGAAGGTGTCAAGGAGCAATCGAAGAAGCACGGGTACCTGCTGTCGCTGCTCGGCGTCCGGCAAGTCGCCGTCGTCGTCAACAAGATGGACCTGGTCAGCTATCGGCAAGGTGTGTTTGAGGCGATCGAAAAAGAGTACCGGGCCTTCCTGGCCCAGCTCAAAGTCACGCCGGAGCGGTTCGTGCCGGTTAGCGCAAAACTTGGGGATAACATCGCCAACCCCAGCGCCAATATGCCGTGGTACCACGGCCCGACGGTGCTGGACAGCCTCGGCTTGTTCCGGAAAGAAACCGAGCGGGAAAAGCAGCCATTGCGTTTTTCCGTGCAGGACGTCTACAAATTCGATGCGCGCCGGATCATCGCCGGCCGCATCGCCACCGGGCGGGTGAAGGTCGGCGACCGGCTGGTCTTTTCACCCTCGAACAAATCGGCCACCGTCAAGACGATCGAAGCCTTCAACGTGGAGCCGGTCCCCACGGAGGCGACAGCCGGCCAGTCCACCGGCATCACGCTCGACGAGCAGATCTTCATCGAGCGGGGCGAGATCGCCTCGCATGAGGACTCGGCACCGCTGGTCTCCACGACGTTCCGGTGCAACCTCTTCTGGATGGGACGGCGCCCGCTCGAGACCGGCAAGAAGTACCTCTTGAGACTGGCGGCCCGCGAGGTGGACTGCGAAGTGGCCATCATCCACCGGATCATCGACGCCGCCGACCTCGCTTCCCGTGAGACTCGGTCGATCGTCGGCAGGAACGAAGTCGCCGAGCTGACGATCCGCACGAAGGCGCCCATCGCGTTCGACCTGTATGGCGACTCCGAAGTCACCGGCCGCTTCGTCCTCGTGGATCAGTACGACGTATCCGGAGGGGGCATTCTCACCGAAGCGATCCGTGACGAGCATACGGTCCTGCGCGAGGAGGCCCGCCGGCGCGACATCGCGTGGGTCAAGGGTGACGTCGGAGTCGAAGACCGGGCGAAATACTTCGGCCACCGCGCCGCCCTGGTGCTCATCACCGGCGGCCGCCACACCGGAAAATCCTTCCTGGCCCGGAGCCTGGAAGACCGGCTCGTGGCCGATGGTCGCCACGCCTATCTGTTGGACGGCGCCAACCTGCGCCGCGGCCTTGACGCGGACTTGGTCGATGAGGATTCCGGCGAGATCGTCAGGCGGTTCGGCGAGGTCGCGCGTCTGCTGATCGACACGGGGCTGATCGTGGTGTCGACCACCAATGCATTCGGCGGAGCGGATCATCAACCGATCCGCACGCTGGTCCACCCTGCTCCCGTCATTGCCGTGCACATGTCCAAGAGCGAGGAAGTCATTCCTCCCAACACCGATCTGGCCTTCGCCGGGCCCAAGGACTTCGACGCCCTCGCCGACCAGATCGTCAAAGAACTGAAGACCCGCGGCGTCCTCGCCGAGGCCCTCGGCGCCAAGCCCCAGTTCCACTACTCGATTTAGGTCCTTAGGGTCTTCGCGCATTGCCGGCGGCCTCTCTATGAGCACACCGCGACGAAAACCGGAATCCCGCAAGTCGAAAAAATATTGGTCAACAGAGGTGACGGTGCACAGCAACGCGCTCGACCTGGAACGGGATGTCTTCAAGCTTTCAAGTCCCGCGAAAATCGCGGCATCGCTCAAGCGTTCCGCCGAGACAAGCACCAGGCGAAAAGGCACGCCTTATCAATCGGCGATGTCCATGCTGAACTTCTACATCAACCGCGCCGGCAAGGGTCTCAGCGAGAGCCGAAGGCAAACCTTGGAGCGAGCGAAGGTGCAATTGCGAAAACTGTACGGCCGGGACTAGACTACCGCGAAATGTCTATCACGATGCAGGACATCATCGCGAAGGTCGGCAAGGGCGAGAAGGGCGCCAAGGATCTGACCTATCAAGAGGCCGCGAGCGCCATGCGCCTGCTGCTCGAGGGCCAGGCGACGCCCGCGCAGGTCGGCGCGTTTCTTATTGCCATGCGGATCAAGGGCGAATCGGTCACCGAACTTGCCGCGTTCACCGCCGTGGCGCGCGAGTACGTGCCGCCTCTGCCGGTCCCGCCCGACCTCGGATTCGTGGACATTCCCACGTACGCGGGCAAACAGGATAGCTGGCACGCGCTCTTACCGGCCGCAATCGTTGCTGCGGCCGCGGGGGTCCCCGTGCTGCTCCACGGCTACGACGGCGTCCCCAAGAGGCTCTCGACGGCAGCGATCGCCGCGAAGCTCGGTCTTCCCATAGACAGGGAGCCGAAGCAGGTGGCGGAATACCTCGCACAGAAAGGGCTGGCGTACCTCGATGTCGGTCTCTATCACCCCCTTGTCTTCCGCTTCCTGGAAATGCGGAAAGAACTGGGCGTGCGCAGTTTCTTCCAGCCCATCGCCAGGATGATGAACCCGGGGCGAGGTCAGACTTCCATCATCGGCATGTCGCACCCGCCCTATTTCGAGAAGATCGTGGAGGCGCTGCGGATGCTGGGCACCCCACGGGCGCTCGTCGTGCGCGGGCTCGAAGGCGAGCCGGAGCTGTCGGTCAGCTCCCTCACCAAAACCATCGAGTTGCGGGACGACCGCATCAGTCCGTTCACCATTCAACCAAAAGATTTCGACATGACGTTCGGACGCATCGAAGAACTGGCCGCAGCCGGCATTGATGGAGAAGCAGCGCTGATCACGAAGATCCTCGGGAACGAGGTGAAAGGCGCCAAGCGGGACTGGGTGCTGATGAACGCCGCGATGATTCTCTACGCCGGCGGCAAGGCCCCTTCGATTCGCACCACTCTCCCCCTCGCCCAGGAAGCCCTCACCTCCGGCGCGGCAAAGAAGAAACTGGCAGAGTTGATGCAATCATAGGTGTTGCTACTGCGTTTCAACACATAACCAAGGGAGGAGATGCGTGATGACCAAGAAGTTGCGCCTCGTACATTGCACAAAGCTGTCGCTGTTCGTGATCCTGGCGCTTGCCCTGGCCGGGTGTGCCGGCTACGGGAGTAGCTCGGGATCAGCGGACGCCCAATTCACCGCGGTAGAAGTAGAAGGCCAGAAAATCTGGCAAGGCGGGGGCACGGTGGATCTCAAAGGCCGTGACTCCATTACTCTGAAAGTGACCAATACGCTGGCGGCGGACCATGGCTTTTCCATCGATACCATGAAGGTCCAAGACGTGATCAAAGCAGGCGAGTCCAAGACGATCACGGTGCCGCGTGGGAATATCGACACGATGGTCACCGAGCATCGCGTGTACTGCCAAATTCATCCCAAGCACGTCGCCGCCACGCTCAGAGTGATTAACCCATAACATTATTCCCTAGCCTAGGTGGCGCGGCGCTCGCCGCGCCACCCCAGGAATCGCACAGGTGAAGCACATCCTGTTTGTCTGTGTCGAGAATTCGTGCCGGAGTCAGATCGCGGAGGCGTTTGCGCGAATGCAGGGGACCGGCGCCGTTGAGCCGCACAGCGCGGGCTCTAAGCCGTCGGGACAGGTCAACCCTCAGGCCGTCGCCTCCATGCGCGAGCTGGGTTACGACCTTGGTGAGCACGTTTCAAAGTCCCTGTCCGAGATTCCCGCCATCGAGTATGACGTGGCCGTGACGATGGGCTGCGGCGACGCCTGCCCGAACGTCCGCGCCAAGCAGCGCGAGGACTGGGCTATTCCTGATCCGAAAGGGATGCCGCCGGAGGAGTTCCGGGCCGTGCGGGACTCGATCCGGCGGAAGGTTCAGGAGCTTTTGGCGAAGCTGGCGTAAGGTCGGCGCTCACATGCGCCCAAAAGCGAAGGTCTGCATCGCTCTGGCTCTCACGGCCCAGGCTTTTCCGTTGGATGAGGTAGATCCCCAACACCATGGAATACAGGACCACGACAAAGAACACGAGTGGCAGGACGAAATTAAAGAAGGTCGAGGGGCTGCTGAAGTCAGACCACACGTACGCCGCAACCCCGAGCATCAATATCAACAGGTGAACCATAAAATTGACACCCTTTCAGGCCCCATGATAGGTTTGGAACAGATTGTGAGGGATTTCACGCAGCGATGGCAACCCCCAACCTCAAGGACATTCTCGGAAAGCTGAAGTACTCTGACGACGCCAAGGTCGTCCAGCAGATCACCGAGCAGATGAAAGCCGTCAAGGGCCGCATGGCCGCCGTCCGCCACAAGCTGGTCGTCATGAGCGGCAAGGGCGGCGTCGGCAAGAGCATGACCACGGTGAACCTCGCGCTGGCCTTCGCACGGCAGGGCCACAAGGTCGGCGTGCTGGACGTGGACCTGAACGGTCCCTGCGTCCCCCAGATGCTGGGCATGCGCGGCCAGCGCTTCATCATCACCCCCGACGGCGCGATTCCTCCCGTCGGCCCACTCGGCATGAAGATCGGCTCCATGGATTTCTTTCTCGATGAGCTCTCGCCCGTCCGCTGGAAAGGCCCGATGGATCTCAGTCCCGTCTGGCTCGGCCTGATGGAAATGAACGTCCTACGCGAGTTCATCGCCGACATCGCCTGGGGCGAAGTGGATTACCTCCTGGCCGACCTTCCGCCCGGCGCCGCCGCCGACAAGCCCCCGGTCATTGCCGGCTTCATTCCCGATCTAGACGGCGCCATCGTCGTGACGACTCCATCCGCAGTGGCCTCGGACGTGGTGCGGAAGTCTATTGCTTATGCCCGTGACCTCGGCATCAAGGTGCTGGGGATCGTCGAAAACATGAGCACGTACCGATGCCCGCAGTGCGGGACCGAAAGCGAGCTGTTCGAGGGCGATACGGAAGCCATGTGCCGGGCGCTGGACCTGCCGCTCCTGGGCCGCATCCCCTTCGACCGGACCCTGGCGCAATCCTTCGACAAGGGCGTGCCGTTGATCGATGGTGACTATCCGACCCTCAAGCGGTATGATGAGATCGTGAACCGCATCAAGACGCTTGTGGATTATAAGAAAATCATGGCCACACAACTATAGGAGTCCTCCATGAAGTTCGTCTGCATGAAATGTGAGACTTACATGAACTTCGAAAAAGTCGAGAAGCCGGCGGAAGGCTCGCTCGGCGTGTTCTTCGGGTGCCCGTCCTGCGGCGCGCGTTTCACGATGGTCACCAACCCCGGCGAGACCCAGATGGTCAGCTCCCTCGGCGTGCAGCTCGGCGGCCGAACCGTTGACGCCCAGCCGTTCGAGATGACGCGCGGGGGGCTGCGAGCAGAAGGCGAGGGCCAGGCCGAAATGGCCAACTATCTCAAAGAACACTACAGCGAGAAACCAGCCGCGGCCCCCGCGCCCGCGGAAGGGGAAAAGAAGACCGGCGGATGCCCGTTCTCCGCCGTGGTGGCCCAGATGGGTCTCGGAGCAAGCACCACCGCCGGAGCGTCCACGACATCCGAATTTGAATGGACGCCGGACGCGCTGGAGCGGCTTGAGAAGACGCCGTCGTTCGTCCGTCCGATGATCAAGGGCGGGGTCGAAGCCTATGCCCGCAAGCACGACTACAAGAAGATCACGCTCCAGGTGATGGACGACTCGAAGAACGCCACGGAAGGGCTTCCCTGGGCGCCGGCCGCCGAAAAGCGCTTGGAGAACATCCCGGACTTCATCCGGCCGATGGCTCGGAGGGAAGTTGAACGGATCGCCCAGGAGCGCGGCGCCGCCGTCGTCACCGAGGCCATCATGGATGAGGCCAAGATCAAGTTCATGAACTTCATGTGACGGCGATGGCCTTCCGGGCCGTTCTCTTCGCACTCCTCCTCTCTTTCTCTTCGCTCGCCGAGCAGGCTTTCGCCGCCACCTGGGTCTATACCGCCGATGAAAGCGAGGGGGCCATCTCGGTCATCGACGCCGACGCCGGCAAGAAGCGGGCATCCATCCGCGGGCTGCGCGCGCCACACAACATCCACCTGGGCCCCGATGGCATGCTCTATGCGACGGACGGCCCCGCCAATCAGGCCATCAAATTGGATCCCGACAAGCTCCGCATCGTCGCCCGGTGGGAGGTTGGCAAAGGCCCGGCGCATATCTTCATGACGCCGGATAAACGGCTTCTCCTGAACACCAACACCGAGTCCGGCGATGTGACCATCACCGACGCCGCCACGCTCACCACGATTGTGACGGTTCCGGTCGGCAAGAGCCCCCATGGCCTCGCGATTTCGCCAGACGGCAAGTTCGCCTACGTCGCGAATCTCGTCGGCAAGGACCTCGCCATCATTGACATCGGCGCGAAGAAGGCCGTCGCCTCCGTGCCTCTCGACGACGCGGCCGTGCAGGCCTGGGTGGACCCATCCGGCAAGTTCGTCTATGTCACAGGATCGAACAGCAGCCAGGTGTTCAAGATTGACACGGGATCACGGGCGGTGGTAGCCCGTTTCCCGGTGGGCAAGCTGCCAGCCCAGCTCGGCATCACCCCGGACGGCAAATATCTGATCTCGTGCGATCAGGAATCAGCGCAGCTCACCATCATCGATGCCGCTACCGGCAAGCTCGTCAAGCAGCTTGCCCTCGGGAAGTGGACACACGGCATTTCGTTCAGCCAAGACGGCACGCGCGCCTTCGTCACTAACACGAAGAGCGACGATGTCTCGGTCGTGGACCTCGCCACTCTGACCGAGATCAAACGGATCAAGGTCGGCAAGGGACCCAACGGCATCGCCGCCAGTTACCCGAATTCGCCGATCAAGAAGTAGGAACGGACGGGAAGGAGCGCGTCGGGGTACTCGTTGCTCTTGGTTGCAACGGGTCATCGCTTGTGGTGGGCGGGTGTGAATGTCCCCAGAACCACCGCCCGTTTCGCGCCGGTCACGTTCGGCAAGTTGCACGGAACGCCCTTGACGTGCTGATAGGCGAAGATCGCGAAGGCCACGGCTTCCAGCGCGCGCCCGTCCCAGCCGAGCGCTTCGATGGGACGCACCGGCACACCTATCATGTCCTGCAGCATACGTATAAGGGTCGGGTTCTTCGCACCGCCGCCGCTGATGAACACTTCCTCGACCCGCCGCGGCAGGAATTTTAGCGCGTCCGCGATCGTGCGGGCCGTGTACGCCGTGGCTGTCGCGACCAGGTCTGCATCCGACAGACCAAGCAGCTTGCCCTGCCGGAGAAAGAAATCGAGGAACCGTTCTCCAAACTCCTCACGTCCCGTGGATTTCGGTGGCCGACGCCGCAGAAATGGATATTCGAGAAGCGTTTGCAGCAGCTCCTCATGCGGCGTTCCGCCACGCGCCAGGCGGCCGCCGAGATCAAACGTTTGCCGGCCAGCAGTGATATATCGCACGATACCGTCGATCACCATGTTCCCCGGTCCCGTGTCGAAAGCCCGGACCTCGCCAAGCCCTCCGTGCGCCGGCAGATAGGTGAGGTTGCTGATCCCCCCGATATTGACCACCGCACGCGAGAGGGATAGATGACGGAAGAGAAGAGCATGTAGATAGGGTGCGAGCGGCGCGCCCTCCCCGCCAGCGGCCATGTCCCGGCTGCGGAAATCAGCCACCGTCGTGATGCCGGTCCTTTCGGCAATGATGGCCGGCGCCCCGAGCTGTAGGGTGGAGCGGACCGTGCCGAGGCCCGGTTCGCGGCGGGGACGCGGCAGGTGATGGAGCGTCTGCCCGTGCGAGCCGATCAGCGCCACGCGATGCGGAGGGACCTTCGCTGCCTTCAGTGCTCTGAGCGCCGCGCGGGCGAACCATTCTCCCAGCACCGCGTTCAGGTGACAGACGTCGGCCACAGTGCCGCGCGCCATCGCCTCCAGCAATCGGGCCCGAAAGGGAGATGGGTACGGAAACGTGCGGAACGCCAGCAGCTTGACCTTCAGCTTGTGGCCTGTCCCGCCGATATCCACAAGCGCGGCGTCCACCCCGTCGGCAGAGGTTCCGGACATCAAGCCGATGATTTTCATTGGGGACGGAGTGCTACCGGGAATATCTCAAGGGGTAAGCGCCGGCTATTTTCTTAGGTGCGCTTTCGTGAGCCTTGTCTTTCTTCGGATACGCCTTTCCACTCGGCAGCCAAGCGATCAAGGTCGCCAGTTCTTTTCACCAATTCGCTTGTCATATCCTTGATTTGGGCAGTGAGCTTATCGCGTTCCTGTTCGATCTCGACCAGTCTGCTCACTGTCGCCCTCTGCCGTTCCACATCGAGCTTCAATTCTTCGCAAGCGGCCTGCAATACCTTGACGTGGTCATTTGCCGATTCCAGATCATGGGCCAGTCTCAACAGATGCTCTTCTTTCGCGCTCAGCTCCCTCCGTAGGGTCACGCAGGTCTCCCCGCCCTGCTGCGCGCGGACCTCAAGTTTTTGAAGAGTCTGCGTCCACTCCAAAACCTCTCCGGGATCGAGAGCGGGAGTCTCAGGAAGACTTCCTCCGGTTTTCAAGGCGTTCACGGCTGCTTGCAACCAATCTATGAAGACCGTGACTTCACGCAGTCGGACACCCAGCACGGACGAGGCAGCCGTCCGTCCGGAAATGGGATCCTCCTGCATCGTCGCCGGTTCCGCCTCTGCTCCAGTCTGCTCCAGGACGCCGTCCTGCGGCGCCATCTTCTGAGAGAAACCTTGAACCGCGTCGGGCGCCTGACGGATATATTCCAGGAGGGCGGCTACACAGTGCCTACAAAGAGGCGCCTCAGTGGAAGGACATGAGCACTGGGCCACCAGCGTACCGTCGGTCAACCGGATCGTTTGCTGGTAGCGACCGCGGTCCCCGCTCACCTCTGCTGTGATTCTTGTCTCATCGGCCTGAACGATTCGAGCACGACGCTCGTTACAGTATTTTTGGCCGATGGCATACGCCGACATCGGGACCACCGCCTGAACCATTTCCGGCTGTAACTGGCTCAGTCGCTGAGCCGTGCAAGGAATCTGATTTCGCGAGAGCGCCTTCATGGGTCGACTCCCTCTATGCCGGCAGGCCTCATGCGGCGCCTTTATGGGACGAAGAGGAGCTATCATGTTTTCTGGGCTGGTGCAGTAATAATTTGGGCTCGGCGAGCGCGTAGTGTGAGTACCCATAGGCCGCGTAGTAGGCTCGCTGCATATTCACGTAGTCGTTCAAGACCACACCTTCGATCTGTCTTCTTTCTAGGAAATCCAACGCCTCGATGACGACTCGTTGCGGGGTCTTCCCGCCTCTGACCACCATCAAGATGCCGTCCACGATCTCCGCATACAGGCTCATGTCGGCCATCGGGAGAATGGGTGGCCCGTCCACAATCACCAGAACGTCTCGATGCCTGAGGCTATCGAGCAATTTCTGCATTTCTCCCCGCATGGCAGGCAAGCTGAACTGGTCCCCGTTACTCTTACCTGCGCACAGGACCCTGAGATTGCGATGCGCATGCTGGAAGAGTGCCGCATTCAAGTCGCATTCCCCTGCCAGGACATTCATCAACCCTTTATCGTCGTGACGCCCAAGCCGCGCGCTGACGGCCGCGTTCCGCATATCTCCGTCGATCAGAATCGTATCGACCAGGTAGTCTCTGGCCAACGTCACCGCCAACCCCACCGCCACCGTCGTCTTGCCCTCACCGACGAGCGCGCTCGTGATGGCTAGAATCCGCGCTCCCTTCTTGTCCCGCAATTGAATCACGCGACCGGCCAGCACGCGAAACTGTTCGGCGCTCAGCGCATTCATATTCTCTTGAGCGACCAGTTGGGTTTGATTCCTCTTCGACCTCCAAGGTAACTCATCGAACAATTTGGCCGGCCAAGCCCGCGCCCGGCGAGGTTCCACGGTGATGGAAGGCTCAGCCTCAGGCGAGTAGTCGCGCTCCCATGAACCCG
>Ga0207646_10001692_pt1 | contig 26802 bp, 24 predicted proteins | sample KBSK5502metaG_FD_184343 | JGI IMG/M metagenome (GOLD analysis project Ga0207646, IMG submission 184343) | Corn, switchgrass and miscanthus rhizosphere microbial communities from Kellogg Biological Station, Michigan, USA - KBS K5-50-2 metaG... | ecosystem: Host-associated > Plants > Roots >...
CTCCACTCACGACTTGGTGACAAGTACGGCGAGATCGCCCGCCCGTTCTTCCCTGTATGGCGCCCGTAACTGCACCTGATAGCGGTCCATCAGCCACAACTCGGGGATAATCTCGGCGATCAGCTTGCCGTCATCAAAGACTCTCACCATGGAGCTTTCCGATACCACAATCGCGATGGCATTGGTGACTTGGGAGATTGAACCTCCGGCCAGATGACGACTGCCCATGCCGTACGGCAACGTCACGTCCGAAGCTGCCGCATCCAGGTAGCGGCAGGCCGAAACCACGACCCCTTCGTCGGACACCACGAAAGCCCCATCGAGTTGCGCCAGCTCTTTGATCGTGCCGCGTAAATTAGGGTCTCGGATGCTTCTGGCTTCATCCGAATGCCCGGCCAGCGGGTCGAGGATGAGCGGGCGTGAGCGCTCTAAGACCGCCTCGGCGTCGCCGAAGGTGAAGAGCGTGCCGATGCGCCGCCCCTCTCGTCCTTCGCGCGCGATCTCGACCGCCAGCTCGATCACAGGCTCTAAGTTCTCCCGGTTGCAATGGCGCACCTTGCCGCAGATGGTCCTGAACATGCTCTTGATATCGGTTGAGTTTTTACTACCCTCGGGATGGCTCATCTCACGCCCCTTCGATAACAAATCACGTCGCGCAGTCTCTTTGGCCGCGAAAGCGGTCGCCGGCGGTGCAGGATGATCCGCCGTCAATTCATCCTGGGCGTCGGCTTCACCGCCACTCCCTTCCGGCGAAAAGAGCGCCTCGTCCAGATAGCACCAGTGCCAGTCTTCGCCGGATTCGAGCGATTTGATGATGGGATGGCCGGTTGATTGAAAATGCCTGGTGGCGTGCTTGTTTCGCGAATCATCGCAGCAACCGACATGGCCGCAAGAGAGGCAGAGACGCAGGTGCACCCACTCGTCTCCCGCCGCGAGACACTCCTCACAGCCCCCCGTCTGAGGCGTGACCTCTCGGATTTGGTCAAGATGCTCGCAAGCGATAACCATCTAAGCTTGCACTCCCTATGGTCTTGATGGACCGCTTCAGTCTTCGCCGTCTTAGTCGCCCTCTGGCGCCTTGCTTTCGATCGGCAACCGGACCTTCGCTGGCGACATGCTAGAGGACAATCACGTCGGACACAAACCGTCTCCTCGCTTGGCGGCTCGTCATCTTCTCTTGTCCCTCGTCCGGCTTCACCCCAGAACGACAGGCACTTTATCCGTCAACCGTCCCTGACTCGGCGACGAAGTGCGAGACCGCGGGCGGCGCCGCTCCCAGATGAAAATCTTGCACGCGATCTTCCACCGCCTGATCGGCTGCCGTCAGACGCCCGTGCTGGCGCACGTGCTCGGCCCAGGACTCCACGATGAACGCTTCGACGAAGCGGCCCGGGTCCGCCGTGTCGCGAAACAGGTTCCAGTAGATTGCGCCGTCGCGCTGTTTGATCTCGCCCGCCGCCCGCGCCGCCTCCGTAAAGGGCCGCGCCTGGCCGGGATCGATGCGGTACTCAATCGTGACCAGCACCGGTCCCTGTTCGGGGTCCGGCTGGGCTTGCACCTTCGGCTCGGGCCAATGCGCGGAGGGCGTCAGATCCAAATTCTCGCCACACCTTAATTTGAAGCGCAGCGTAGTCACGAGCCCTGCGACCAGCCCGGCGGCGGCCATGAGCAGCGTCGGCGGGAGTCCGGCGCGGCCAGCGATCCATCCCCACAGCGCACTCCCACCGGCGAAGCCGCCGAAGAAGACGAGCAGATAGACGGCCAAAGCGCGTGCGCGCACCCACTCCGCCGTGACCGTCTGCGCCGCGACATTGAAGGTTGAGAGCATGGCCATCCAGGCGACGCCGCCCAAGAATAGTGACGCCCCGACCAGGACGACGACGTGCATGTAACCGAGCACGATCGTGACGGCGGCGAAGAGTAGTGTCGCGCCGACGACTAAGGTGTCGGTCGAAACCTTCTGCCGTACCTTTGGTAGAACTGAGGCCCCCGTGACCCCTCCCAGCCCGAGGCACCCCAGGAGCACGCCATAGCCCGCGGCGCTCAGCCCCAGTCCGCGCCGCGCGACGAGCGGAAGAAGCGCCCAGAGCGCGCTCGCGGAGATAATGAAGACGGCAGCGCGGACCAGGACTGCCTGGAGCGCCGGAGCGTGGCGCACGTAACGAACGCCTGCTCGCACCGCCCCGAGCACATGCTCGGGCGGCAGGCTGCTTTTCTCCACGGATCGCCGCCAACGGTAAAGCACCGCGATCACGCCGAGGAAGGAGGCGGCGTTGAGCAAGAACACCGCACCGGACCCCATGGCCGCGACCAGGAGGCCGCCCAGAGCAGGGCCGACGGCTCGCGCGACGTTGAAGGCGACGGCACCGAGTGTGACAGCCGCTGGCAGCTCTTCTTTCGGCACCAGCTCGGGCGTGATCGCCTCCCAGGCGGGTCCGTTCATCACGGCGCCCAAGCCCAGAGCGAAGGCTAAGAGCAGTAAGACCCAGGGCGTGGTCAGGCCCGTGATCGTCAAAAGTCCCAAGGCGGCGGCCACGATCAGCATCCAGGATTGCGTGATGAGCAGCAGCCGTCGCCGATCAATCAGGTCGGCGAAAGCGCCAGCCGGGAGCGCGAGCAGCACGACGGGCAAGCCCCCCGCCGTCTCCACGAGCGCGACCATGAGCGGCGAGGGCGAAAGCGACGTCATCAGCCAGGCCTCGCCGACGTCCTCCATCCAGGTGCCGACGTTAGAGGCGACGGCGGCGATCCACAGCGCGCGGAAGAGTGGCTCGCGCAACGGTCCCCAGGCCGAGGCGAGACTCCGACGCGGGCCGGGGGCCGGCGACGGGCGAACCTGTTCAGGCGGCGCGGGAGAAGTCACTCTCTTAACCTCCGCGTTCTGGCGAATCATCTCCTTGACTTCAGTTCATGCCAGGACTCACTGGCTCTTCGCTCGACGGGCGGAACATCTCTCCCCTCACCGAAGTCGAGCACCCAGAATCTCTCTCTCTGCTCACCCGCGTTCTCGAGAGCGCGGTAGAGTTCCTCCACTGCCTCCCGCTCGCCGTCATCGCCGAGCGCGAAGGTCCCGAAGTGAATGGCCACACTGGTGCCCGCGTCTAAGATCTGGTGGGCCTCGACCGCTTCTTCCGGCGAGACGTGGACCGGCGCCATGAACCAGCGAGGAAGAAACGCTCCGATGGGAAGAAGCGCGAGGCGGATGGGTCCGTAACGGTCTCTGATCTCTCCGAAGTGCGGGCCCATGGCAGTATCGCCGGCAAAGTAGGTCGTGCCGGATGAGCCTTGAATGACGTAACCGCACCAGAGCGTTCGGTCACGATCGCTCAGGCCACGACCGGAAAAATGTTTGGCCGGCACACACACTATTTGGAGATCGTCAGCAGGCTGAAAGCCCTGCCACCAGTCAAGTTCAACCACTCCTCGAACGCCCTTCGATTCAAGCAACGCGCGATTGCCAAGCGCAACAATGTAACGTGGACGATGTGCTTCCGCCAACCGCCTGAGAGTTGGAACATCCAGATGGTCGTAATGGTTGTGACTGATCAGCACGGCGTCAATCTGAGGCAGGTCTTCAAAGCGCAGGCCCGGCGGCCGAACGCGCTTCGGTCCGGCCCAAGCAACTGGGCTCGCCCGCTCGGACCAGACGGGATCAGTCAGGATGTTCAAGCCATCCATCTGAATGAGTGTGGTGGCATGACCGATGAAGGTGACACGCAAACGACCATCACCCACTCGCTCGGGCGGCGCCGCTCGCGGTCGAGCGTCCATCCACCTCCTCCACACCCCCGGATTACCCGTCAGACGCCACCGTAAGAAATCAGCGAACCCGTGCTGATCTTGAGGACCGGGGTTATAGAACTTTCCGTCGCCGAAGTGGTCCGACACAGGCCCTTCATAACGCGGGGCGGAAAATAGACGATCGGCAACCGCGTACACAGTTATGCCGCCGGTGACGAGCGCTCCGCTAAAGAAGAGCGCACGCCTTAACCAGACGTTACTCGGAAAGTTTCGTCTTTTATTCCGGTCAGTCATTTTCAAGCTCCTCTCTTTCGCTTAGCGGTATCCTTCCGCCTGTAACCGGAAAAGTTCGGCATACAGACCACTGCGCGCAACCAACTCGTCATGTGTCCCGTCTTCCGCCACCGTGCCGTTTTCCAGCACGATGAGGTGATCAGCGATCCGGACCGTTGAGAAGCGGTGAGAGATGATCACCGCCATGCGCCCCTTGACTAGTGCGGAAAAGCGTTTGAAGACTTCGTATTCGGCGCGGGCGTCGAGTGCGGCGGTCGGCTCGTCAAGAATGAGGACCTGAGCGTCACGCATGTAGGCCCGGGCGAGCGCAATCTTCTGCCACTCCCCACCCGAAAGGTCTACTCCGCCTTCGAAGCGGCGGCCCAGCATCTGCTTGTACCCTTCGGTGAAGCGCGGCAGGAGCGACGCGGCTAAAGATTTTTCAGCCGCCGAGACGATTAAGCTATGGGCGGAGGCGTCCCCCTGCTTCTGCTCAGGATTTGAGGCTGCCGCTGCGCCGTTTCCGTTCTCTGGCGCATCGAGGTACGGCCGCACTTGAGCTATTTCGCCCACCCCGATGTTCTCGTCAAAACGCAGGTCATAGCGGACGAAGTCCTGGAAGATTACTCCGATGGCGCGGCGCACGGATTGGAGATCGTACTCGCGCAGGTCGCGGCCATCGAGCAGGATGCGACCTTCCGTCGGATCGTAAAGCCGGGCGAGGAGTTTAGTGAGCGTGGTCTTGCCCGCGCCGTTTTCGCCGACAAAGGCCAGGCGTTCGCCGGGGCGCAAACTGAAGTTGACGTGCCTCACGGCCCACCGGTCGCTCCCCGGATATTGGAATCCGACGTCTTCAAAACGGAAGCCTTCACGGATCGGCTGCGCCACCTCCGGCGCACTTGGCGGCGAGGTGATCGTCGGTCTCATCTCGAAGAAGTCGAAGAGGTCTTTGAGATACAGGCTCTGTTCGTAGATCTCGCTGGCGCCCGAGAGCCAGCGCTGGATCAAATCGCGGCTGCGCGCGAATGAAGCGGCGAGGAACGTGAGCGTGCCGAGTGTGATCGCGCCCTCGACGGCGCGCCAGATGATGTGGAGGTACGCGCCGTAGTAGCCGAGCGTCCCGATCACCGACAAGCCGGTCGAGACTACTCCCTTCCGGATCGAGAGGCGTTTATTCTCTTCGTAGAACTTGTCGGCGAGAGTCCGGTAGCGCCCGATGAGCCAGGGTGCGAGGCCGAACATCTGCACCTCTTTGGCCGGCCGGTCGCTGGCGCCGAGGAAGCGGAGGTAATCGAGTTGGCGGCGCTCCGGCGTCCAGCGGTAAAGGAGCGAATACTCGAGCGCGGCGAAATGGGTCTCGCCTAAGAAGCTTGGTAGGACGGCGACGGCAAGCAGCAGGAGGAGCCAGGGGCTGTAGAGGATGAGCGCCGCGCCGAGCGAGAGGAGCGTCAGCGTGTCCTGGCCCATGGCGAGGAGCTGGGTGAGCAGACCGATCCTGCCCACGGTCTGGCGTCGGGCGCGCTCCAACTGGTCGTAAAACGCCGGGTCCTCGAACTGGTAGAGGTCGAGCGTCGAGGCGTGCTCCATCAGTCGCACGCTGGTGTGGTTAGAGAAGAGATCGCCGAGCAGGCTCTCGACGAGAGCCGAAGCTCTGGAGAGAACCTCGCCGAGCAGGACGATGCCGATCTCAAGTGCGACCAGTGCCCAGAGCCGTGAGAGGTTCGCGCCGGGACTCCGCGTCGCGTCCACGACCGCGTCGATAATGAGCTTGCCCGTCCAGAGTGTCGCGACCGGCACGAATGAACGCAGCAGCCGGAGCACAATCATCGCCGCGGTGTAGCCGCGGTGAGTCTGCCAGACCATGCGGATGAGCGGCGGGACATAGCGTAGCGCCGCCGCACGCTCGCGCCAGGACGGCGATCCCTCTTTTTTCACGGTCCTTTTCATCGACTCCGGTTGACCTTGAATCGATAGTTTACCTCTTCTCGGAGGCCGGGAGAATGACCTCACCGCCCCTGGGCCTGCTCGCCCCTCAGCGTCAGACAGGTGCTCGTCGCGCGCGCCACGAGGCTCCCTCTCTCATCCGACACATCACACTCGACGAGGCCGACCGTCCGGCCTTGCCGGACGACTCGCCCCACGGCGCGAAGCTTCGCTTTCACCGGGCTTAATCGAACTGAGACGAAAGCCGATCAGTCGGGCGATGGGCGCCGGAGTCACATCGCCCCGCAAGAGTTGCTCGATGCGGTTAAGCATCTTCGTCATCACAGTAGCCCCTCAAGGGCAGCGCCTGGCGCGCACTGCCCTCAATTTGTGGTTAAGCGCTCACGAAGCTGCTGTACTTCTCGATCAGGCGTGAGATTGACTCTTTGCCGGTGGCGCCCACCACGCGCTCAACTTCCTTCCCACCTTTGAAGAGGATCAAAGTCGGAATCCCTTTGATCCCGTACGCACCGGTGGTAGACGGATTATGATCTACATTCAGCTTGACGACGCTGGCGCGATCCGCGTACTGTTCGGCGACCGCCTCTAAAGTCGGCGCGAGCATCCGGCAGGGCGCGCACCATGCGACCCAGAAGTCCACAAGCACCGTTATTTCGGATTGCAGCACCTCTTGCTCAAAAGAGCTATCGCTCACTTCCCGTACCTTTTCACTCATTGTTGCTTCCTCTCTTTCTCTGATTGTGGTTGCAGTTCCTCTCGCTCACCCACCGCAGGCGCGCCGGCAGTGGATAGAAGCGTCGCTGCCGCTTTGGCGGTCACGTCTTTTCATCTTCCTTTGCCCTTTCTTGGTCTTCACCTCAAAGCTGGCGCAGCTCAAGCCCAAGGTGAAGATACTCGACCGGATCAGTGCTGATGTCGCAGATATAAAGCCAAAGGTCAAATTCCTCTGGGAACAACTTGTCACCACCAGCCGGTCTCCTCAGGCACTGAACGAACGTGGGAACCAAATCCTAGCCGAGAGTGGAATCAAAGAATTGGTTGATCAGAAGCTGCCAGAACTGCTGGAAGTCATCAACGCCAAACAGCCGCAGAATGCCTACCAGGTGCAGGAGTATGCACGAGAGGCAATGTCACAGCTCAAGAACGATCTGGTGCTATCGTCTCAGTTGCAGCAAGGTGCATTCAATACTGGAGCAGACGTTGACGCGGTGCTTTTGGTGGGATCAATCTACTTGAGAGATTTAGTTCTCCCAAAACTCAATTTCAAGCTGGAAGACATCAAAGACCAGTAGGCTCAAAGCGCATCATTGAATCAGCCCCGATTCACCTGGGGGGGTTCTTATGATCAATTTCCTCCGGTGCTCTTAGCACACTCTCCCTGGACTAGCGAGACATCACATAGAGGGCGAAAGCAGTCGCAATCAACGGATCGTCCTCTTTGACCAGGTTGTTCGGGTTCCGGAAGATGCCATCGGGAGCCTGCGGTGGGAGTTCGACTGGCAATTGCCAGTGACGATCAATAATCCGCACAGGTCAACATCGCAGCTGATGGCGGGCAGCAAGTCAACGTAGCTCCCAGTGACAACACAAGTGAGAAATAGAATTGATCGGCAACTTTATACCATTGCAACAGTAAAGTTGGTCAAGTCAGATTGACGTTAAGCATTTACAACAGCCAACCAACGCAACGCCTACACACTTCATTCATTGCTCGATACCTTTTTGACTGCCACCTTTTCCGGGGTGGTTTTTCTTTGTCATATTTATGCAGGTCGAGTGGCCGCGCGATGGGATTGAGTGACTGTTTTTTTTCGGCGGCTCAGAATAACTTTTTAGCCTGTGATGATAACGCCTTTTAAGCCCTTCAGTTGATAACTAAACGATAGCCGACGCGGTGGACGGTAATGATGTGCTGGGGATCGGCTGGATCAACTTCAAGTTTGTGACGCAGGCGGGTGATATGCGCATCAATCGTGCGCGTGTAGAGTGAGGCGTGTTCACCCCAGATGTGATGCAACAATTGTTCGCGCGTGACGGTTTCGCCAGCATGCGCGATGAGGAACTGCAAGATTTCAAATTCGCGTGGGCTGAGGTCGAGCGGCTCGCCGCTTTTCATCGCGCGCAGGCGACGCAGGTCTAATTCGACATCGCCAACGGTAATGACGGCGTTTGTTGGCCGCGGCTTCGCGCGCCGCAGCACGGCTTCGACGCGCGCCAGAAGTTCACCCACATCGAAGGGTTTCGGGATGTAATCGTCCGCGCCGAGTTTCAAGCCGAAGGCCGCGTCCGAGGCCGCGCCGCGCGCGGTCAACATAATCACCGGCGTCTCAACTCCGGCATTGCGCAAGCGTTGGCAAACTTCCAAGCCGCTCATCTTCGGCAGCATCAAATCGAGAATGATCAAGTCAGGCGCCTCATCATGTCTCTTGGCGGAGGCCAGGCGCAGACCTTCGCTGCCGTCGGTCGCCGTTTGTACCGCGTAGCCTTCCGATTCAAGACTGTCGCGCAATGCGATAGCGACGCTTGGCTCGTCCTCGATCACTAAAATGTTGGCCATTCACGTTCCCCTCCGAAACCGCGCGCTCAGGTTGCTCTTGGACAGCCAGGAGCAACGGCAGACGCAAACGAAACGTGGCCCCTCTTCCCGGTTCGCTCTCCACTGAGACTTCACCGCCATGCGCCCGCGCCACTTCGCGCACAATCGCCAGCCCTAATCCCGTGCCGCGGACGGTCAATGCCTTCGCTTGGGAGGCGCGATGGAAGGCCGTGAAGATCTGAGGCTGCTCTGACTTGGCAATGCCGATGCCGAAGTCCCGCACTTCGATGACGGCATCCGCTGCGTCGCGTTTGACCGCAACTTCGATGCGCCGCCCGTGGGGTGACTGGCCGGAATACTTGGCGGCGTTTGACAACAAATTGAGCAAGGCTTGGCGCAGCGCGCTTTCATCGAACTTGGTTTTTACGGGTGGCGAGGGGAGCGTGACTTCAATGGTGCATCCGTCAGCTTCGGCGCTGTGGCGAAAGACCTCCACCGTGGCCGCGACCGCCGCGCATAAGAAGCCTTCTTCCAAACGGTAGCGACGGATGCCGCGCTCTAACCGCGACAGCTCAAGAATGTTGTTGATCAGCGCGGTCAGGCGATCACTTTCAGTCTTAATCAGTCCGCCGTACTCGCGGATGCGTTCGGAGTCGCGGGCGCGTCCTGAATGGAGCAGATCGCCGAAGGCACGAATCGCGGTGAGAGGCGTTTTGAGTTCATGCGAAATGCTGGCGAGAAAGTCGGATTTAAGCTGCGCGACTCGCATCTCGCGCCGGGTCGCCCGCCAGGTCAAACCCAAACCGATGAGCGTGAGTCCCGCCGCGCACAAGCCGAGCAGAATATTTGATCGCGTGTAGTCGCTGGCATATGCGGCTGTCAGATCCCGCGGCGCGACGCCGAACGCCAGATTGGGAAACAAGCGATCCGCAGGCTCAAACCCGCGCCATCGTAGCGGCTGTGTCGTGTCGCGCCTCGAAACCACATCGCGCATGGCCTCGCCGTCTTTAACCCTCACTTTGTAAGTCAGCTTTCCGAGCGATCCGCTGCTGCCTTCGGCTAGCTCTTCATAATGCGTGATTAAAGAGCGGAGGTAATGAGGCGAAGGATAAGTTTCGGCATCGGCGGTGAAGGCGACCAAGCCGACGCGGTCGAGGTCACTTTGCCTGTCCATGCTGGCGGATTCATAGACGGGGTGAAAGAAAATCTGGCGCGGGTGCGCATCGGTCAGAGTGATCGGAGCATAGACTGTGTAGGTCGCGATTTCCGAGTGGTTATTGATCGAGAGCCAGGCATGGCGCAAGGCTTCGGCAGCATCCGCTTCCTCCGCAAGGCTTCCGAGCGTCACTCCGAGGTAGGTTGGCGTCTCGGGATTGTTCACATCTGGCGGGACGTAGTGCAGCACGCGCCAAGCCGCATTCTCTTGTCCCCGCTCAAAGAAGACGACGTAAAAATCTTGGACTTCAGGAAAGCGGCGCGCCGCGCGGGTGAAGGCACGCTGAAGCCCCGGGAGGTCACGATCGCGCACGAGTCTTTGATAAATGCTGTGCGTGATGTGATCAGCGTGCTCGACCAAATCGCGTTTGGCTTCGGAAACGAGCGCGAGCAGGTGCAGGTCGAGATTGGCTTCCAGGATGGCTTGCGCCTGCGCTTCCGCCTTACGCACCGAGCGGTATTGCATCGAGACCAGTGCGAGGGTGGCCACCAGGATCGTCCCCGTCGCGACGACCAGATATCTGTGTTTCTGAAAACCTCTCCAACGATTCATACGCCCTTGGCTCCGAACTGCGCTGCGTCTCCCGGTATCATAAGCGAGAGCGCCAGGTCAGCGACAGTCTTTGCCCGCACTTGTTACAATCTGTCACAACTTTTTACGTCTGACAGCATCCGGCGGCTTCCCCCCATGGCTGTCTATCTATGTGCCCCTCCTGTCACAACTTGTCACATCTTTTTTACAGGATGGGTAGTGACTCTGTGGCGCCACGCTGAGTAAGCTATCTGTCATTCTGCGGAAGTATGTCTGGCCGTGAAAGATCGGCCGCTGGTGTATCGTCATACAAGTTTCAAAACACAACGAGGTGACCAAACCATGAAGCGCCTTCGATTTCTTCCTGTTCTTCTGGCAGCCGCCGTCCTGGCATCCGTGGCACTTGCTCAGACCAGCGGCACGATCAGCGGGACCGTCTCTGACAGTAGCGGCGGGCTGATCCCCAATGCCCAAGTCTCCGCCCGCAATCTGACTACTGGAGAACACCGGGAAGCCGTCTCGAATGCCAATGGCCAGTATGCCTTCCCCTTCCTGCCGCCGGGCGAATATGACCTTCAGGTTTCGGCCTCCGGTTTTGCCACCACCCTCCGCCACGCCGTTCTGGGCGTGACGGAGCGCATCGCGGTGAATTTCGCCCTCCAACCTTCCACAGTCACGGAGCGGATGGAGGTCTCCGCGGCTGCGCCCCTGATGCAGACCGAAACAGCGGCGCTCGGCCGCGTCGTCGAAGGCACTGCCGTTAAAGAGCTGCCGTTATCGAGCCGCAATTTCACCCAACTGCTTGCCCTGTCTCCTGGCACTTCGGGGCCATTGAATGACGCCGGGGCACTGGGGCGCGGCACTCAGAACATCTCTTCTGCGGGCGCACGGCTGGGGTCGAATGCGGTCTATATTGACGGCGTGGATTCGATCAACGTGCACAGCAACACGTCGAACGAAAATCAGTTCGCCTCCAACGGCCTGGTGGCGCCATCGCCCGAGGCGATCCAGGAATTCAAGGTGCAAACTGGCCTCTATGACGCACAATCGGGACGCAGCGGCGGCGCGAGCGTGGTGCTTGTCACGAAGTCCGGGTCCCCGGAGTTCCATGGGACACTCTTCGAATTCTTCCGCAACGACGCCCTGAACGCGAACAACTTCTTTTTCAATGCCACCGGACAACAGCGCCCAGTGCTCAAGCAAAACCAGTTCGGTGGCAATCTGGGCGGGCCGGTAATCAAAGACAAGCTCTTCTTCTTCTTTTCGTATCAGGGCACGCGGCAGCGGAACGGCCTCTCCGGATCGAGTTCGCTCAGCCTACCTGCCATCCCGCTCGACCGCTCCCGCGCTTCACTCGGGCGTGCGTTCGTCGGCTTGAAAAGTGCGCGGGGTAGTGGCCCGACGATTACTGCCGACGGTTCCAACATCAATCCCGTCGCCCTGGCATTGCTGAACCTGAAACTGCCCAACGGAGAGTTTGTGGTCCCGTCGCCGCAGCAGGCGGGCGCCGGGGTGAATTACGCCGTCTCCATTCCTGCCCGTTACACTGACAACCAATACATCTCGAACGCCGATTACCAGGTCTCGGGCAGAAACCGGCTGGCTTTCAAGTCAATCATTTCGGCGCAGCCCGCCTTCCAGCCCTTGCCAGCGGCGAGCGTCCCGGGTTTCGGGACCACGCAAGATTTCAAGAGCCGCATCATTAGCCTGACCGATACGCATGTCTTCTCGGCGTCGCTGGTCAACGAAGCTCGCTTTGGTTTTTCACGCCTCACGGGCGTCGTGCTGCCAGAAAACCAAATCCCACTGACTGCTATCGGCATGCAACGCTTCAACGCCACCGATTTCCCGGACATCCCACAGGTCACCGTGACCGGCGCTTTCAGCATCGGCTACAGCGTCAACGCCGATCAAGGTGTCAATCAAAATACGTTCCACTGGATGGATGCGCTCTCCTGGAATCGCGGGAGTCACCAAATCCGAGGCGGCGTAGAAGCGCGAAGATACCAGGACAATTATTACTCGAACAATCGCATGCGCGGCACGCTCACGCTCCAGAGCTTCGGCGATTTTCTGCTCGGGCTTTCGGGCGCGCCCATCGCTCAAGGCGGGAACGGCACCGGCTTCAGCAACATCAACAGCTCCAGCGTGGCCAGTGGCGTGGCGTCTCGCGCCGACCGCATCACCGATCTCGCACTCTTCCTCCAGGACGACTGGAAGATCACCACACGTCTGAGCCTCAACGCCGGACTCCGCTGGGAGTATCTGGGTTATGCGGTGGACAAGTTTGGACGCAATGGCAGCTTCGACACCCGGCTCTACCAACCCCCACCCGCCGGTGGTTCGACGACTGCAGGATTCGTTCAAAGCTCCGCCGCCTTGCAGCCCATACCCGGTATCCCCAAAGTCTCCCCCACGCTGGTTGATCACGAGCCGACCAAGAACTTCGCGCCCCGTATCGGCTTTGCTTATCGTCTCACGGATAAGATCGCCTTCCGCGGCGGGTACGGCATCTACTACGACCGCCTCTCGAACCAACTCGGCCTGCTCGAATCGCTTTCCTTGCCGGGTTATGTCAGGACGGACCTGCAAGGATCAGCCAACATCGCCTCCTCGCTTCAGAACCCGTTTCCGACGCTGCCGAATCGCGGAGCCTTCCCAGTGATCCCGCTGCTCTATTCACCGCCATACACCAATGACCGGCCGGCCATCGGCCTGAATGCAGTAGATCCATCGCTGCACACGCCATACCTCCAACAATGGGGGCTTAACGCGCAATACGAGGTCACGCCGAGCACGCTGGTGGAAGTGGGTTACGTCGGCACCAAGGGCACTAACCTTGCCACCATGCGGCTGATCAACCAACCGCTACTGGCGAGCACCGCGCAGCCGGTCAACGGGATAACCACGAACACATCGGCCAATGCACAGTTGCGCGTGCCTTACATCGGGTTTTCGCCCACCGGATTGGTTTGGCTGGAGACCTCTACTGATTCGCGTTACAACTCGCTCCAGGCCAGTGTCACACGGCGTCTGAGCAAGGGGCTCCGGCTGCTGGCGGCCTACACCTGGTCGAAATCGCTCGACAACAACTCGGGCTCTGGCACCGGCGCGACGTTCACCGGCTTCGATGGCGACCAAACGCAGCTTGGCCTCAATCGCGGGTTGTCAGACTTCGACCGCACTCACCGCTTCGTCGTCAACTTCAGCTACAACATTCCGCGATGGGGATTCGGGTTGAACGACACGGCGTTCGGGAAACGTGTCTTCGATGGATGGCAGATCGCTGGTGTCGCCGTGATGCAATCGGGCACGCCGTTCAGCATTCTTGATAGCAGCGGCGCCGCGCTCTACGGGACTTCGAGCAGTCGCGCGAGCTTCGCCCCAGGAGCCACCGTCGAGACGGCCACGCTCTCGGGCAGAATACAGGACCGCTTGAACCAATACTTCAATACGGTGGCGTTCGTGCGTGCTGGCAATGGCTTCGGCGATTCGGGCCGCAATATCCTGCGCGGTCCCGCGCAGCGCAACCTGGATTTCTCGGTCAACAAACGGTTCCCCATTACCGAGCGCGTCGGTCTCGAATGGCGCACGGAGTTCTTCAATCTGCTTAACCTGGTGAACTTCTCCAACCCCGGCGGCAGCATCACAGCTTCAAGCTATGGCGTGATCCGCAGCACGCAGGGTAATCCGCGGGTCATTCAATTCGCGATGAAACTGGTCTTTTGAAGGAGCCAATCAGTACGGCTCGTGACTCACTCACCATTCAAGATGATTATCGCGCACATCATATCCCGCGCTCTACCATCAACCATGCTCGCGCTCCTCCTCGCGGGCGCGTGCCTTGCGCAACAGACCCCAGCGTCACAATCTTCGGACGCGACGGAGAACGATCTGGATCACGCGGTGAAGGTTGCCGACGATGCGATCTGGCGTTTGGAACTGGGAGACATCGCCGAAGTCCGCACGTTCCGTTACACCGGTCTGCCGCGCACCCCGAAGAGCAAGAATCCGATGATCCTGTATGCTTACAGCTTCATCCCCAAAAAGTTGGATCGGAGCCGGAAGCATCCACTGATCGTGCTCGTTCACGGTGGCGTTCACAGCAACTTCATGACCAGCGGTCCGGCGAACGCCGCCAACATTGTCCGCGAACTGATGGAAGAAGGATACGTCGTCGTCGCGCCAGATTATCGCGGCAGCACGGGCTATGGCGCGGCCTATCAGAAAGCCATAGATTACGGCGGCAGGGAGAACGATGATGCGCTCGGCGCCCGTGCGTGGATGTTGGAAAGATACTCCTTTCTTGATGCCGCCCGCGTCGGAATCGTGGGATGGAGCCACGGCGGCATGATCGCGCTCTTCAATGTTCTGCTGCACCCAGAAGCCTACGCCTGCGCTTACGCCGGGGAACCGGTGAGCGATCTCGTCGAGCGCCGGAAGTATGTCAAAGCGCTTCCGCAGACCATCGCCGAGAGCGCCGGAGAAGCCGCCGCTACGGATATAGAAGAGTACGGCCGCCGCTCGCCAGTCACCTGGGCCGCCAAACTCGAAAAGCCTCTCCTCCTACACGGCAACACCAGTGACGAGACGGTCCGGATCACTGAAATCCAGCATCTCATTGACGCGCTGACGGCGAGTCAGCGAAAATTCGAATACAAAATTTACGATGCGGCGCCTGGCGGCCACCACTTCAACCGCCTCGACACCAAGCTGGCACGAGACTCCCGTGCTGAGATCTACCAATTTTTGCGCCAGTATCTACAGCCGGCTGGCGGCGGGGGTAAAGCAGGGCAATGACTTTTCGCCCTTCACTCAGTAAGATCTAGCTTTGGTCGCATCACCTCGATCATTGGCCGGCCGCGACTGATGCTGTTCGCTTTGCGCTTGAACTTCTAAAAGACTGAAGCCTTGGAACCATCACACAAGTTTTATCACAGCCTCTACTTCCGAGTGATCGTGGCGATTATACTGGGCGTCGCGCTCGGTTACTTTTATCCGTCACTGGGCGAGAGCATGAAGCCGCTCGGTGATGGCTTCGTCAAGCTCATCCGGATGATGATTGCGCCGATCATCTTCTTTACGGTCGTGGTCGGAATTGCCAGCATTGGCGACCTGAAAAAACTGGGCCGCGTCGGCATCAAAGCTCTCCTCTATTTTGAAGTCGTGACGACCATCGCGCTCCTGATTGGTCTAGTGGCCGTCAAAGTTGTCCAACCCGGCGCCGGGATCAATGCTAATGTCGCGACACTTGATGCCAAGGCCGTCGCACAATATGCGACTTCAGGGCAACAACTGCATACTGTTGATTTCCTCCTCAATATCATTCCTGATACGGTTGTCGGAGCGTTCGCCAGAGGCGATATTCTGCAGGTGCTGTTCTTCGCCGTTCTTTTCGGAATCGCTCTCTCCGTCTTCGGAGAGAAAGGAAAATCGCTCCTGCGCGCATTCGATTCGATTACGCATACTTTGTTCGGGGTCATCGCGCTGATTATGAAAGCCGCGCCCATCGGAGCCTTCGGCGCTATGGCGTTCACCATCGGGAAATATGGGCTGAAGACGATGCTGCCGCTCGCCAAATTGATGTTATGCGTTTATCTGACGAGCGCCTTGTTCGTTTTCGTGGTGCTGGGACTGATTGCGTGGGTTCACGGCTTCAGCCTGTGGAAGTTTCTGAAGTACATCAAGGAAGAACTCCTGATCGTGCTCGGCACATCTAGTTCGGAGTCCGCGTTGCCGCGGATGATGATCAAGCTCGAACGATTGGGTTGTTCCAAGCCGGTCGTCGGACTAGTCATCCCCTCAGGTTATTCTTTCAATCTGGATGGCACGGCGATTTATCTGACGATTGCCGCCATCTTCGTCGCGCAGGCGACCAATACGCCGCTGACGTGGAAGGACGAACTGACCGTGCTCTTGGTTCTCATGCTGACCTCGAAAGGCGCGGCGGCAGTAACCGGCGCAGGATTTATTACCCTAGCAGCGACGCTTTCCGCGCTTGGAACCATTCCGGTGGCGGGCATTACTCTCTTGCTTGGCGTTGATCGTTTCATGTCCGAAATGCGCTCGCTGACCAATCTTGTTGGCAATAGTGTAGCGACGATTGTCGTCTCCAAGTGGGAGCATGAGTTCGATCAGAAGCAAGCGAAGCTGGTGCTTAATGGCGAAGAGGAGGTTGAAGAAGAGGAGCCATTACTGAGCGAAACATAAAATGGCGGGCTCGGCGAGTACGGAAAAGTCGAGCCGCTAGCTTGCTCTCTCTACTCTCTGCGCCCCCATGGTTCTTTCGCTAGACGTTGAGGCGGTGCTCAACTTTGCCCAGCATGTAATTCTTAACACTTAACTCGCTGGCAGCCTACCCTACTGTTCGCCCAGTGCGGGGTCGGCTGAGTAGAAACCTATTTCTGAAAAGGGGGCAAGGCGCTACTCTTCCAGACCATCGACGAACAACTCAAGAAGCTCTCCACAAAAGAAGACCTCAAAGCCCACACCAAAGATCTTGAGGACTACACTGATCAAGTGGCAGCCAGTATCTTGGAGTCAATTGATGCGGGTTTTCAGCGTGTCCATCGTCGGCTTGACGCACGAGACAAGCGCCTGGAGCATGTGGAGGGCGACCTAAAAGAGATGCGCGAGGCGCTCAACTTGAGTTGATACATTTCCGAGAGCAGCGATGTGCTCGCTCGCTTGCTCGCTCGATGCATTAGTGGTATAGAAAGCAGCGAACCTAATCGGTTCTGGACTACCTCGATAAGAACAGGGCAGCGGATGGGGAGCCGCTGCCCTGTTCCTTTTGCATGGCTGGTGAAGATCACCAGGTGATGAGGCTAAAGTGGCGCGCTCTTCGAACTGGTGGAAGCGCACCTGGCCGCACACGCAGCGATGGAGACCAATGTCTCAACTGGAACATGACTCGGAAGGAATGTGGGAGAGCAGATCAATCAAACGTCTGATGTCAGAACCGACACCGGGAAGTTGCGTGAGCATGTTTTTGGCGAGCGCGAACGTGTCGAGCGGCTCGGGCACATCCGACAGTTCGTCTTCGGCTCGCTTGACGGTATTCTCGTGCCACTCGGGGTGGTTTCGGGAGTGGCTGGGGGGACAGGCAGCGCCAAAGCGGTGATCGTGGCCGGTCTGGCCGAGGCCTTTGCTGGGGCCATTTCGATGGGCGCGGGAGAATTCCTTTCCGGGCGCGCTGAAGCTCAGGTCCAGCAAGCGGAGGTCAAGAACGAGTTGCGGGCGATCCGCCGCGACCCGCAAGTCGAGCTTCGCGAGATGGTACTGCTACTGGAGAGCGAAGGCGTCCAGCCGTCCGACGCCCGCCACATCGCTGAGCGGCTGCAAGCGCATCCGCAGGCCTTTGCCTCGACCATGGTGCAGAAGGAACTGGGGCTGGAATTAACCATCAAGACGGCGAAGGTCAGGGAGGGGGTGACGATGGGACTCTCCTACGCTGGGGCTTCGGTCGTGCCGCTGATCTCATACTTCTTCCTGCCGCTGTGGTCGGCCTTCCTGCTGTCACTCAGCCTGAGCCTGTTGTTCCTGATCGTGGTCGGCGTCGTGCGGGGCAAGCTGGCGCAGGTCGGCGTACTCAAGAGTGCGGCAGAGGTGGTGGCAGTCGGGGCGGTCTCCGGCCTTGGCGGTTACTTGCTGGGAACGTGGCTGCCACGGCTGCTCGGCTACTGAAGCAAGCGCTGGTTCTTTCTGTCAGACAATACAGAATAGGTGGATGTGGGAAGAGAACGGAGCCTCTGAAAGCTCCGACATTGGACCTCAACCTGCCTGAAGTGGCACATCGAGGTCAATAGAAGCAAAGGTAAAAATGAACTGGCTTTCATACGCGCTTCTTTCCGCACTGTTTGCGGGCCTTGTTGCCGTCTTTGGGAAGGTGGGCGTGCGCGAGGTTGATTCGACCTTGGCGACTGCCGTGCGCGCGGTCATCATGGCGCTCGCCCTCGTCACGCTGGTCCTGGCGAGAGGCGGCGACCATGTCGGCAGCCTCCGCCATATTCCGTCGCGCACTTGGCTTTTTATCGTGCTGGCTGGACTGGCGGGCGCGGCTTCGTGGCTCTGCTACTTCCGCGCCTTGCAACTCGGAGACGCCGCGCGCGTCGCGCCCATTGATCGTTTGAGCGTGCTGGTAGCGGTCGCTTTCGGCGCTCTGTTTTTAGGCGAAAAACTGACTAGCAGCGTGGGTCTTGGCGCGGCGCTGATCCTCGCAGGTTCAATCTTGATTGCGCGGGGATAGTATTGGTCCGGCTAAGCACCTGCACGCCATCATTCTTCAGGTCTTAGGCGTATCGTTGAGATCGGCATCGAGAATCTTTGAATAATTCGTCAAACCTTGACTGACATCTTCATAAAAGAGTACAGGCCTCATTGAATTCCAGACGCGGGGCTCTCGGGTATAGCTTCGAGGAGTCGCCGTAGCCCAGGTTGCATAGGAAGTTCGACTTCACGTGGCCGGCGGGGAAGAATTCCTGCTCGCATCCTTGGCATTCTTGGCCCGCGCCGAAGAATTCTTCATCCAGCCTCGCGTTATCAAATCCCGACATCGGGCCGCAGTCGAGCCCAAGCGCGCGCGCCGCGATCATCAGGTAAGCACCCTCGAGCGAGGAGTTACGCTTGGCCGTCTCCTCGATGAGTTGCGGATTCTTCGCAAACAGATCGCGCATCGCGGGACTGTGAGGGAAGAGCTTCGGCAGCTTCTCATAAAAGAGCAGGTCATAGGCGATGATCACTGTGACCGGTGCCGCCATCGTCTTCTCCACGTTCCCCGGCGCAAGCATCGGTCGGAGTCTCTCTTTCGCCTCCTGCGAGCGGAGAAAGACAAACCGGCCCGGGCTCCCGTTGGCGCTGGTGGGACCCCACTTCATCACGTCATACAGTTGCCGGAGCGTGTCATCGGTGACAGGTTTATCGAGCCATGCGTTGTGCGTTCGCGCCTCCCGAAAGAGTTGATCGAGAGCTTCGTCTTCCAGTACATGATTCATTGGTCTTTGTTCCTCCATTCATGATGAAAATAGTCCTTCACTTATTGCCGATGGGTCGCCCCGATAATTTTCAGAAGTTGATGGCTCCCATCCGACCGCTTCGGTAGTCCTCAATCGCTTGCCGGATTTCGCCTTCGGTGTTCATCACGAACGGCCCATAGCGCGCGACTGGCTCGTTCAACGGCAACCCGGCGATGAGCAGCACGTCAAGATCGGAGGCCGCGTCCGCCGGATTCGCTATCATCACCTCGTTTCCGTCTGACGCGAACATGACCATCTGCCCATCCGTTCCGCGCTCGCTGTCTGCGCCGAACGCGCCTGCGCCGTCAATGACGTAAGCGAAGACGTGATAGTCCGGCGGCACCCCCTGCGCCACGCGACCGCCGGGCCGGATCGCGAAGCGCAGGTAAATGATTGGAGTGATAGTCTCGATGACGGCTTGCGCGCCGAGAGCTTCCCCCGCAATCACCCGCACCGTCACCAGCCCGTCCTCAGTCCGCGCTGTCGGAATACTCGCCGACGGAATCTCCTGATAACGCGGCTTCATCATCTTTTTCCTCCGGGGCAGGTTCACCCACAGTTGAAAGCCGTGAAGCTTTCCGCCCTCGCGCTGGAACTCGGCCGAAGGCATCTCCGAGTGGATGACGCCCGCGCCCGCCGTCATCCACTGCACGTCGCCTGGACTCAAGCTTCCCGCGTGCCCTTGCGAGTCCTTGTGCTCCATCTGACCTGAGAGGATGTAAGTCACCGTCTCGAACCCTCGGTGCGGGTGATCCGGCGCGCCCTTGGCCTGGCCCGGCGCGAGCGTCATCGGCCCCATCTCGTCGAGGAGCAGGAACGGGTCGAACAGCGAGAACGAGGCTTGTGGGAAGGGGCGGCGCACGAGAAAGCCCGCGCCTTCCAGCGTCTCAATGCTGTTGACAATACCCGCCACCGTGCGTGCACGATTGCTGCTCTCTTGCTCTTCTTTCAAAATCTTCGTCGCTTCCATCTTTCATTGACTCCTCTAGAATTTCACAGAACACTTCATCATTATCTTCGCGCTCTATTCAAGAACAGCTACCAGCCTCTCGCCCTCGACTTTAGGTAGAGGCAAGAGCCGCCCGATGGCAAACCGCCCCGGCCCGGCGATGACGATGGGCAGCAGGGTGCCGATAGCCAGCAGGTGATACTCGAAACCCTCGCCCGCCTGGTTGCCCATCCAGTTCATGAAGAAACCGAACTTGGCGTGCACCATGCCGATCGCGCCAAGCATGATGAGAATGATTGACGCGGCGGAAAAGCGTGAGAGAAACCCGAAGACGAGTCCTAAGCCGCCGAAGAATTCGCCGATGGTGACCAGATAGCCTAATGGCCCCATCATCTGGACGACGGCTGAGAGGCCAGGCCCGCCGAAGGCGCCGAAAAGCTTCTGTGCGCCGTGCGCCATAAAGATAATACCAACCAAGACACGGGCAGCAAGCAGCGCCCAATCAATCGCTGAACGATCGCGAACTGTAGTTTCAGATGACATAATCTTCTCCTTAATAGACATTGCGTAGCCAGCTTACTTTTGGTAAGCTAGGGGCGATAATACAGCTTCAGGCTACAATAGTCAAGTAGGCAATGAAAAGTAAGTCGCAGCAATAAGTCGAAGGTAAGATCTGATCCATGCCCAAAACATCGAAGAAAACGAAAAGCTCTCTGAAACAGTCGCCCTCACGGTCAATCTCTGCTCAAGCGAAACAGGACGGCGAACCGAAGGTCTGTGTGCGTTTTCACCATGCCGTGGAACTGATTGGGCGACGTTGGAGCGGCGCGATCATCAGCATCATGCTCGGCGGGCCGCAATGCTTTAACGAACTGCTGGCAGCGGTGCCAGGTCTCTCCGACCGTCTGCTTACCGAGCGGCTGCGTGAGCTTGAGTCGGAGGGGCTGGTTCGGCGCACGGTCATCCCGGGGCCGCCGGTGCGAGTAAGCTACGAACTGACGGAAGCCGGTGAGAGTTTGGAGCCGGTGATCGAGAGTCTGGGCCGGTGGGCTGAACGGTGGGTGAAAGTCTGACCTACAGGGAGCCGCAGTCTCAATCGCCTGTGCTTCACTCATCGAAATGAGCACACGGATTCGGGCCGTGACCTGTGACACCAACTGTCCTCTAACTCGCTGCCTTCCTGTTTGCAATTTGTGATCTTTCGCCGGATTCGTTCCTCGACGCCTCACAGCAAGAGAATTCAATACTCCGCTGACATGTCGTCCGGATAGCAGTAGAGCCAACGCTCTCCAGGTTCTGCTGAGGCAATCACGGGATGGCCGCTCGCTCGCGCGTGCTTAGTCGCGTGGCGGTGAGGTGAGCTATCGCAGCAGAGCGTCGCGCCGCACTCCTGGCAGGTCCGCAAATGAACCCACTCAGCGCCGATCTTCATGCATTCAGCGCACTCGCGGCGTTTCGCGTGTTTGACCGTCGTAATCGAGTCGAGATGAGAGCAGGTTGGCATGATCGTCTTCCTTTCATTCGTGCAGCGCTTGATGGACGAAAGCGACTGCAATGGATCCTTCGCCGACGGCCGAGGCCACACGCTTGAGACTGCCTCCGCGAACGTCGCCCACCGCAAACACTCCGGGCAGGCTTGTTTCCAGGAGATGAGGAGACCGGGCGAGCGGCCAATGCGCTGCGGCTAAATCGTCGGGCGATAGATCTGGCCCAGTCTTGATGAACCCTTTTGCGTCGAGCGCCAGGCACCCGTCGAGCCAGTGTGTATTGGGAATGGCGCCGGCCATGACGAAGACATGATTGATGTCGCGAGTCTCGGTCTCACCAGTGTGCTGGTCTCGCCAGCACACGCGCTCAAGATGATTCGTCCCTTCCAAGGCGACGATTTCTGTATGCGGTCGTAAGGTGATGGCCGGATTCTGTTCGATGCGGCGAATCAAGTAACGCGACATCGTCTCTGCCAACCCGTCCGACCGGACGAGCATGTGCACGCGCTTGGCGGTTTGCGCAAGAAACACGGCGGCTTGCCCCGCAGAGTTTCCTCCGCCCACGATCACCACCTCTTCACCACGGCACAACTGCGCTTCAATGAATGTCGCGCCGTAGTAGATGCCTGCGCCTTCAAACTGCGATAAGTTTTCGAATGACAGTTTGCGATATTCAGCGCCGGTTGCGATGATGATCGTGCGCGCTGGCACACGCGGCCCGTTATCAATCTCCACGGCGTATGGCTTGCGGTCGCAGGAGAGCCGTTTAGCGCCTCTCGCGATGATCAGTTGCGCTCCGAACTTCTGCGCCTGTGTGTAAGCACGCGTCGCCAGTTCCTGCCCCGAGACGCCCGTCGGAAAGCCGAGGTAGTTTTCGATTTTGGAGCTTGAACCGGCCTGTCCTCCCGGCGCGTTTGACTCCAGCACCAGCACGTCAAGTCCTTCGGATGCGCCGTAGACAGCCGCCGCAAGGCCTGAAGGGCCGGCGCCAATGATGACCAGATCACGAATCTGTGTCTGATCTATCGAATCATTGAAGCCAAGGCAGTCGGCGATCTGCTGATTAGTCGGGTTGCGAAGCACTACTTCGCCGCGACAAATCAGCACGGGCACATCAGCTACAGCAACGTGAAAATGATCCAGCAGTCCCTGGACGCTCGCGTCACGATCAAGATCAATATACGAGTACGGATGGCCATTGCGTGTCAGGAACTCTTTAATGCGAATCGTCTCCGCGCAATGGTCCGACCCGACCAGTACGACGTCTCCGAATCCCTGCGCGATCAGTTCCACCCGGCGAAGGATGAAGGCCCGCATAAGGATATCGCTGAGCTCGCTGTCGGTTTGTACGAGCGAGAGCAAATGTTCGCGATCAACTTCGATCACTTCGCCGGCCTCTCCAGCCCGGATTTGGGCCAGCCCGCGACGCCCCGCAAGCAGGGTGACTTCGCCCGTGAACATGCCCGGACCAAAGACCACGATCAGGTTCTCAGTTGTGCCTGAGAGCTGGACGATTTCGATCTTCCCTGAGATGACGACGAAAAAACGTGCGGCGAGTTCACCGGCTCGAAGGAGCACTTCACCACGCTCGACTTGCCGCCTATGGCCATGCGCCGCGATCCGCTCGACTTGGGCCGCCGTCAGCGTCGGGTAGATTTCCTCGACGCGCGAGGTCTGAACTGATGGGAGCAGTGGATTCGTCTCAGCCATAATTGTCTACCTCAGGCGCTCGTGGTTAATGTTCGCCGACTGGTCGTCATTGCTATGCCCCTGCTTTGATCACTCATCACAAGATTACGACTGGACGACTCCTAAGCCAAGTCGAATAGGATGATCTCTGCATCTTCCGTCGCCTTGATCCTCAGCATTGTCTCTTCACTGATGGCCGCCCCATCACTTGTGTGAAGAGGCGTGCCGTTAACGGTGACTGCTCCTTTAATCACCTGCGCCCATGCATAGCGGCTTCCGTCGAGTTGATATGACACTTCATCACCAGTCGCGAGCAGCGCGTCGTAAAGCTTCACATCCTGGTGGATGGTCACTGAGCCATCACTGCCATCACGCGAGGCAACAAGGCGCAGTCTGCCGCGTCTCTCCTCAGCAGGAAACGCGCGCTGCTGGTAGCCGGGCTTGAGTCCCTCCTGCTCCGGCTCGATCCAAATCTGAAGGAAGTGGGTCGGCTCCATTTCAGAAGGATTGAACTCGCTGTGAGTGACGCCGGTTCTCGCCGTCATGCGCTGCACCTCGCCGGGCCGAATCACGGCGCTCGTGCCTGTGCTGTCCTTGTGCGCAAGCTGCCCCGAGACGACGTAAGAGAGAATCTCCATATCGTTGTGTGAATGCGCGCCGAAACCGCGCCCTGGCCCAACGAAGTCCTCATTGATGACGAGCAGAGCGCGAAAGCCGGTGTAACGCGGGTCATGGTAGCGATTGAATGAGAACGTGTGATTGCTGTCGAGCCAATCTGTCCGCGTTTTACCCCGTTCCCCTGCCGGTCTCACTTTAATCATTATCCTGCCTCCCTTCAGAAATTGTATTGGCTTTGCGACCCGGCTTGATGCAGCGATCATGGTTTATCTCGGATGACATGTTGGCCCCTTCCTCGATCTCACGCGAACGTGGCCTGCCGAGAGAAGCGGCAGCGTAGTTATGAGCGGGTGGTCGCAATGTTCAAGGTGCGTAACGCGTGAAGACAAAGTCGCGCTCGTTCATCTTCTGGTGGCAGGGAAAGCAGGTTTTCATAAACGCCTCGTCGGCAGGTTTGCCGTCGTTGAAATGAGCGAATCCCCAGCCGCCGGTCGAGGCATACTTCTTTGAATCCTTGACCATAAACTGAACGTTAGTGGGGGCCCCGGCAACGAAAGACTGGGCACGGCCAAAGGCTTTGTTGTTTTCCTCCGACGGGACGAAACGGTAGTGCAAAGCGGCGATGATTGTGCCGTCCGGGAACGGAAGCTTCCCTTCACGGTAGGCCTTGATCGCTACATCGTTGCCCAAAACTGCGGCGAAACTGTTGAGGTTGCCTTCTTCGTGGGCCACGGAGATAAACCTCCAGTCGCGGTATCCAGGGGGAATTTTGGTTACGAACGGGGCAGCCTGTTCATCGGCCTGTCCAGATGCGGGGGCCATGTAGGCGGCAATGCTGACCACCGTTGCAACTAAAACCAGCAAGAAAGCAAACTGTTTCATACCGTGCCTCCTTCCAATATGCCTGCTTAATCCCAGGCGCAAGCGATCGTTTTTGAGATTCATTCGCGCACCTCCTTGATTGTTCACGCCAGCAAATGCGCTGATGATAACTTTGCTCCTTAATCCTGTTCGCCAAGAGTTTGGACATACGTTTTGCCGTACGGATAGAAGATCTCCTTGCGGCCTTGTTCCCACGCCGCTTTGAGTTCGGGCGTGGTGATGTCCCAGTCCGGTCGGCATTTCTTGGTCACGGCCCGTAAGTCCTGGCGGAGTTCTTCCAGAGTGGGCCGCCCGAAGAACCAGTAGCCGTTGTAGATTTTGTAGATGACCAGACCAGGCTCGAGGACAATCGTGTGGGGGATCATGGGGTTGTGGAGAGGATCAGTGTATTCGGCAATGTCGAGGTCTTTTTGGATTCTGCGCCCGGCGTCGGAGAGGAAAGACCAGTGGGCGCCGACTCCGCTGCGATATTCATTCGTCTCAGTAAGATTGTCGGTGCTAATCGTGACCAGCCGACAATAGCCAACCTCGATCTCACGATGAAGCTCGACCAGCCCTTCATGCTGCCGGCGGTCCTTGGGGCAGAAACCTCCGCGGCTGAGGACGAGAATCATTGGATCTGGTCCTTGCAGTTCTGAAAGCTTCCGGCGTTTCGCAGTGTGGTCGGAAAGCTCATAGTCTGGGAATACAGCCCCCGGAATAATGTCAGCTCGCATATAAAAACCGCCTTTCTTGCTAGAACATGACAACCTCGTTTCAACTTCACATCGTCAGCACGACGCGGAATTGTGCATCGCCGCTCAGCATGCGTGCGTAAGCCTCCGCCGCTTTTTCGAGCGGATAGGTTTCAATCATCGGGCGTACGCCAGTTAGCTCGGCGAAGCGCAGCGTGTCTTCGGAATCCATCGCTGTTCCCGAAGCCCAGCCTTGAATCGTTCGACTTCCGCTGATGAGTTGTATTGGTGTGACTTCAATCGGATCAAAAGCCGCACCGATGACCATGAGTTTGCCGTTCGGCCCCAGACCATCAATCAACTCGGACATCGCTTTCGAGCTTGGGGCCGTCGCGAGAATCACCCGTGCCCCGCCCATTTTTTGCAATTCCTCTGCGGCGTTCGTCGCTCTGCTATCAATGTACACGCTCGCTCCGAGTTTCTTGGCGAGCGCCGCGTTTTCAGATCCGCGCCCGATCGCCGCGACCTGATAACCAAACTTATTCGCGAATTGAATTCCGAGGTGCCCCAGACCGCCGATCCCTTGCACCGCAACAAGGTCGCCGGGCATCGCGCCGCTGTGCCTGAGCGCGTTGAAGGTGGTGACTCCAGCGCAGAGCAGCGGTGCTGCTTCGGTGTCGTTTAGACTTTCTGGTACCGACACCAATGCCTCCTGAGGAGCCACCATGTATTGTTGGTATCCGCCGTCATAGCTGATGCCAGCAATTTTCATATTCCGGCAATTGATAAAATCTCCGCGCCGACACGCGAGGCACGTGCCGTCGTGGCCGCCGTGCCAACCGACGCCGACGCGCTGGCCCTTTGTCCACTCGGAAACACCAGCGCCCACTTCATCAACGATGCCCACAACTTCGTGTCCTGGAATGCGGGGATACTCGATGCCAGGCCACGAGCCGTCTTTCGTGAGTACATCGCTGTGGCAGACGCCACAGGCCTGCACCTTGATGCGCACCTGTCCTCGATCGGGGGTGGGAATCTCGCGTTCGACGATCTGGAAATCTGCTCCCGGTTGAGGAACCTGCGCCACCTTCATCGGTGCTGTTGCGACTTTTGTCGTTGCCATAAATCCTCCTTTATGAATCAACTGTAGTTCCCGGTTTTTTACTTTGTATTTTGGCTCAACAAGGCAGAAGCAAGATTGGCCTATAAAATCAGGGTCAGCAGAACCCCTTGCGCTATATCAAGCTT
>Ga0207646_10001693_pt1 | contig 26800 bp, 22 predicted proteins | sample KBSK5502metaG_FD_184343 | JGI IMG/M metagenome (GOLD analysis project Ga0207646, IMG submission 184343) | Corn, switchgrass and miscanthus rhizosphere microbial communities from Kellogg Biological Station, Michigan, USA - KBS K5-50-2 metaG... | ecosystem: Host-associated > Plants > Roots >...
ACACCGTGAGGCGGCCATGATCTGTTACGGGCAGTATACCAGAGTTCTCTGTTTTGGTCAACTGTTCTAGCCCTTACAGGCGACAAGATTGCTGCATTGAGCATTCGAGATTGACAGACCCACGGGATCGGTGCCCTTCAGCGCAGCACACGCCTACAACGAAGGACGGTCTAGAGCCATTTCATGCGACAGGTACCTCTCGTTGCGCATACCATGGGTCTGGCCCGCTCGATAGGAGCGCCTGCTCTGATATATGTGGCTCCTTCTCGTCTCTGAACCTGTAGGCAAGTAGCTGCCTGTGAGCTATCATCTCTTTAACTTCAGTAACACTACACTCTAACCAGCGTGCCGCCTCCTGGTAGGTGTAGAACCTCAGTCCCTTTATAGCCTTCATTATGCTCTCATTTCTATTCTATTTCCGATGCTTCTTGCAGCTAGCTGCCCCACTATACATAGGTATATACCCGCACCGGGCAATAAAAAACGTACTGCTAGCTCGCTTTGGTCTGGTGCAGGGATATACCCGTACTAGACCAAAACGTTTAGACGCTCGTCTCTTCCAGGCGCGAGAGCAACGCTCTCAGCACCTCCAGTTGGTCAGGACCAAGCGCGTCTGCGACGGCTTTCTGAGCCTGTTGCCACAAGGGATAGGCACAGGCAACAGCCTGGCGTCCTTTTTCCGTGACCCGCACGACATGCTCTCGCCGGTCGTCTCCCACGCTCGATGAGACCAATCCATCGCGCGCGAGGACACGCAGATTTCTTCCTATCGTCGAGCGATCACTCCCCAGGAACTGGGCAAGCTCGGTGATGCTTTTCTCTGTTTCCCCGTTGAGGATGCTTCGCAGAAGCATATACTGAGTAGCCTTCAGGCCGCTGGGTGCAAGCACCCGGTCATACCCCTCGGTGAGGGTTTGCGCCGCGTGGCGGACCGTCGTACATGTGCAAACGAATTTCGTATTCATGATGTAAGTATATACCCGTATTTGGTGCCTGTCAAGAGGAGCGGATGCTATCTGCAACTTCAACAATGCACCAGCGTATCTAACCCTGGACACCATTTTTCCGAGCCGGGGGAACTTTGGCCCGGCAGTGAACTTTTCCATCACAGCTTGCTACTAACATAGCGGTACCCGGTGATGGCCGGTAATCACTCGCGGGTGACATCATCACCAGGAGTCGCTACTATCAGCAATATATGAAAGGAATGGCTTAAACTGGTATGACTGAAAAGCTTATGACAGCGCCAGGAGTCGCTAACACCAGCTCGCCTTCTGGCGAAGTAGTTCTTCGCACGCACAATCTCTCTAAACACTACGGTAATCGACTGGCCGTGAACAACCTCAACCTGGAAGTTCGCCGCGGCGAAATCTTTGGTTTCCTCGGCCCCAACGGTGCCGGCAAAACAACCACCATCCGCATGGCCCTCGGACTGATCGCTCCCACCTCCGGCAGCGTCGAGATACTCGGGCTGGATGTGGCGACCCAGCGGGCTAACGTTCTACCGCGCGTCGGCGCACTGGTCGAGACGCCCGCCTTATACCTCTACCTGTCGGGGCGCGACAACCTGCGCGCGGTAGCCTCCGTGCTGGGCGGCGTACCCAAAGCACGCATCGACGCCGTACTCGAACTGGTCGGGCTGAGCGCGCGCCAGAAAGACCGTGTCCGCACTTACTCGCTCGGCATGAAGCAGCGCCTGGGCGTCGCTATGGCTCTTTTGCAGGACCCCGATGTGCTGGTCCTCGATGAACCCGCCAACGGCCTCGACCCCGCAGGCATTGTCGAGATGCGCGACCTCATGCACCGCCTCTCGGCTGAAGGCAAGACCGTCTTCATATCGAGTCACCTGCTCCCCGAGGTGCAGCAGATCTGTACCCGTGTAGCCATCATCAATCTGGGTAAGCTCGTCACAGAAGCCACCATCGAGGAATTGACCAGCAGGCATGGTGAGTTCGCGGTGACGCTGGATCGCGCAGAACAGGCGCTCGCCCTTATCCAGGCACAAGCATGGGGCAGAGACGCACACCTTGATGCAGACGGTGCGCTTATCACACCCGCCCCGGGCGAACGTGGTCGCGAGCTCAACCTCTTCCTTGTCAAGGCGGGCTTCGCCCCCGATACTATCACACAAGCAACCCAGGATCTGGAGCAGGTCTTCCTGCACCTGACAAATGGTGGTTCAGGAGAAATAAAATGAGCGCAACAATTACCACATCCGCCCCGGCGGAACAGGCAGCGAAATTACACGACGCCAAACCCAGCTTCTTCGGTATCGTGCGCGGCGAGCTCTTCAAGATAAGGCGCCAGCGGACAACATGGATAATGCTGGTGCTGCTGCTAGGGGTAATGATTTTGCCCTACATCATCGAATGGACTGCGCCAAATGTGCAGAGTAACATTCAGACGGATCCGCTGCACTTCTTATATAACGTGTTGTCAGTCGGCATGTCGATAGTGCGTGTCTTCACCGGCATCTTTCTGCTGGTCCTGACAGCACGCGTCATCGGCCTGGAATATCAACTCGGCACCATTCGTGTCTTGCTGTCACGTGGCGTAGGGCGCTTGCAACTGCTCTCCGCAAAACTTTTTACAGTGGCAGTGATTGCGCTGGTCTTGCTGGTGGTTGGCATTGCGCTCAGCTACCTCTTGACGGTAATCCTGGTCGCAGGAGCGACAGGCAATCTGAACGCCTTCAGCGCGCTCAACTCGACGTTCTGGTCAGATGCCGGAACGTACATCCTTACCATCCTGGTTAACATGGGCGTCACCATCCTGCTGGCGACTGCTGCAGCCGTAGTTGGCCGTTCGCTGGCCTTTGGTTTAAGCGCCGCGCTGATCTTCTTCCCTATTGACAATATAGGCACGGTTATCATGGAGCTTGCCTACCGCGTGACCCACAACAACTTCTGGTTGGACCTCACGGCCTACTTCCTGGGGCCAAACTTGAATACCATGCCCGTCCCACTGACATCCGGCAGGGTTCTAGCCATCGGACAAGCCCCGCTCTACTTTGCTGACCAGACAGGCGCGCATGGTATCCAGGTCGATGGCACGCATACGCTGGTCGTCGCACTCGTCTACGCGATCATCTTCGCCGCAGTCGCCATCGTCCTGACAAGTCGGCGCGACGTGCTCGAATAACTTCGTAATCAGAAAAAAAGAGATGCGCAAGTATTTATGCGCATCTCTCTTGATTATCGAGCCTCAGCCAGTTCTCTGGGCTCTTCCTTTTTGATGCTGATCTTCTTGGGAAGAGCAGCCTCGCTGAACGGAACTGAGATCTTCAGCACGCCGTTCTCGTAACTGGTGTCAATCTTGCCAGCATCGATTGGCCTGGCAAAGGTGACACTGCGTCCAAAGGAACCAGAACGGGTCTCCTGGACCAGCCAGTTTCCTTTCTTGTCCTCTTTGGTCGAAGAACTATACTGCCCTTTGAGCGTCAGGGTATTCTCGCTCACGGTCAACTCGATATCCTCGGGTTTGACCCCAGGCAACTCGGCTTTCACCTCGTAGCCCTTCTCGTTCTCAACGACATCCATTGGAGCAAGAGCAGCATTGCTCCATGCAGGCCGTACAAAGCTCTGCTCGAACAACCTGTTCATGGCTCGCCGCAGGCTAACCGTTTCCCTGAACGGGTCGTATCGTACCAGGTACGTCATGAATCTTTCACCTCTTTTTAAAAGTATTGAGTGTATGCTTTAACAGCATCCATCCACGAGGCAAGAGCCTTATCTCGCGCCTCACCTCTTTTTCCCTTCCTACTTACAATAAACAATAAGTTCATCTAACATATTCCGTGAGATCCACGATGATTCATGGAACGATTGCAGCGCGTGGATGCTGATTGATACACGCAATTTTGTGAAATATTACCTTCCCAATTTGCCTTCTCACGCGTATAACCCTGTCAGGAAGCGATCGAAGTTGATGGAGTTCGTCTTGATATACCTATTCATCCTTGGTGCTGGTTTGTAGAGTGTACAATCTTTGCAACTCTTACGGAGGGAAATTATGCGCATGACTCGATTCTCGCACTGCATCTTCGCGCTGTTGGGCTGCTCTCTCATTTTTTTACTCGCAGCATGTGGCGGAACGAGCGTAAATCCGCCCCCGACAAGCAGCCCGACTACGGCTGTCACTCCTGGCAAGACAGCTACTCCCGTACCGACCATCACGACTCAACCGGTGCCACCGGTGCAGACCAGTTGCCCGCCGCAGGGGTCTGTACGAGCTGCCGTAACGGCTCCCCTTGCACTCGGCAAAGACCCGAACATCGTTTACCTGGTTACAGAATACAACCTCAGCAATACTCAGAACGAAACCGGCACGCCAACCAGCACGTTGAAGCGCTATGATGTCACGACCGGGGCGAAAACCGAGATCGTGAAGATCCCCGGCGTTACCATCGATAGCCCCCAGGTCTCAGCCGATGGACAGTGGATTCTTTTCGTTACCCTCGCCGATCACAGCAACGAGTTGCAAATGGTGCGTATGGACGGTCAGGGTCTGCAAACACTGTATTGCCTCCAGAACGGAAGAATAAGCAACGCGCTCTGGGCGAGCAATCAGCAAAAGGTGCTCTTCAGCGCGTCCGCCGCTCCCAATGGCTTTTCGGGTTTGTACGTGGCGAACATCGCCAACGGGACTATCGAGCAGGTATTGAAACCGGTCAGCAGCAGCCCTCTCGGTTCTGTTGCTGTGATTCCAATCACCTGGTTGGATAATACACGGGTCTATGTGAGCTTTTCGAATTTCCCTATCGCGCCTGAAGATAGGATCGGCCTGCTTGATACCAGTCGCGGCACGCAGACCGTTAGCGATCTCACCACCGTCTACCAGCAAACGCTCGGCACGCCGTTCAATTATCCCTGTTATGACGCAGACAGTAGCTACGATGCTACGATGCTCTACATCAGCCAGTGCAGCGGCATCTCCGCGCCTAATTGCAGTGGATCATGTGCGCTTGGCACGCGCGAAGGACCGACTACCATCTTTACAGAGACGGCTACTGGTGGTTCAAAGCAGACCTTCCTGACGAATCAATCGCTTGGCATCGCGGCAATACGGGCAGTCACCGGCAATACGCTGCTGCTGCAAGTCGATACCTTCAGCGAGAACCATACCGTTGATAGCAGCCAGAATGGTCTCTGGAAGGTGAACGCAGATGGGAGCGGCCTGACGCGGCTTACCACTGATGCGAAAGGCATCATCACGTCCCTGTGCCAGTTCTCGCAGAATCCCTGGTCGAACGTTTCGCGCGACGGCAGCATGTACGCTTTTGAGACCTACAATGAGGTCTACCCCACGACCTTTACACTGGTTTTCGGGCAAATGAGCGGCGGCAATCCACAAACGCTTGCTTCGATTACCGGGACGCACCTGGAGATGGTTGGCTGGACCACCATGTGAGTGACGGTGGTAAATGGTCTCATTCTTCAGTTGGCTGGACGAGGCCTACTCGACCGAGAAACACAAACCACGCTGGCGTACGGGCCAGCCAGCATTGACGAACTGGCTGGCCCGTACATCGCATCATTAAGGAATCACGGACAGGTCTTCCTCGCTTCCCGCCGGTGCTCCGGCCTCGCCAGGTGCTTCGCCAGGCTGCTGCGTCATAGGAATGTCCTTCAGGAAGAACGTGGCGACGATGATAGCCCCGCAGAAAACGAGTACCGCTACGAAGCCATGCTGGATAGCAAAGGCGAGCGAGAGCTTGAGCGCCGCGAACACCTGGTCGAGCAGGTGCTGCGCACCCTGCATCGCCTGTGCTGCCGCCGAAGCAGCGATCTGGTCGTGCTGTGGGCCGGGAGGCACGTGCGTGACAGCACTCTGGGCCGCAAAACGCTGTGCCGTTCGTACCACCGCAGCGCGATAGGTCGGATTGACGAGTACCTGCGGATTAGTCGCGACTGTCAATCCGGCAGGTGTGAGCTGATGTGCGACGGAAGCCGGAATACGGCGCGCAATATCACTGGCAAGAGTATTATTCACCACGGTTCCAACGATGGCTACGCCCACCACCGCGCCAAGCTGGCTAAGGTACCTTATCGCGCTGGTGCCAACTCCCAGGCGTATGCGCGGCAGCGCATTCTGTGCGGCAAGCGTCAGCACGAAGAAGAATGGGCCTACGCCAATGCCCGCAATCACCATGAATATGACCGCTTCCAGCAGACCTGTCGTTGGCGTCATACGTGACAAGAGAAACACGCCGGCGGTCATGATGAGCGCGCTCAGGATGGTAAGCAGCCGGTAGCGTTTGAGTATGTTAACCGCCAGGCCCGCCAGCATCGCACCTATCACCGAACTCACAGTCATCGGTGTGATCACTGCTCCTGCATCGGTTGCCGACACGCCAAGCACACCCTGTAAGAAGAGCGGCAGGTAGACGATCAGCCCGACAAACGCCATCAGTTGCAGCAGCGAGAGCACCGATGCTACCGCGAACACCCGGTTGCGGAAGAGATCGAGCGGCAGAATAGGCTCAACGGCAAAGCGCTCTGTAACGATGAACGTCCCAAAGAGGACGATGGCTGCAGCCAGAATACCGATCACCTGTGGCGAACTCCACTCATAGGTCGAAGCACTGCCCCATGTCAGTCCCAGCAAGAGGCAGACGGTGGCAGCAGCCGAGAGCACCGCGCCGGGAAAGTCGATGCGGCGTACCGCGGCCCAGCCGGTGAAGTCATTGCTGCGCGAGGAGATGTTGGCAGGCAGGTAGATCAAGAGCGCTGCCAGTACAATAATCCCCACCGGAATATTGATGTAAAAGACCCAGCGCCAGCGCGTGGTCTCGGTGACCAGGCTGCCGACAAGGGAGCCATGATCGGTGAGGAAGCCTCCGAGCGTTGGCCCAACAAGATTCGCGAAGCCATACACGACGCCGAACAGGCTCTGCCACCTGACGCGTTCCGCTGGCGGGAACATGTCGGCGACCAGCACAAAAACCAGCGCGATGCCGACCCCTGCGCCAAAGCCCTGCAGCGCACGGAAGGCAATGAACTGGTTCATCGTCTGCGAGGCTCCAGCAAGCACAGAGCCTAGCAGGAAGATGGCAGTACCCACGACTAAGAACCACTTGCGCCCGAACTGGTCGGAGAGCTTGCCCACGATAGGAATCATGGTTGTTGATGCCAGGGTGTACGCCGTTACCGCCCATGTGTAGCGGTCAAAGCCCTGCAGCGAAGCGACGATTTTGGGCAGCGCCGTGCTGACGACGGTCTGATCCAGGGCTTCCAGCAATAGTGTGAGCATCAGGGCAGTGAGGACGCTGAAGAGTGTAAACCCATGCAGGCGACGACCGCTCTCCTGGGATAAAGTTGATGTAGAGATTGATTTCGTATCCAATTTCGTATCCATATGTTTTTTCTCCTCTGTGATTCATTATTGATTGAAATTGCGGCGTGAAGGATTGATCGATATGCTTCCCCCTTCAGCATGCTACCACCTCCTCCCCGTAGACGATCTTCGCGTCCTCCCTATGTGAGCCTTTCCTCCCTTGCAGTCCGGCTTGCAAGAATGGACTTGAGCCGGGCGGCATTCTGCGGCTGTGCTTTCTTCATCTCTTGTCGCATGAAGAACTCAGCCACCTTCGGGACGTTCCCAACGTCAACCGTGAAATGCACGCGGCAGGCTTCCTCGGAAAGCGGTTCGATGCGATAGCTCTCGCGGAACGGGTTGGGAGCCTCGGCCTCGGTAGCCAGGGTCAGCAGGCGATCCTGCTCAAACGCCGCGACGAGCATCGTCTTCTCGCTCTTGTAACCTGAGAACTTGCCAGCCTCGAAGTAGCTGGTCCCCAGGCGGGCTGGTCCGGGAGGGGTGACACGGACCTCCTGGATGCCTTTTATCCAGGTAGGTCGTGCCTTCAGATCGGTGAGGAGCGCAAAGACGGCTGCGGCCGGAGAGTCAAAGGTGTCCGTGTATTCAAAGGTAGCCATGTTTCTTTTCCTTTCTCGTTCTCGTACTTAGTGCTGTGATGGCTGCTCCCCCAACTTGCCGGGGGATGTGCGAAAGGTAAGGGCTGAGAGCGCCTGCGTCAGTTCTTGCTCAGCGCCTTCCTTTATGGTTTTGCTCCGCCACCCGATGAATCCGTCGGGGCGGACGATCACCGCCCCGGTAGCGGTGATTCCATACGCGTCACAGAACGTGTTCGCGGCATCGATGAGATCGCCTGCCTCACCGCCGACCTGATAGCTGTCCAAAGGGAGATGGAGGACGTCTTGTGTGCTGCGGGCAGCGTCCTTCCAGTGCTGTCCAGCCGGGCCAACAAGCAAGACGAAGTGGGAGCCGAACAGGTCCAGCGTCGAGATCGGCTTGCCCTCTCGTTCGAGCACGAGATACGGAGCATGGGTCCCCGGCTGCCCCTTCCACTGATCCGGGCGCTGGGCCAGGGGGAGATGCTCATCGCCTGCTTCCTGCACGATGGCTCCCGCGCTGTAGCGATAGCCCGCATTGACGCTCGTGAGATCCACCGTGATCCCTGCTGATCCCTCGGTCTGGCGCTGCTCGGAAAGCAACGCCGCTTGCTCGGCAGTGTAGTCAGCCAGCGGGCGTCGCTCAGCATCGTAGGTGGCGAGCAGCGCCTCTCCCGCCTCGCCATGCAGGACGGCGGCCAGTTTCCAGGCCAGATTGTACGCTTCGGCGATGCCAGTATTGCCTCCCAGGCCACCGCTGGGTGGCTGGGAGCGCGCGGCATCACCCACCAGGAAGACCCGGCCGACCTCGAAGCGATCAGCCACGAGCGCGACCGCTTCGTAGGCCAGCACGGTTTTGAGCTGCACCGGCAGATCAGGGATTCCCACGGCTGCTCGGATAAGCTGGAGGCAGCGTGCCTCGGGATAGTCAGTGAGCGTCTCTTCCTCCGGGTCATAGCCCACGTCCAGCCGATAGAGATCTGGTCGCGCAGAAGAGCCTGGGTAAGGGACAAGCGCTCCACTCGCGATGGTGTCGTTGCTGAGGAAACACATGATGGCGTGTTGCTTGCGGAACAGCTCCATCAGGTCGGCCTCGAAGATCATACTGATGCAATGAAACAGGCTCGCCGCTCCATGCTTGCCGATGCCGAGCTCTTGACGAATCCCGCTGTGGCTGCCGTCAGCCGCCACCAGAAACTGGGCGCGAACCGTGCGCGTGCTCCCGCTTTCCCGTTCGCGGATCGTGGCGGTGAGGCCCTCCTCATCCTGCTCGAAACTGATCAGTTCGGTCCCGAAGCGCAGATCCCCCCCGAGCCGCTCGGCCCGCGCGCGCAGCACCGGTTCCAGCACATCCTGAGCAATGGCACTGCCTGGCACAGGGCCGATAAAGAGGTCGCCCAGCTCTGCCTCGCCCTGTAAATTGTCAAACACCTGGCCCGTCAGGCTCTCCACCAGCAGGACGTTGCTTTCCTCGGGGAAAGGCGATTCGACCTTTCGAATCGCCTCCGCGACCCCGACAGAACGGAACAGCTCCATCGTGCGCGGGGTCATGCCGACGGCACGTGGATGGATCGCGGTGCCCGGATGGCGCTCGACCAGCAGCGAGGGTATGCGGTGCCAGGAGAGGAAGAGGGAAGTGGACAGGCCAACCAGGCCACCTCCAACAATCAGGACCGGCGTGGTTTCGTCATACAATGATGTGCTTTTGAGTGTATCGCTCATAGTGTTCTCATCCTTTCTCAATGAATGATGCGGAGCATATGCTTTTCACAAAAATCTATAAAAATGTGGGTAATAATCTTCAGATCAATGAAACGATCTTCCCTTAATGACGACTATTCTCCCTTATCGTGGTGAATATCGCCACATTATTGTGAATCATTACCAGCTACTGAGAAGTATAGAATGCAACCGGGTGAACTAACTTCATCCACCTGGGTGATTGAGTGGGTGATTATGAGCAAATAGGGAATGTGACCACAGAAGAGATTTGAATGAGCCGCAATAATTACGTCAATTATTTATATTGAACCAAGACTTGGTATATTAAAAGCGTGGCATTCGAGTGCAAAAGGAAAGACGGCCATGATCGGCAGCTACTACATGCTATTCACAACGCTAAGCACAATCATTCTATGGGGGTGGATGCTCTATCGTATTACTCATCCATTCGTATGTACCTGTGGGTTCACGACGCGCTTCACGAACAGATTCAAGAAGCATGTGCTACAAAGGCATCAATGGGGCTGAGTATCGCTCACAAAAGAAAGGGCGATGTATGGGGCACTTAGAGGAGTTTCAAGCGGCGAGCGGCTTCGCCGGCTTCCATGCGGCTCTTCACGTTGAGCTTGCGGTAGATGCTCTGCGCCTGCGTTTTCACGGTATTGACCGAGACGACCAGTTCCTGGGCGATCTCCGGGTTAGAGCGGCCAGCAGCGAGCAGGCGGAGGACGCGCTGCTCTTGCGCGCTGAGCGGCTCAATCAGCAGCGCAGAGGCAGCAGAAGGTGAGGCACCTCGCCCTGCTCGTACCTGAGGAAAAGCGTGCAGTAAGTTCTGCGCATACGTGACGAGCGCCTCCCCTCGCATGTCGAGCAAGACGGCCCGCAGTAATGTTGCCATCGCATCTCCTTCACCCAGGAAGAGACGCTGGTAGCCTTGCGCCTGCGCGAAGGCAAGTGCTTCTCTGAGCGTCTGCCTGGCATGGGGCAGGCGTTTGTCTGAGAAGTGCGCCAGGGCCGTGAGAACCTGGATCTCCAGTACACTTCGCGCGCGCCCCTGGGCATGCGCCTCGGCCTGCCAGCGTTCGAGCAGGCGCAGGGCCTCTTCCGCCTCCCCTTGCGCGATTAGTAGCCGGGCCACGATCAGCGCCTCGCGCTCTCGTTGAACTAGCCGGAAATCTTCGCCGAGCTGTGCGCAGGTGTTCGACCACCGCTGCGCTGCGGCCAGGTCCCCAATCGAAATGCTCATCTGTGCCTCGCACGCGAGTACCTCTCTGTGGAGATGGGGCCACCGGCGCTCTTGTGTCAGGGCATTCAGTTCTTGCAGCAGTTGTTGCGCCTGGGCATTCTCCCCACGGGCGTGCAGCACGCGTGCCAGGACGAGCGAACCAGGAACCTGGAGCGACTGCTCTGCATGGTACTTGCCAACTTCTCCTATATGTTGCTTGCCAAGCTCAAGCGCCTGAGATGCCTGCTGTTCTGCTACCTCCAGCTCATTCCACTCATAGGAGAGCGAGGCAAGGTTGACCAGTGCGCTCCCCCTGTCAAGAGGGTCCTCCCCAGCCTCGGCGAGCACCTGTCGATAGAGACTGGCCGCCTGGTGCAACTCCCCCTGCTTGGCGGACGCTTCGCCTAGCACGAAGAGAGTAGCGCGCGTTCCATAGACGTTCCCGGAGACTTCAAAGCATGCACGCGCCTCCAGGGTTGTCTGCCGCGCCGCGTCGAGTTTCCCTGCAAGCAGTTCCTCCATTCCCGCGGTGAGCATACTGGAAGCCCGCCACAGCAGCTCATCCGCAGGCAACCACTCGAGCGCCTGCCTGGCAGCAGCAAACGCCTGGGGGAGGTCTCCCTGCCACAACGCGACCTGGGAGCGGAGGGCCAGCACCTCACCGAGTTTGGGCCTGTTGCCTTCTGCCTGCCAGTAGCGCTCAGCCATCTGCAGCGGTACCTCAAGGAGTGCCCTGGTCGCCGGCGCGCTTCGATCCCGGGTGAACAGGAGTATCATCGCATAGATCAAACAAAGCGCCGGGTGCGCATGCAGCACCTCCTCTGGCAGCTCCTCTATCCAGCGATATAGCGTGTGCAGTACCTCATTCAAGTGTTGAGGCTCAACAAGGCGTTCGATGAGCACAGCAGCGCGTGCAAAGTCCCTGGCGTAGAGTGCGACTTCGATCGCTTCAGTGAGCAAACTATGCTGTTCGTACCAGAGACTCGCCTTGTCGTACAACGAGCGCAGGTGGTCTTCTCCCAGGCGACGCCGCGCCTCGTGCTGCATGGCCTCGGCAAACAGCGCGTGATAGCGATACCAGCGCCCGGCCCCATCGAGCGGAATCAGGAACAGGTTGGCACGTTCCAACTGCTCGAGAACGCGCTCACTATCGTTCCTTCCGGTGACTGTGTCACAGAGCGACCCCGTTAGCCGGCTGAGTACGCTCGTCTGTAGCAAAAACTCTTGCAACGGCTCTGGCTGAGAGGAGAGTACATCCGCGACGAGGTATTCCAGGATGTGCCGGTGACTGCCGGTGAAAGTCGCAAGCACGTGCTCAAGGTCCTGCGGGTCTTTTCGCCCCTGCAGCGCGAGCGCCAGCAGGCGCAGCCCGGCAACCCAGCCCTCCGTGCGCGCCTCGAGGCGCGTGATCGCCTCCGCCGGGAGCGGGAAGGGGAGGGCCTGCCTGAGAAAGGCCCGCGTCTCTAGCAGGGAAAAGCGCAGGTCGGCAGCGTGCAGTTCGCTGAGGTCGTCATGGGCACGCAGGCGGGCCAGGGGAAGCGGGGGATCACTGCGTGTCAACATCAGCAAGTGCAGCGTTGCAGGGAGATGGTCGAGCAGAAAGGCCATCGACTCGTGAATCTGGGGCGCGGTGATGACATGGTAGTCCTCCAGGACGAGGACACCTCTGCATGCAAGCTGAGCCAGCTCATTGATGAACGTCGCGAGCACGCTCTCCAGGGATGGGCGTCGTGACATGTGCAACAGTGCGAGAGTCGACTCGCCTACAGCAGGATCGAACACCTGGCAGGCGGTGATAACATAGCGCCAGAAGCGAGCAGGATCGTTATCGCCTGCGTCAAGCGACACCCAGGCGACAGGAGGCGAGTCTTGGCGCTCCCTGCGCGTCGCAATCCACTCGCTCACGAGCGTGGTTTTGCCGAAGCCGGCAGGGGCAGAAAGCAAGGTGAGCTTATGTTCAAGTCCTTCATCAAGCCGGGCAAGCAGCTGCTCGCGTGACACGAGTGATGAGCGCAGGCGCGGAGAAGTGAGTTTCGTACTCAGAAGTTCATATGTGCCTGCATGTTGTGTATACTCAAGCTTACTCATCCTGTCTCCCTGTACCGGTTCGTAATCGGCAGCCGTCTATCCCTGCCAAAAGCGCGCGTCGTAATCTTCACGCCCGGAGGTGCCTGGCGGCGCTTGTACTCGCTGGTGTCCACCAGGCGCATTACCCGCTCAACCGTCTTGCGCTCAAAACCCATCGCCATAAGCTCCTCAAAGCTGCGGTCATCTTCGACATATGCCTTCAAAATCGGGTCAAGTATATCATAAGGCGGCAGGCTATCGGTATCCTTCTGGCCTGGACGCAGTTCGGCGGTAGGTACCTTGTCGATTACCGATTGCGGAATGACCGGCCTATCGCCAAGTGTATTGCGATACACGACCAGCTCGTATACCAGCGTCTTCAACACGTCCTTCAGAACCGCGAAGCCGCCCGCCATATCGCCATATAATGTAGCATAGCCCGTGGCCATCTCAGATTTATTGCCTGTCGTTAACACAATCGAGCCGAGCTTGTTGGAGATGGTCATCAGGATGTTGCCGCGAATACGCGCCTGCAGGTTCTCCGCTGCCAATCCCGGGTCACCTTCACCGAGCGCCGGTTGCAGCATCTTCAGTGACGTGCGAAATGTCTCCTCTATCGGGATTGTCAAGAACTTGATGCCGAGGTTTTCGGCTAACTCCTGCGCATCGGTCTTGCTGCCCTCGGAAGAATAGCCGGAGGGCATCGAGATGCCCAGCACGTTTTCAGCGCCCAGGGCATCAACCGCGATCACTGCCGTCAGTGATGAATCAACGCCTCCCGAGAGGCCGATAATGGCCCGCTTGAAGCCTGTCTTGCACACATAGTCGCGCGTGCCAAGTACCAGCGCGGCATAAATTTCCTCCAAACGCTCCATCTTCGGCTCGATACGCTGCGGTGCTCCCAGTGGATGCAGGGGACCCTGGGAGGGAGACGGTTGCGCGGGCTCATCGCTTATGGTGATTACGGGTACCACGTCAGCATCTACCTGCAGGCGTTCCTGGCGGCCGCGCGGATCATGCAGGCGCGAGCGGAACACGGAGGCTGTGTCAAGATCAACAATCAGCATATCCTCGGCAAACTCTTTGGCGCGTGCAATCAATGCTCCCTGCTCGTTAAAGACCATGCTGCCGCCATCAAACACCAGTTCATCCTGGCCTCCAACCATGTTGAGATAGGCCACAATCACGCTACTATCAGCTGCGCGCGTCGCCAGCATCTCCTCGCGAAAAATCCCTTTGCCCGCGTAATACGGCGACCCATTGATATTCAGGATTACCTCGGCCCCGGCGTGCGCCTGCAAGGTCATCGGCCCGGTTGGGTACCACACGTCTTCGCAGATAGTGACACCGACATGCACGCCATTGATCAGAAAAATGGGAGCCTTGTGCCCTGCCTGGAAGTAACGGTTTTCATCGAATACGCCATAGTTAGGCAGGTAGTGCTTGTGGTACGTGCCGCAGAGTCTCCCCTCGCTGATAATCGCGGCTGCGTTATAGATATCTTGGTCGCGGTCCACAAAGCCAATCACGGCCGTCAATCCAGGAAGGTCCCGGCTGGCATCGATCATTTCATCCAGTTTACGCAGGTTGTCGGCCACAAAGCCCGGTTTGAGCAGCAAATCTTCGGGGGGATAGCCCGCCAGGGCCAGTTCGGGAAAACACACGATATGCGCGCCAGCCTCGTGAGCCTGGCGCATCGATGCCAGCATCTTCTCCGCATTGCCCTCCAGGTCACCTACGGTCACATTGATTTGAGCAAGTGCCACACGAAGAGGTATGATATTCATAAGGAGTTTCCTTTCTTAAACGCCCTTACTATTTTTTCTGACCGGGTGACTGTCTAATGCCGGTCCATCCGTAAATAAAAGGAGTATCTCTAATGGAGACGCAATTATATCTTTTACATGTCGTCCCGTTTATCATATTTGTCTATCTAGGCTTCCTGCTCTTTTTACATCCACCCAGGGAAGTACTCCTGGCTTCGCTTCTGGGCGGGCTTACAATGGGCGTGATAAACGCGCTCGTCGATCTTCTCGCCCACTATGCCTCCTGGTGGCACTATGCCGCTATAGGCTTAATCTTGCAGTTACCTTTACCTTTCTATATTACACCAATTTTGATCTTCGGTGGATTATCTTACCTGCTGATCTGGCGCTTCTGGCACACCCGCTGGCACTGGCTCGCCCTGCTCCTGCTCTTCGGCGTCCCCATCATTGGCTTTCTGCGCGACCTCGTAGATGCCACGGTCACACAAGACAGCTTTCTCGTCTGGAATAACCCTATCCTGGCGGGACCACTGGACCTCGTGCTCTGGCTGGTAATGTTCTACGCGGGTTATTTCGTATTCAGGCAATTGGCTCCTGAAAGAAAAAGCGAACCGCAGGGCGCATAGAGGCGGTGTGGAGACGGGTAGCGCTAGCTCCCCAATACAATTGGCATGCGCACACCCACGCACGTCCCTTGTCCTGGAACGCTCTCGATCGTGAGGGTTCCGCCCATCTTCGAGACACGCTCGTGCATAGAGCGCAACCCAAGATGTCCTGGAAAATGGCCCGCCTGGTCAAAGCCTCTCCCGTTATCGCGCACCTGGAGGATGATCTCATTTGCCTGTCTTGCGAGCCGTAGTACGACCACGCTGGCACGGGCATGTTTGACGATGTTATGGAGCGCCTCCTGTGCAATGCGGTACAGCGCGTGTTTCATCTCCATGGAGAGATCGGGTTCTTCCCCCAGGTCGGCCTCAACGTTCAGTTTGTAACGGGTACGCAAGACTGCCACTTGCTTGGTGAGGGCTGCCACCAGCCCCTCTATTTCCAGTGACTCAGGACGGAGTTCGAAGATGAGGGCACGCATCTCGGCGAGGCCGGCCTCGGCGAGCGCAAGCACGTAGTCAATCGATGCCAGCGCCTGTTCAGAGTCGCTTGCTATGGCCTCCCTGGCAGTATGGGCCCCGAGCCCGATGGCATAGAGGGCCTGCGAGACGGAGTCGTGTAACTCGCGGGCCAGGCGCTGCCGTTCCTGGAGGGACGCCAGTTCTTGTGCCTGCTCGTAGAGTAGGCGTAGCTCCCGCTCCCGGCTTCTGGCCTGCTCAGCGCGTTGCCGCAGTGCCGAGGCCAGCTGTCCGGTGATGATGGCCGTCGCCAGGAAGACCACCAGGGTGAGCAGGTCTTCAGCTTTGACGACGAGAAAGGTATACGGCGGCGGGAAGAAGAAAAAATCGAAGCAGAGAAAGGCCAGCAGTGAGGTCAGGATGGCGGCATAGAGTCCCCGTGTACTGGCTAAGGCTAACACCAGGAGCAGATACACAAAGGCGATGGTGGGAATTCTTGGATAGAGATGCGCAACAGCGATCACACTCGTTATGAGCGCTACTCCTGCTATGGCTAGTGCGCTATCGCTCACATAGTGCCACCTTTGTAGCTTCGCTCTCGCTTTCGGCGAAGAGCTGTGTTCAAGTTGCTTCATCGTCTATTCCTCTGCTCATCTCACCCCCCGGCAGTAAACGAGTTAAGATGGCACAGCAGCCTAACGGAGAGGTTAACAGCCTATCAAGCGTATGGTGGAACCATCCCCACGACGTGATGGCTCAAGGCATTTATTTCAGCTGCTTTCCTTGCTCGGTGGATACCAGACCAAGCCGTATCGCGTAAAGGACTGCCTGGGTGCGGCTCTGCACGCCCAGCTTCGCCAAAATATGCTTGACGTGGGTCTTGACGGTGTCCTCGACAATCTGCAAGGCCTGTGCGATTTCCTTATTCGATCGCCCTTGCACGAGGAGGCGCAGCACCTCCGTTTCGCGCTCGGTTAAACCCACTGCCTTTTCAGGTGTCCGAACTTCGCGCACCAGGTAGGCTAACGCCTGGGGAGAGAGTTGGACCTGCCCGGCAGCAGCGGCCTTGATCGCTCGGCGCAGTTCCGGTGCTTGTGTGTCCTTGAGCAGGTAGCCGATCGCCCCTGCCCTCACAGCGCCAACCACTGCAGCGCTTTCTAACACGCTCGTCAGCGCGATGACCTCGGTCTCCGGCAGTTCGTTGCGGATGACCGAGGTGGCCGCAATCCCGTCCATCACCGGCATGAGCAGGTCCATCAGCACGACATCAGGGCGCAGTCGTTGCGAGAGTTCGACCGCTTCGGCCCCATCAGACGCCTCGCCCACCACGGCCAATTCCGGATCGCGTCCCAGGAACATGCGCAGCCCCTCGCGCACGACACTATGATCGTCGGCAATCAAGACACGGATCACCATCGACCCTCCTTCTTTCGAGTGAGGCGGTCATACCACTAAGGGGGTAGGCCACATTCACTCATCCGGGCGATGTTATGAGAAACGCTCCACCTTATACTTGTCTAGTAGGTAGAGAACCGAGCTCAAATATGAACGGTACCCGGGATCAGGTTACTCATTACCAGTGTACCACAGGCTGGCGCAGAAACGCCACAGAGGGCACGGGAGTGAGATACGTGAGCTTGAGCATGAGAAATGCACCGGAAGAAGAAAGGTGATGAACAAGCGCATTTTGCTAGGAGTCGATGCGAGCCTCTCCGCACCGGCACAGCACGCACTTCGTTTCACAAGCGAACTCCTCACGCAGTCCTCGCAAGACGTCTGCCTGGTCGTGCTCCATGTTATCCCTGTCCCCTATGACACCTCGCTTCAGTGGGGGAAGTCTGTCGGAATCCTGCCCCCCTTTTCCCCTGCTCCCCAGCAACGCCTGCAAGCGGAGCGTACCCTGTATAGAGCGCGTACTGCCTTGCAGCAACGGGGGATCGCTCCCGAACGGCTAGCGTGGCTACAGCGCGTGGGAAAGCCCGCGGACGAGATAGTGAAGGCAGCAAGAGAACTGGGTGTTGATAGCATCGTGATTGGGAGCCGCGGAAACGCCCTCGCGCAACGGATACGGCGTATGTTGATCGGAAGTACCTCGCACCGTGTCTTGCGGCTTGCCTCGTGCCCCGTTACGCTTGTTGTCCCTCCTCGCAAGCCAAGCGCCAGGAACCTCGTGGCCTGGTATAAGGAGGCCGTGATGCAGTCCCTGTACGAGCATCCTGAGTCCCTCCTGGTCTTCACAGCTTGCGACGCGGCCCAGATGTTTGCTCCCCCGAAGAAAACTGTAGGTAGCAAAGAGGTGGAGGCGGCGGCACTTGCCCTGGAGCAATTAGCCAGCGATGGTCTCCTTTGCTGCCAGAAAGTCAAAGGCGAATTGCGCTACCTCAATGATTGAAGACTAGTTGACTGGCGGTAATTATGACACAGGTGCTGCTCCCTTTCACCCATGGGATAGACGTTTCTGCCATTACCTGCGCACTCGCATTTGCGCAACGTTTCCATTTCACCCTGGTTGTCTTATCTCTGATCCGCCTTCCAGAGACGCATGGCATGCGAAATCCGCGTCTGGAAGCTATCCAGCAGTCAAAGGATTATTTGGAATTCGTGTATCACAAAGCAGCAAGACAGGGTGTGCCAATTGTGCGCGTTGAGCGGTACACACACCATCCTGCGCGCAGTATCCGCGCCCTCGCTCGGGAAATGGAGTGTGTGGGCATTCTGCTCTTTGTACGCGGTGGGGCAGGGGTGTTGCTTGCAACGGGTGAGGTGAAGCAGCTCCTCGAGGATCAAAGCATTCCCCTCTATATCGTCCCTCTGCCCCCAAATGAGAGCCGTTTCCCCCACCCGGGGTGGTTCTCTCGTTGGTTCAAGAGGTGAGAAGGTGGAGGCGTTGCTTCTCAGCGGGCCTGGCATCTCACCATTGCTTAAGCAGGTGTGCAATTTTCCCACTTGAGGTGAGTTCGTACCTGATGCGGTCGGGGTTGATCTCTTCGACCTGCGCCGCGTGCTCTGCGGTGAGCACTACATCGCGTGGATGAACGATCTGCCAGATATGCCCCTCTGCCCCTGACCCTTGTGGCCGATAGACAAACCGAGAGGCCAGCCTTGCCTTGCGCATCAGCAGCGCCGCCTGTTTCAGGGTATCTTTGGCAGGCTCATCTTCCAGGTAAGGATCAACGACCTCGAACAACTGCGGGACGCGCTCCGCTTTCGGCTCAGCAAGATACAGAAACACCACTGGCTTCCCGCGAGCATGGTTGATGGCCGCGTCTATTACTGCGCCATTGTGTTCATCTCCGGCGGCGAGCACAGCGAGCAGCGAATCCGGCACGCGTCCTTCGAGATAAGGGGTCACCACAGGCGCACGCCCCCGGATATAGTTCACGTAGGCGACGGCTATCCCGGCGAGTGCGACTGAACACCCAAAGGCTGTTGCCAGCGGCTGTGAGATGATACTGATCAACCAGGCTAGCATGACCAGCAGCGTGGTGAGCAGGCCCAGCCAGAAATCGAGCCGCCGCCACACACCAACGATCGTGTTCCGAAACGAAGAGACACCAGCCAGCGTTGCTCCCCTCCGGGATGCCTCTCCCGGACCTCTGTGCCCATTGAAGAGGGATAGGGGAGACAGGTGGTTGGAAACGAAGGAGTTATGGCGCCCATTGCTCCTTACAGTGGAGCCACGTCCATCGTCGTCACGATGATCTACCCGGGGAGAAATGATGGCAACTTGTGCCGCCTTACGCTCACGGTACCGGATAATATCCAGTCCAACACACGTCACGGTGAAGGCCCCCAACAGCCCGAACGCATACATCTCACCCAGGATGTCGATCTGGCCGCGCACGAGCAGGAGCACGGCAATGGGAATGCCCGTCGCCAGTGCGATCGACCAGTGCGGCGTCCCACGGAGCCTGTTGCGCTTCAGGATAAACTCGGGGAAGAACTCCATGCGCGCGAGAGCCAGAAAGACATGGTAGGCTCCAATCACGGCGGTATTACTGGCGAACGCCAGGATCAGGCTGGCACTGATCGCCACCTCTGTCTGCAAGACGATGTTCCCCCAATGCCCGCCCAGCAACGAGAGCAGTTGCGTGGAAAGCACGGGATCAGCCGCCGCACCTTGTTGCAAGAGGGTCGCGAGTATGGTCAGCAGCGGACTGGTCACGCCAATCGTGATGACCACCAGCAGCAGTGCCAGGCCGATAATCTTCTTACGGGGCGTCTTCATCGCGGGGGAGAGTTGCGAGATGCTCTCCAGGCCGGAGAACGCCAGAAATGAACCGGCAAACCCAACCAGGATCGAGGCGGGAGTGAGAGATGCGTGCGCGAACATCCTGGTAAAGAGGGAAGGAAATTCAGCAAGGGGGATGTGGGTAAAGACGGTCCAGATGATGGCGAGATCACTGACAAAGGCAATCAGTGCCCCGACCAGGCTCACTTTCGCACTCTCGCTAATCCCAACCCAGTTCAACAAGCCCAACAGCAACAGCACGGCGATGGTGATCGCTAAAACAAAGGGCCCAATCGCAGGGAGCACCACGCTGGAGTACTGGACCGCCGACAGGCAACTAATGGCAGCCGTGAGGAAGTAACTGACCAGGATAAACATGCCACCCAGCGCACCAACCCAGGAGTTAATCGCCTGGGCTGCTACCGTCACCACGCCTCCGCCTTCGGGAAAGCGAGCGCTCACCTCCGCATACTTGAGGGTGAGCAGCACAAACACCGACATGGTGAGCAGTACAAAAAATCCGGCGAGGTTGCCGACACGACCGTAGAGGATACCCGGAACGTAGTAGATCGAAGAGCCGATATCTGCGAAGACGACGGCCCAGCAGAGCAAAGGGCCGAGCTGACCTATACTCTGATGCCCTCTGTTCCCTTTGGGCAGTGGTGATGCTACCTGTGCCATAGGTGTACTCAGCTGTCTTTCTTCGCGAAGACGTTTTCTCAGCATACTTACAAGAAGTAGCCGTGGTTTCGTCTGCCTTGTGGCACACTGATGACCAGTGAACTGACCCCGCTACAGTTCCCACGCGAGACGAGTTCTCCGCGTGCTTCCTGCTGAGATAAGTATAGAGCGGGGCGTTCCTCAAAGCATCGCCCGAACGAGTGAACGCGATCTACCCCTTTGGTGGTATGCCTGTCTCACTCGAAAGAATGAGCCTCAAGGCGCATAGGGGGGAGAGGAGCGGATGGGGAGTGGGGATAATCTATGCCACCGCGTGCGTTTTTGGCGGGGGAAGTGGTTCTTCGTCCTGTATGGCGCTGTTCACGAGCATTTCAAGTACCTCTTGCCCATGCTGGACTGCCTCGCCGTAGGTGCTGCCGTGTGTTGCTGGCATGATGACACGATCAGCCCATTCTGGCAACGTCACCAGATAGGCCTGATCTTCTTCTGACCACTCAATGAGCATAGAATAATGAAGGTGGGATTCATTCATAACTCAGTACTCCGTCTTGCCTCTGCAATTTCTCGCAGCAAGGTATAGAACATTCATTGACGCTCGAATGCCAGCCGCACACCAAGCGCGATTAACACAACGCCTGTGACTCCTTGCAGGATTTCACGTACGCGGGTACCAAAACGGCTGTGCCCGGCCCGGCTGACCAGAGAGCCATAGAGGTTGAGCCAGCTCAGCAGGATCGCCTCGTAGGCGAGCATCATCAGCAACAACCGCAGTGGAGGATCGCCTGGACGGATAAATTGTGGCAAAGCCGTGGCAAAGATTGCGCCAGCCTTCGGGTTGAACAAATTGCTCAGCAGCCCCTGCCTGAAGGCTGCCCGTTTACCGAGTTGCGTCACCTGCGGAGCAGGTGCCGTCGCGGCGGCTTGCTTTTTCCCCCGGAAGCTGGTGATCAGGCTTCGCAGGCCGAGATATCCCAGGTATGCCGCACCGGCGAACTTAAAGACAGTGAAGGCGACCACCGACGCCTCAAGCAGGGCAGCTATGCCGAGCACCGACGCAAGTGCCCAGACGATGCTTCCCGTGCCGATGCCAAGGGTTGTGAAAGAGGCCGCACGCCTTCCGGCGAGGAGCGCATTGCGTGTGACCAGGGCCGTATCTGGCCCAGGCGTCACAATCAGCAGAGCTGCTACGGCCAGATAGGCCCCAAACCTCGCGTCTAAGAAACCCATCTCAGACCCCTCTCAGTGCTGGTAAGGAACTCCGTATAGACAAACAGACGAATAACTTGAGTATAGAACAACGAGGGGGGAGGGACAAGCACCAATTCCCAGCAAGCAGAGAGCCATTTACGCTTCAAGAAGCCGTTTCTCTCTCAAGAAGAATGGGACAGAGCTGCAACTTGCTCAATGATTCTCATCAGCGCCGTAATGCCTCGGATGATGTCAGGGATCTCCAGGCTTGCATAGCCTAAAAGCAGACCAGAGCGGTCAGGGGGACCAAAATAGTAGGCATCAAGAGGAGTGACGATGACATTGTGCTGCTGCGCCAGATGCGCGACTTGCGTGGCAGAGACTGAGGCTCCCAGTTCAAGATAGGCGTGTAGACCTGCTTCCAGCCCACGTAAACGAGCAAGATGCGCGATGGGAGCAAGCGTTTGTGCGACGATGTGTCGCTTCTGCGCGTACTGCTGCCGCATCCGTCGGATATGCCGGTCCAGATGCCCCCGGGCGATGAAGTCGGCGAGCATCTGCTGAGGCGGCCAGCAGACCTGTTCATCGGTTAGATGCTTGATCTGCCTGATCCGTTCACAAAGCCGGGGAGGAGCCACCAGATACCCAATGCGCAAGGCAGGGGTCAGCACTTTTGAGAACGTCCCGATATAGGCTACTCGCCCTGCCTCATCAAGGCTTGCCAGAGCTGGGAGTGGGGAGGTATCGAAGCGAAACTCACTATCGTAATCATCTTCGACAATGAGGCTATCGTTGTCCTGAGCCCATGTCAGCAACGCCAGGCGTCGTGAAACAGCGAGCCGTGACCCAAGTGGATATTGATGCGATGGGGTGGTATAGACCAGCAGCGGGGCGGCGGACCCATGCGGCAACCGCGCGACTTGCATACCATCATCATCAACCGGAATGGGCAAGATGCGTCCTTCCCGGGCCAGCACGATCTGCCGGGCAGAACGATACCCTGGTTCCTCAAATCCAACGTAATCGCCGGCAGAGAGCGTTGCACGCACGATGAGGTCAAGCGCGTGCGTGGCTCCTGCTGTAATGAGAATATCCTCCGGGGTACAGGCAAGGCCGCGAGATCGTCCAAGGTAGGCTGCAAGCTCTGCTCGCAGCGCCGGGTCCCCATCTGCGGGGTCATAACTGTTGGGTGGCAGACGAGCAGTTACCGTTCCCCACGCCTCGCGCCAGACACGGGGGGGAAGGAACGAGATAGAAGGTATCCCCAATCGAAACGCGATAGCCTGCGGGGGAATGGGCTCTTCACGTGCCAGTGGAGGAGCCTTCCTGAGCCAGCGCGGAGGAGTGTTCGGCGCCAGGCGCGTCAGACGTGGAAGCGGGGGAAGATCCTTTCTGACATAGGTTCCCGATCCGTGCCGCCCCTCCAGATACCCCTCGGCAAAGAGCTCATCATAGGCGGAACTCGTGACCGTGCGTGACACGCCAAGAGCCTGCGCTAATCTTCGCGTCGATGGGAGCCGCGTCCCTCTTGAGATGCGACCATCGAGAATAGCGCGCCGGAATTGCTCACACAGTTGCTGATAGATTGATGTCGGTGCGGCACGATCAAGGGTAATGGGCAGATCGAGGTCGGGTGCGAAATTTCCTCCAGGCATAATTGCTCCCTCAAGTGGCATGTGCCATTTTGCAAGATGTGGCCCTTTTGGAAAAGCCATCCACAGGCTATAGTATTGTACGTGAGATACGCCTACATAGGCAAGAGGCAAGGAAAGCGTTGCGACCAACCACAGCCAGACAGACAGAGGAGGAACACCATGACCGAGTCGAATACACAGGAGCAGGATGGACGAGCCGATTTCGATTTCCTCATTGGCCGATGGCATGATCATCATCGGCGACTGCGGGAGCGGCTGAAGGGTTCAACGTCCTGGGAAGAATTTGAGGGCACGACGGTGCATCGCAACATCCTGGGCGGACTGGGCAACATCAGCGAACACCTTTTGGATCGAGCTTCCGGGCGTCTGGAGGCCATATCCTTGCGTTTCTTCGATCCCAGGTCACAACAGTGGAGCATTTATTGGGCAGACAGTGTGCGTGGCACCCTGGACACCCCGATGATCGGCGGGTTTACGCAGGGGCGTGGAGAATTTTATGCGCAAGAAGTCTTCGAGGGGAGGCATATCTTTAGTCGGTTTATCTGGTCGGACATCACTCCTACCTCGTGCCACTGGGAGCAGGCGTTTTCAGCAGATGGAGGAAAAACCTGGGAGACCAACTGGATCTGGGATCTCACCAGGCGCCAGGAGTAGCAGCCTTGATGAGTGCCATGAGAGCACCATGCACTCAGCCCGGGGAGGCGCTGCTTCCCATCAAGGTCATCTGCCCGATGAGTAGGTCCGTCATGACCGGAGAGGAGCAGTATGGACATTTACAAAACTGAGCACGCGGGAAAAACAGCAGATGAACCGTCGCGGCAGCTTTGCAGCCCCATCGTGGAACTCAGACAATATACTCTTCATCCGGGACAGCGGGACGTACTGATTGCACTTTTCGAGCGAGCATTCATCGAAACCCAGGAAGCGGTGGGAATAACGGTGATCGGGCAATTTCGGGATCTGGAGGATCCGAACCGCTTTGTCTGGCTGCGAGGCTTCCCTGATATGGAGAAGCGCCTCGCCGCGTTGCAAGCCTTCTACGGTGGAGTGGTGTGGAAAGAGCATCGTGAAGCAGCCAATGCTACAATGGTCGACTCCGATAACGTGCTCTTGCTGCGCCCGGCGCGTCCAACGTCAGGATTTTTCCTTGACTCCAGGGATCGACCCCCGCCTGACACCCAGAAGATTCCTCCAGGGCTGGTGGTAGCTACCATCCTGTCCTTTGAGACGCCCCCTGATACCAACTTTCTCGACTTTTTTGAGGGCACGCTCGCGCCGGGCCTGAGCAGGAGTGGCGCTTCGATCCTGTCCTATTTCGTGACCGAGGAGAGCGCGAACACGTACCCGGCCCTGCCGGTGCGCGAGGGCGAGCAGGTGTTTGTCTGGTTCTCACGCTTTCGGGATCAAGCAGCATACGACGAGCATGTCGCCGCTCTGGCCCGGGACCAGCAGTGGCACAACCAGGTCTGGGAGCCCATGCTGTGCCGCCTCAAAGCCGATCCCGAGGTCTTGAAGCTCGCGCCGACCCCACGCTCACTGGCAGAATCGTCAGAGTAGCACATCCAGTGTGAATGGTGCCGTCGGTGTGGTTGCTAATAAACGATCACGTAGCCTCCGATCTGCGAGGAGAAGAGTTTTTTCCAGAGCGTTTTGCCGTTCGCCTGGTTTACCATTTCCAGTTGTCTGCTTTTGGCAATCAATGCAAGCGCAATAAGCTGATGCCCGAGATGTTTGGAGAGAATATCTGCTGATGCCCTCTCCGTCTTGACATTCTCATATATGCATGATAACATGAATATATATCAGTAAATTAAGGATATTTCAGAATGATTGATGAAATAGATAGAAAAATATTGAACATTATTCAGAGCAATGCTCGCGCGTCTCATAATGAGATTGCCAAGGAAGTGGGAATGGCCGCTTCCGCCATTTTCGAGCGCATTCGCAAGCTGGAGAAGCGCGGGATCATTCAAGGCTATGAAACGCGGCTCAACCCAAAGGCCCTCGATCTGGGTTTGGTTGCCTTCATCTTTATCCGGGCACACGAGCATGTTGGGACATTGGAGACAGGAAAGCTCTTAGCTCACATTCCTGAAGTTCTCGAGATCCACGACGTTGCTGGGGAAGATTGCTATCTGGTCAAAGTGCGTGTCGCCAATACGGAAGCCCTCGGCGTCTTGCTGCGTGAGAAGATCGGTCCCATTGATGCCATCTCATCGACGCGTACGACCATTGTGCTCGCGACTGTCAAAGAAACCGCTCAATTGCCCATCAAAGATGAACCATAGCCCTTTACAAGAGCAGAGCAGGGCGCTCTTTCTCACATCGGGCCTGACACGACGTTGCTGCCATGTCAAACATGATCTCAAGCAATCCCTCGACCTTCTTCGGCGTCCGCATGAGGAAGGAAAAGGAGCAGCAGAGCATCACTCAACCAGGAGTCTCTTCTCTCATTGATCCTCTCTTCGCTGTGTCGAGGAGGAGACAAGTTCTCATGACACCGATGGCGCTCTCAACATGCGGCGCGGAGGGGTGTGGAAAGGCAGAACAAGTATGAGCCGGAATCTTGTACGGACGATCCGTTTACCACAAGCTGTCGCTCTTTATGTTGCAGCCGTGATTGGCGCTGGGGTCCTCATTCTCCCCGGTCTTGCGGCGACAAAGGCAGGTCCTGCCTCTGTTCTGGCCTGGTCTTTCGATTGCCTGCTGGGCATTCCCCTGGCACTGACGTTCGCGGCCTTGGCCAGTCGCTATCCCGATGCAGGTGGAGTCGCGACGTTCACGTCCAAAGCCTTTGGCCCAGGGTCAGGAGCAGCGGTCGGCTGGTTCTACTTTCTCGCATCGGCGACGGGGCATATCATTGTTCCTCTCACGGGAGCGTACTATATCGCTGATGCACTCAGGTTAGGCAGAGGTGAGACCTTTGTGGTGGCGGCAGCGATTCTTCTCCTGGCTGCTGTTGCCAACGTTCGTGGGCTACGAGTGAGCGGCGCGCTTGCTCTCGTGCTCAGTGCGGGCATAGCACTCTTACTCTTGGCGGCTACCTTGATAGCGATTCCGCGTATGCATGGGAGCAAGTGGATCCCTTTTGCCCCGCATGGCTTCGGGATGGTTGGGCAAACAGCCGTGCTCATTTTCTTCGCGTTCTTTGGTTGGGAGGCGATCGCCCAACTTTCTGCGGAGTTCCAGCATCCCGAACGCGATCTGCTACGCAGCACGTTGTGGGGTGTTGGTCTGGTGACACTGCTCTATCTTGGGGTCGCTGTTGCAACCATAGGGACTGGTACCTAT
>Ga0207646_10001695_pt1 | contig 26787 bp, 24 predicted proteins | sample KBSK5502metaG_FD_184343 | JGI IMG/M metagenome (GOLD analysis project Ga0207646, IMG submission 184343) | Corn, switchgrass and miscanthus rhizosphere microbial communities from Kellogg Biological Station, Michigan, USA - KBS K5-50-2 metaG... | ecosystem: Host-associated > Plants > Roots >...
CACCTTCCGGTTCCCATTCCCCATCTTCCATCCTCAGCCTATCCTCGATAGTCTTCATAATTGTCAGTAGCCATAGAAACTGCGTGAACAAAGTAGTGCTTTCATCCTCATCTTGCTTAGGAGCCGTAGAGACCAGGTGCAAAAGGATCAGCGCCACTTCTGTTTCATAGTTCTCAGGCACGAGTGTTGCCTGGTAATCCCATATATCTGTCTGGACAAGCAAATTTTTGGGTAGGAACCGCACAAGGTTCCTGAAGTGTAAAGCAATTTCAGGGGAAATCGACCAGGGTAAGATCACTCTGCAGGTGTAGAAAGGATCATAACGATTCTCCGGAAGGTTAACTCGCATAGATAATTTCCGCGATATCTCAAGTAGTTTCCGGAAATCTTCCAGTTGCAGCAGGTACTTCATCGTCTGCCCGTATTCAGCATGCAGTTCATGAGCTTCTCTTAAAAATCCGGCAGTAAAGATATCAAAATACCTGATTGCGCGTGGAGCTGAAGTCTCCTGCAGCGGTCCCAGCCAGGGACGAAGTTGGGGAGCAAAGAACAGGTCGAAGAAATGTTTCCCCTTAACCGACTCTCCCAGCAGCAAACGCATTGCTTTGTTTTCTCCGGCAATATACCATAACGGATCCTGGATAAAGGTCGGGTAATATTCATGATAAGGGTTCTTCGAATGCCCTGGCCGCATATCGTCGGGTTGAATGTATATTCTCTCGCTGTACTGGTCGGTAAGCAGGCTGTACTGCTCTTCAATAACTGCTAAAGTCGCCCCAGTCGGTGTAAATGTTGCGAGAAACCCAGTATACCCTTCGAAGCGGTACATAGTAACCTGAAATTCAAGCAGTTCGCTTTTGCTTACACCCATGATGCCTGGAGATGCAATTCTGAAAATAAAGTCCCACTCACGATCGGGATACAGCGTAGCCTGCTTGTAGATTCGCGCAAGTTGTAGATCGGCTTTCATCGCAGTTGTGAAAGATGCATATAAAGGCGAATCCTCTCCCAATTCGTTGTTCAGACGCTTAACAACCGCCGACTTCTTCGTGTAGAACTCATTGTTCTGTTCTGCCGGAATACGCTTAAAATTTTCAGCGAAGACGTTAAAAACACTTCTACCCAGCAGCACATCGGGCCTGATCGGCTCTCCGGGTTTGATCGTATCCCACATCCAGAATGCCATCAAATTAGCGGCACGGACAACTACCTGGGAGTCCAGGAACCAGGCAGGATAAGGGTCCTGCAGGGCAGCCTGCCCTAGCGAATGCTTTACTTTGGGGTAATCGAAAAAAAACAAGACTATACTCTCCTCATATTTAACCTACTCGCCATCTGTAGTGAATTGCGCTGACTAGTATAACACAAAGCTCTCGCAGCGGTCATTTCAATTTTTTCATCAAGCGGTTCCTTGTGGGTAATCAACAGGGAGAGTTTTCGTTGGATGACTCAACCTTCTATGGTAGAATAGAGAAGTCGGACAGACAAAAAACGTCTCTCACATCACTAGCAGAGTTTCTTGGGGAGATTATGATCACAGCAGATATCGTCATTATTGGTGGCGGCATCATTGGCGTCTGCACTGCCTACCAGCTTGCCAGGCGTGGTGCAACAAACATCATCGTCTTAGAACGCGATACCGTTGCCTCTGGCTCCAGTGGCCGTGCCATGGGAGGAATCCGCCAGCAATTCGCCGATGAACGCGACATTCGTTTTTCGCAAGAGGGTGTGCGTTTCTATACACAGTTCATCCGTGAGCACGAGGACGCTCCCTCCTCGCAGCCCAGACCTCCACGCTTCTACCAGTATGGCTATCTCTTTCTTATGACCAGTCCGGAGAGTTGGCAAGCCATGCAGCGCCATGCCGCCCTCCAGCAATCGCTAGGTATTCCCACACAATTACTTAGTCCAGTAGAGGCGAAACAGCGTGTACCGCAACTGGTGGTTGACGACGTGCTGGGAGCCACTTTTTGTCCGACAGACGGCTATACCGACCCACCGGCCATGACACAGGCGCTGGCATACGAGGCACAGGCACTGGGAGTGAGTATCCGCGAACATACCCCTGTTAGCGCGATTGCAGTTGAGCGTGGTCGCGTACAAGCCGTACAGGCACCCCAGGAAACAATTTACACTCCCCTGGTAATTAATGCCGCGGGTGTGTATGCGCCGTTCGTAGCTCAGCTCGCAGGTATCCCTGACATCCCTGTTCGTCCCCTAAGACGCCAGCTTGTCCTGTCAGAGCCCTTTGCCGATCTGCCCGAAGACGTTCCTATGACGGTTGACCTGGCGACGGGCTTTCACTTCCGACGGCGCGACGGAGGTGTCTTATTCACGCTACCACTTCCACCTGGTCCCGAGGAAGATCGGCTCAATCAAGCGTTGGCACCAGAGGCTTTTACACTGCCCGTTGACGGGAGTTATTGGCCGCTGCTCCAGGCGCATGCACGCAAACGCTGTCCCACCCTGGTTAACGCGCGGGTTGCTCGTGAGTGGACGGGATTATATGAGATGACTCCTGATGAACAGCCTGTGCTGGGTAAGACAAAGGTTGAGGGCTTTTTGTGCGCCTGTGGCTTTTCTGGTCACGGCTTTATGCATGCGCCCATGGTTGCCAGGCTGCTGACAGAACTCATTCTTGACGGCAACAGCAAAACGTTTCCCATCGAACATTTCAGTCTTGAACGCTTCCGCACGGGCAAACTACTGGAGACAACACGGCTGATTTAGCAAAATGTATGCGAAAGAAAGGTTGGTAAAATACATGTCTGACGAAACATCCCCTACTCAGAATCAAGCAACCACACTCAAAGCTCGTGTCTACGCACTGGTCCAGGCATGTCCTGCCGGTCGCGTCACCACCTATGGCTGGATCGGTAAAGCGGTTGGCTACCCTCGCGGAGCGCGCATGATCGGCTGGATCATGAACGAAACGCCGGAGGGAGTACCTGCCCAGCGCGTTATCAATAGTAAGGGTGAGTTGTCAGGTAGCTGGGCATTCGGCTCGCCCGAAAGGATGCGCCAGTTACTGGAGGCAGAGGGTATCATCTTCTCCGCCGATGGGCGCGTGGACCTCAAACGCTATGGCTGGGATCCATCGCGCGACCTCAGCGAAGAAGAGCGGGAGCGCATTCTTGGCGATGCCGCAGGCAAGCCCGTCGCTGTGAGCGAGCGACTTTTATATCTCCTGCGCAACGACCCGGCCTCGCCGCTTCGCGGTACTCCGTCTGCGGAGTGAGAACTCAACTGCCGGTTCTTGCTCCGCTCCGATCATCCCGTCCACACCCCCTCGGGATCATACTCCTTTATCACCTTTAACTCATCATCACTGGGTGGCACCGTCTCCCTACAATCCTCCGCCAGCCTCAACTTCCAGCCTGTCTGTTCCTGTACCTTCTCAATCGTCGTCCCCGGGTGATACGACTGGAGCAGTGCCTCTCCGTTCTCAGCATCAAAGCTGAAAACTCCTAGTGTCGTAATCAGCGCAGCAGGACCGCCTCTTGGCAAACCCACGCGTTCGCGCCATGCCGCGCCAGCAGGGCCTTCTTCATCGGGATAGCCATAACCAGGACTCGTCACAAAGTCTACGCGTTCACGTAACCTGCGCCGGTCATGCTGCATAATCATCGCTAGCCTATGCGACAACGAGGCGATATCTGCCCCGCCCCCACTCCCTGGCAAACGCACCGTGGGATGTTTCCAGTCTCCAATCATAGACGTGTTCAGGTTGCCATAGCGGTCAACTTCAGCGCCACCAATGAAACCCAGGTGTACCTCGCCTGACGCCAGCAGTCCCATCACATTCATTGTACTCGTTGCCCATGCTGCCCCAGTAATATTTGGAGCGTCACCCATCGTATAGAGCAGTTCCTTTGATGGCTCATCGCGCACAATACCAACCTCGAAAAGCCCAACACAATTGGGCGCGTGGGTACGTTTCGCCAGGGCAAACGCAATCAAAGGGAGGCGCATGCCCACAAAAACGTTCTCGCCGTCGCGTATCTGCCGAGCTGCGCAGACAACCATCAATTCTCTGGGTGTGTAATCCACGATGTGCCTCCTAATAGCCATAATCTACAGGAGCAGCATAGCGATGCTCTTTGACTCCCAGGCCACGTACACGCTCCTCGCCCAGCTTTGCTACATAAGCCGCCCGGTCAGGCACTTGCAGTACCCATTCATCCAGCCAGGCATGAAAGCCCTCTAGTGTGCGCGTGCGCTCATGATATTCGTGGTAAAACTGGTGATCGCGGTTAGAGTAGCCCTGCACAGCGGAAGGATGTGCTCCCCACGGCTCATGCACCACGGCTCTCACTTTAAAAGATGGTCCCAGTACGCGGTTCGGATCGCTCAAAATAACTTCACGCGGCACGATCTCTTCAGCTACCAGGATAACATCGCGCGCCCCCAGCATAGCTTCCTCGCTGATGCCCACATTACCCCAGATGTGCGCGTTCCCCTCCTCGTCGCTGCGCTGCACATGGATAATGGTCACGTCAGGATGAACTGCCGGCACAAGCAGCACCGGTGAGCCATCAAGCGGGGATGGTTGCGTGCGAAACGTGGGATTCTGGCGCGGGATATCACTCCCCAGCAGCGAGCGTGTCGGAATGTAGGGAGCGCCCAGTCTAGCAGCCAGTAAAGCCAGGCCAATAGAGAAATTGCTGTGTTCCTCTATGACGATAGCCCGTGGAATCGACTGCTCCGCAGCACGACGATAGCAGTGAGCCAATCCCTCGCTGACATTGCCCACCCATGCTGCCTTGATCTTCTCGACACAGCCTGCCCCGATCAATTGATCAAAGAGGATGTCAGAGATTGGGCCAATCAAAGTCAGATTGCGCCGCTGCTGCCGGATAATCTCGTGGCCTGCTGCAAACGGAATGAGTGGCTCCAGCGCCAGGCCCAGGGCAACCGATGAGCCATCGGGCACAAATCGTGCTATTGCCTCTGCCATAGAAGTCAGCTTGCTCATGCGGGTATAAACTCCACAATCTTGTCTGCATAATCATCCGATACGTAAATATCATCGTTGTTATCAACAACCACGCCCTGTGGCTCAATGAAGCCCTTGCTTGCCAGTATCTCGTGCGTGCCCGTTGACAGGCGTACGCGAATAAGCGCATGGATAGAGGGCCGCAGGTCAATGACTAGCATATTGCCGTGATGATCAAATGCCACATCATCAGGCATGCCGAAGCCACCTATGCGCGTCGTCTTTCCATCAGGGCTGATACGCGCAACAGCTCCACCACATTCGTCGGCAATGTAGATCATCCCTTGGGCATCGATCGCCGCGCCAACCGGCCGCACTATACCAGAAGCCAGTATTGATAGCGTTGTTCCGTCCAGGCTCATCCGGTATACATCACCTGTAGGGCTGTCCGGCACAATCAATGTATTTGTGGTTGGGTCCAAAGCTATACCGTCCACTCCATCTTTACAGGCTGCTGTACTGGGCGTACCAGGCAGAGTTCGCAGCACGGTCGGCGATTTGTCATTGGACGACAGGGCCAGGATACGATTGGTACGTTGCTCTGCGATAATCATTGTACCATTAGAGAGAACAACTATGCCTTCCGGCCCCGCCAGTCCAGCGATGAGAACAGTAACAGAGCCATCCGCGTTTAGACGGCTGATTGTACCATGATAGAAATCGCTGAACAACAGGTGCCCCTGTGTGTCGAAAGCCAGGTCGTCAGGGCGCTCTCTACCGGACAGTACCACGCGGGCATTGTAATGAGCCGGTGTCGTGTCAGGTGTATTGCTCACCGTTAAAGCTGGCGCTGCCGTAGGAGAAGTAGCAACTTTTCTGGTAGGCGTAGGTGTTTGGGTAATTGAAGAAGGTGAATTAGTACAGGAAGTGAGTAAAACGAGGCATAAAAAAATAGAAGTGTATACAATGCAGGTATGTTTAGTGAACATGTGATATCCCCCCGATAATCCCTTACAGGAGATTTTAGGCCTTAAAGTCTTAAAAAGATTCCAGGTTCTCCTATATTAACGTTTGGGCACGTTACCAGTCGCAGGAATAGTAGGGGAATCAGGCATTATGGAAAGCATTGCATGTTGGACGCGGACCTGCCCATCTACATTTCCGCAAGAGAATCACCGGCTTTCAGCCGCTTCAGGGATAATCTCGTCCATGAAATGATGCATAGTCATGAGTGGCGTGCCGCTGCCATTCTTGCGTATCATCACTATTTCAGCGGCAATACTCAAAGCGATTTCTTCGGGTGTCTCCGCTCCCAGGTCTAAACCAATCGGAGAATGCACTTGAGCCACCCGTTCGCGCGGCATGCCCTCTTTGAGCAGGTCACGAAAGATATTCTTGATCTTGCCAGGGCTGCCAATCATCCCTACATACCTAGCATTAGTTTCAAGGGCTGCCCTTAACGCATCCTTATCAAGATTATGACCGCGAGTAACGATCACTATCCAGCTTGCCTCGTCAGGCTCCAGTTCGCGAATGGTCTGAGGAATATCTCCAAACGTCAACTGCACCTTATCTCCAAAGACCTGTGGATCTGCCAGGTCGCGCCTATCATCCACCACCGCAATGCGAAAGTCAAGCTGTGTTGCTAATCGCGCCAGCGCCTGTGCCACGTTGCCCGCACCGGCAATAATCAGGCGCGGCTCTGGATAAAGTACTTCAATGAACAACTCCAGCGTAGCACCACAACTACCCACAGCCTGGTCAGGGTCAAGGTGCGCGTGGATGAGTTGGGAGTTGCCCTCATGCAGCGCCTGCATCGATTTTTCTGCTACCTGGGCATCTACCTTTGCTCCAGAAAAACTCCCGCTTGCAGTGCCATCGGCACGAACCAACATCTTGGTTCCAACCCCACAGGGCGCAGCGCCGATAGTTTTAACCACGGTAGCTACCGCAACTCGTTCGCCTCGCTTTATGCTTGCCTGTATTTCATTGTAAATAATCGTGGAGCTCATTGCATCTCACCTGTCTGTATGTTCTGGTTATCTATGCTCAATCATTGAGTAGTAAGGATATAACATATAATACAACATTATCAGGGAAGGCAGATATTCCGCTGACAAGTTCACCGTGCTACGAACTTCCAATGCTGTTTCCCACAATTACCTCCTTTCCCCCTCCAAAAAAGAATAAATATATGACCCAACTTGACAGAAAATACCGTCACTTGTATAATGTGCTAGAACAAAGTTTCTAAAATCAGCGAGAATAGGAGTATCGCATGAGTAACTACAACAACGAAAATGTTCGTGAAGAGCAGCGTACCCGGCCATTCAATCCAAATGAACACCTGATCCAACTCAAATCCAAAAATGGCGCAGCCGACTACTTACCAGTTCAATGGAGATTAGTTTGGTTTCGCACCTTGTGCCCGGAAGGCACAATCGAAACCGAGATGGTCCATCTTGATCTCAACCGCGAAACCGAGGAAGAGATCTATGCCTGGAACGGTGAGACGCGGCGTAGTGAGAAAACTACCAAGCGTGCGAACGGCTTTGTTGTTTTCCGAGCTGCTATCAAAGATGGCAAAGGTGGCAGCGCAACAGCTACAAAGTCGGAGAAGGCCGCAAGTTTCCCAGATTACATCGAAAAAGCCGAAACCGGCGCTGTTGGGCGCGCGTTAGCAATGCTGGGTTATGGTACTCAGTTCACAGGCGACGAGTTGAACGAGGAACACCGTATCGTGGATGCTCCAGTAGATAGAAGTACTCTATCATCCGACAGCGACGGCAACGGGCGTAAACCTTTAGCTTCTTTCCGTTCAACCCCGGTGAGCAGCAATGGCAAGGCCAATGGTCCAGCTACAGAAGAGAGCGCTGCCGATACACCCGCCACTGAACAGCAATTAACCAGCCTGCGTAAGCTCTGCCAGCATCTGGGCAGGCCTGAACCCGAAAATCTAGAGACAATCAGCTCTCAGAGTGCGAGAGAACTGATTATGCAACTCAGCCATGAGTACAATGAGCAAAAGCAGCGCCGTAAAGCCTCTTAAGCGGAAGTATGCAGTCAGAATCTGGGGATACATACAATGACCTTAGCAGAGCTTGAACATGCTGAAAAATCTATGAAGCACCAATGGCACGAACTGGTCATGGCGGAGCAGCAAGGGCAATCCTTAGAAGTGCTTGAGCAGATGTATGACACCTATATTCTCCTGGCAGAAGAGTATAACCGGTACTCTGAGGTGTACCAGCAGGAGCAGCAGGGCAGCTGGAAGTCCGCCCCCAGGTGTGAAAGACTGGCGTCGTGATGTTGTCACAATTCATCACGACACCAGTCTTTCACACCTCTTTATAGTCTTCCTACAAAATCTGCGAGGGCGCTTGCTACCTGGCCGGGTGCATCAAATAGGATCAGGTGACCTGCACCGGGGATAATCACCAGGCGCGATTCAGGTATGTCGTGATGCAGGCGCTGGGCCAATTTTAATGGAATCTGCCTATCATTTTCGCCCCAGATGATCAACGTGGGTTTCCTCATGACCTTTAGATCAGAGGCTACCGAATTAGAATAGCTGGGAAGCAGCAAGCGGATTTGCTGGTAAAGCAATTCTTTACCCAACTCGCTATCCCAGGGTTCAATCCACTCTTCCATTATCTCTTTAAAACGATCCGGGTTTTGCGAGCCATTGGGCACCGTTTCGCGCAGTTCGCGCATCATGTCCTCGACCTTAGCCTGTTTAGCCATGTCGGGGTCCTGGCTCTTCTTCATATCCGGTAATGGCCAGTCTGGCGCAACTGAGTATTCATAGCAGGTGCTATCAACCAGCACTAGCGACGCTACACGCTCACGGTCCAGGCGCGTGGCCAACACTTGCGCAACGCCTCCACCGATGCCGCACCCCACCAGCACAGTATCGGTGAGATTGATCTGGTTGAAAAAGAATGCCAGGGCGTCGGCATGTCCCCAGATCGAGGTATCGGCCGGCCAGGGACGATCAGAAAGACCATAGCCCAGCATATCTATGGCATAGACGGCCCTGTTTGTAGCTGCAAGCTGGGGGAGAACGTCTCTCCAGGCAGTTGCTCCGCCAATAATATCATGGAGCAGCACGATCGCTCCATCGGTTCCATGTTCAGCGCCCTGAACAATGTAGCTAAGGTTGTAAAAGATCACACGTGTCGAGCGCCGCTCCTGTGTGCTCGTGGTATTTTCTGAACTTTGCTTCAACATACTGCCTCTCTGGTCTATAGTGTAACGAAATCTACACTTTCGCGTAAAGCGCGGGTACGTTATAAAACGCGCTGAATCCGGCGTAACATGCTGTCTTTTCGCCCAGTTCATCCTCGATCGTGAGCAGGCGGTTGTATTTGGCGACGCGCTCGCTACGTGCTGGAGCACCAGTCTTAATCTGCCCGGCGTTTGTAGCAACTACCAGGTCGGCAATGGTTGTATCCTCGGTCTCACCCGAACGGTGCGAAACGACGGCCGTGAAGGAAGCGCGTTTTGCCATCTCAATGGCTTCCAACGTCTCCGTCAGCGTACCGATTTGATTTAGCTTGATTAAGATCGAATTGGCAGACTTTTCCTGGATACCGCGCTTGAGACGAGCTGTATTGGTCACGAACAGGTCATCCCCTACAAGCTGCACACGGTTGCCCAGGCGTTGACGCAAATGCACCCAACCCTCCCAGTCATCTTCGGCCAGGCCATCTTCGAGACTGATGATGGGGTACTCGTTTATCCACTGCTCATACAGGTCAACCATCTCATATGAAGTGAGCGTGCGGCCCTCACGTGCCAGTACGTACTTGCCGTTTTCGTAGAACTCGCTGGAAGCAGGGTCCATTCCCAGGAAAATATCAACGCCGGGTTTATAGCCTGCCTCCTCAATGGCCGCGACAACCACTTCAAGCGCCTCGCGGTTTGAACTGAGCGTTGGAGCAAAGCCTCCTTCATCGCCAACATTGGTGTTGAGTTTTTTGCCGTGCAGCACCTTCTTCAAGCCCTGGTAAACTTCGGCCCCCATACGCAGCGCTTCGCGAAAACTCGGAGCGCCTACCGGCAAAATCATATACTCCTGCATATCGGTTGAGTTGTCGGCGTGCTTGCCCCCGTTCAAAATATTCATCATCGGTACCGGTAGTGTGCGTGCTGAAACCCCGCCAAGATAGCGATACAGTGGCTGCTGCTGTGTATTAGCCGCCGCCTTCGCCACTGCAAGCGAGACTCCGAGAATTGCATTAGCACCCAATGCACCCTTATTTGGCGTTCCATCCAGTTCGATCATCAATTCGTCCAGCGTAACCTGGTCAGTGGCGTCAAGCCCGACAATGGCCTCGCGGATAGCCTCATTCACATTGTTTACAGCGGTCAGCACACCCTTGCCGCCGTAGCGGCTTTTGTCGCCATCGCGCAACTCTACGGCTTCATGTGCACCTGTTGATGCCCCAGAAGGAACTGCTGCCACACCGCTCTCGCCGCTCATCAGCAATACCTCGACTTCAATAGTCGGATTGCCCCGCGAATCAAGTATCTCGCGTGCTGCCACATCCTCGATTATGGTAATCTCGTTTGTATTGACCGGCATCAAATATCCTCCCTCTAAGGACGCTCTTTGTCGTTTATCGCGCCCCTCTTAACTAATATCTCCCGGGCGTATTGTACCCCGCAAAGAGCAGGAGGGGCAAGCATAATCCTACGATTTGACGCTTGCTAATGCCTCGGCTAATCTATCTGTATGTTCGGATAAACCAACGGTCACTCGCAGGAAATCGCGCATAGAGGATTGCTGGAAGTAGCGAAGCAGTATTCCGTGTGCCTCGACCACTGCACGTACCTGTTCAATCTTCATATCTGCATCGCAGATACGCGCCAGGATAAAGTTACCCTCTGAAGGAAATGGTTCGAGGTAGGGTTGCCTGTTCAAAACCTCAAAGAGTCGTTCTCGCTCCTGTACGATGTGCTGCACATTGGCAAGCACAGACTCCAGGTGAGCAAGCGTTTCAATCGCGGCGATATGACCGGCGACATTGACCTCGAAAGGGCATTGTGCGCGCAGCATGTAGTGGGTCATCCACTCGGGGAACACGCCATAGCCAATGCGCAGACCTGCCAGCCCCGCCCATTTGCTGAAAGAACGTAAAACGACGAGGTTACGATATTGTGGTACCAGGTGCACAAACCCTTTTGGACACGAGGAAAATTCAACATATGCTTCGTCCACCACGACGATGCGGCCCGATTCCAGCAACGCCAGCAGATCGTCCTTGGCAATGGGATTGCCGGTGGGGTTATTTGGCGAACAGAGCACAATCAACTTCGTTGACGGGGTAAGAGCAGCGAGTACGCTCTCTACATCAACCTCGTAATCGACTGTACGAGGTACTTCGATCACCGAGGCGCCGCAGAACGTGGTGACTGACGTGTAGAGGGAGAAGGTGGGAGTACAAGAGATGATAGTATCGCCCACTGAGAGAAAAATATGCCACAGCAGATTGATCAATTCACTACTGCCATGGCTCAAAACGATATATCGACTGTCAAGTTCGGTATAAGTCGAAAGAGCTGTACGTAGGGCGGTCGCATTAGTATCGGGGTAGCCGTTATAGTTCCTGTAATCGCCTAATGCGTTCAAAACCGAAGGTACCGGGCCGAAAGGACTCTCATTACTGTTCAACTTGATGAGACGGTCGATCGGTATGCCAGTACGTGTACTAAAGCTTTCCAGGGATTCGCCAGGGTGATATTCAGCCATGCATTCCAACTCGGGGCGCACATGGGTAATACGTGGAGGATACGTATTCATAGCAATTCCTCGTTGATTTAGTTATCAGAGTCGGCATCTACGTAAGTCGGTGATGGGCGGCGTATCAGCGAGTTACGAGCAGAGGAACTGCCAAAGCCGCCGCGCAGGGAAATCGTATTGCCAGAAGACTGCGCCTGGCGGGGTTGTACAGCTGGCTGTACAGTAGGTGTCTCATGAGCGTTGCTAAGCATCGATTGCGTCATTTCTATGCCCTGGCGCAGAGTCATCATATCGCGCAGGAAGCAAGCGACCGCGGAGGCCGCGGACCCTTTCTCCTTGGAGAAATCAAAACGCCTAGCAGTTGCCTCACCGGCAACTTGCGCAGCCTGGGCCATGGGGTCCGACGTTTTGGCAGCAAAGGCATCCTGGAAAATATCTTCCCAACTCCCCCACCTGCCGCGCAAGGGCTTCCAGCCAAGCTGGCTATCACTGACAGTGCGCCACTTCTCCTCCGTGAATTGAGTCCAGTCATCCAACAAGCGTGTAAAGGCTACTAACTGTTGTCGCAGACGCTCTTCCTCCTCAGAGGAACGTTGTGGGAAGCTTTGAGGGAAACCATCGGTGGTCTGTTGACCGGCAAATCCATTACCCCCCATTTGGGGAAATCCCCTGGTAGGTTGACCAGTCATACCAGGAAATGCTCCGGTATTTGCGCCTGAAATGCCAGCCCCGCCTGCCAGTGCTGTAAGGTTGGGCACTATTTGCCCATTGGGCATAGTCAACATAGGTATTTCAGTTCCAGCGGGTAGCTCACCGATGACCTGGATTCCGCTCGCTCCCAGCGTCGGGCTCATATTCAAAACGGTAGTTCCATCCGGTAGCAATATGCCTTCAGAAAGAGAGGGCAGTCCACCAATCACGATTTCTTCGTGACCAACAGCATCCAGGATACGCCAGGCCAGGCGAGGATGCTGGATCGCCCACCAGGCACGGCGCCAAATAAATACACTGGCAAAAGAAAAATTCACTACCAACCAGACTACGCCTCGTACAGCCAGCCAGTTGATGAGGGCGACAACCACAATCCAATACCATGTGTCATGTTGACCTGCCTCTTCGATAAATGTCAGAACGACAGCTACAGTCAGGCTAGGATCACGTAACGGATTGATGAAATCTACAATGCGCCAGAACCAATTTCGGTCTGCTTTCGCTTTCAATTCGCGCTCCTCTCGACTCTGCCGCTGGTCCGACAGGTCGTCTTCTTTTGAAATATCTGTAGAGGATTCTAACACGAACCCCGCATATCAGCAAGTTTCGTAGGTCATTCAGGTAGGTTCTATGACATAGCCTGGCAAGGGCAATCCCCCATCCCGACAGGATTTGGCTTGTCTGCCTATCTTTCAACTATTTTAAACGAAGAGGATGCCGGTCTAGAATAGCGGCGGTACCAAAGTACCTCATGTCTTTATTAGTAAATTTCCATGATCACGCTGTCAGATATATTTCCTCTGTATCTCCAGTAGCTCGCCAATACCCTGCTCCGCAAGTGCGGTCAGGGCATCCATCGTGGTGCGGCTAAAAACACCGCCTTCGCCCGTTCCCTGCACTTCGATAAACTCATGTTCAGCGGTCATTACCACGTTAAAATCGACTTCTGCACGCGAATCTTCTTCATAACACAGGTCGAGCAGTATCTCACCGCCAACTACGCCAACACTCACTGCAGCCACAGCTGTCCGTACCGGGTGCACAGCAAGTATTCCCCGTTTTACTAACTGCGAGCAGGCACGGTACAGCGCTACATATGCGCCGGTAATCGACGCGGTACGGGTACCGCCATCGGCCTGTAACACATCGCAGTCCAGTGTAATCGTACGTGACCCCAATTTGTTCATATCCACTGCGGCACGCAGCGAACGCCCGATTAAGCGTTGAATCTCCTGTGTGCGTCCACTAACCCTGCCATCACGCTCGCGAGAACTACGCGTGTGGGTTGCGCGAGGTAACATGCTATATTCGGCAGTTACCCAGCCCTGGTCTTTACCTTCCAGAAATAGCGGCACTCTTTCTTCTATGCTGGCAGCACACAATACCCGCGTCTTTCCGGCCTCGATCAATACTGATCCCTCGGCGTAGTCCAGGTAATCAACAGTCATGCGTACCGGCCGTAATTGAGTCTGCATCCGGCCATCAATTCGTGTCATAAACGAAACCCTTTCCATGTTAGATACATTACAAGTACTAGAGATAGCGCAAGATTCGTAACTTATTAGCAATAATAAGCTAGGAAACTTAACCCATATTTTATAAGAAATATGGTACTATATTTGGGGGGTCAATGTGCGGAAAGATGCACAAAATCGTATATTCTTGTGTCAGAGGATATTATCGCAATCCTTTGAAGACCTGAAAGGATAAGAAGATTTTCGAACAGGTCTTATAGGGCCTCGAAAAGGAAGATAGTAAGCACCTTTAGAATAGAAAGGAATTGACCCATGCCCACGCCGATGACGATACGCGAAACGCTACCGCCACAATTTATACATGCCAACCGCCTGATTATTGCTACCAATCGTGGTCCAGTCGAGTATTTTCTGACCCAGGACAAAACGTTAAAATACCGTAGAGGAGCCGGTGGTATGGTTACTGCCTTGATTGGTGCGGCAAATAGCATGGAAGTCACCTGGGTTGCCATGGCAATGACGGAAGGAGACCGCATTGCTTTGAGAGAGGCACAGCAGAACGATGATGGATTGCTCAAGCCACCAATGCGTGGCCAGAAGATGCAACTCCGCTATGTGGCTATCCCCAAGCAGGCTTATCGCAAACACTATGAGCAGGTCAGTAACACCGTGCTCTGGTTTTTGCAGCACTACCTCTACGATCCTACTGACGGCTCAACTTCCGCCCACAAGATTCAAGATGCCTGGGAAAACGGCTATGTCGTAGCAAACCAGGCTATTGCCGACGCTGTGAATGCCGAAATCGAGTGCGAAGATACGATGCCCATCGTCATGTTGCACGATTATCACCTTTACCTGGCTCCCGCTATGATCCGCCAGCGTCACTCAACCATCGTTATGCAGCAGTTTATTCATATACCCTGGCCCGATATTCGTTGCTGGCAGTTTTTGCCTAGCAATATCGCACATGCTATCTACAGCGGCCTGGTAGGGAATGATATTATCGGCTTTCAGACAGAGCGCGATGCCCGTAACTTCCTTGAAGGTGCGCGTACACTGCTTGAAGGGGCCGTGGTTGATTTTGAGGAAGGAGCCGTGTGGTGGCAGGGTCATCGCACCCAGGCACGTGCTTACCCAATCTCCATTTCAGTCAAGGAGGAACGCCGCATTGTGCAAAGCCGTGCGGGCAAACGTGCGGCTCAGAGGATACTGCCTTCACTAGGTGAAAAGACTATCGTACGTGTAGACCGCATTGAACCGACAAAAAACATCGTGCGCGGCTTCCAGGCTTATGCGCACATGCTTGATCAGCATCCAGAGCTTCTCGGAAAGGTCAAATTCTTAGCATTCCTGGTTCCTTCGCGTCAAAGCTTACTCGAGTATAAGCGCTACCAGGCCGAAGTATTGAAGACCATTGAAGAGATCAACCAGCATTACCGTACGGACGAGTGGACTCCGATTGAGGCTTTTCTTGGTAACGACCGTATGCAAGCGCTTGCAGCAATGCAGTATTACGACGTGCTGCTGGTCAATCCCATCATTGACGGCATGAACCTGGTTGCAAAAGAAGGACCAGTTGTCAATCAGCGTAATGGAGTGCTTGTTCTCTCCCGCACGGCCGGGGCTTTTCAACAATTGGGTAAGGCGTCAGTTCCCATCTCACCCATAGATGTGACTGAGACCGCGCAAGCACTCTACGAGGCTTTAACATTGCCGGCTGACGAAAGACGCAGTAAAGCGACACTTGCACGGCAGATAGTGCAACGCCAGGATCTCAATGCCTGGCTTAGTCGTCAAATTGACGACATCAATTACTTACTCGATCGCTTACCTGTCAGAAATATTGGTTTAGAATCTGGATTCAGGGTTCCTGCAGCGAGTGCAGGCTGAGTGATCTAGAGACAGCCAGACGCCACTCCTAATCATAGTAGGGGTGGTGTGGAGCGGGGGGAGACCCTGGCGCAGTTTCTAACATTTCCACCATTGCGCGTAATAGGTCCACCATTCCGGGTACTTCTTGCACCACTATATCCGCCTCTTGCAACAGCTCCTGCAGCGTATCAGGATGCTGCACTACGATAGCAAGAGCAGCTATACCCTTTCCCCGCATCCTCTCTATCTCTCTTACAGCATCAAGATCGGTGCGATCATCTCCAGCGAAAACAGCCGCTTGCAGGCTAAAACGCTGCGCGAACTGGCGTAGCGCCTGCCCTTTGTTTATTGGCAGTGGCACACGGACCTCTACGACCTGTTTCCCCTCGCTTAGACTCATGTTGACCTGGCGAGCTGGCTGTTCCAATAGCGACAAAAGCTTCTGCCGCGTCTCTACTGGATTGGGTGAGAGACGGTAGTGAATCGATCCTCCTATACGTTTGCGCTGTACGATTATACCCGGCAAGTCGGAAAGTTGTTTCTCTACTAGGTCGAGCAAATATTTACCCGGCTCGTAGTAGTCCAGGGCCTCCGGGACCACGTGCACAGGATGCAGCCAGGGTAAGCCGTCGCTCCATTCCAATCCATGGGTGCCGATATAGGTGAGCCCGTCTACATTGATCATCGCGGCACCATTGTCTATAGCTCTGCCCGTCATGATAGCTACATGAGCATACTTACTGGCCCGCTCCAATAAAGGCGCTACACCCGGATAGAGCCTGGCCAGGTCAGATGTGGGTGCGATGGGACTGAGTGTGCCATCAATGTCGAATACAAGACCGAGAGGGCGCTGCACTAAGACGGTTTGCAAGTCGATCTGTCTGTTCAATATCCATTTCTCCATTACTGATTATTATCTTACATCCTGGAGATCATAACAATCTTCGACAATTTTCTGCTATAGTATCATCAGAACATGCGAGGTATATCATAGATGACCAACACTGAATATGCATTCATGCTATTGAAGCGGGGGTTACGCCAGCGCTGCCCCGTTTGCGGTAGGGGGAAAATATTCTCGGGCTGGATCAAAACATACGAACGCTGTTCGGTCTGCAACTTCGCCTTCGAGCGTGAGCCAGGCTATTATAGCGGTGCCATGGCCGTAAACCTGGTCGTCAGTGAATTGCTGATTGCCGCGATTGCCGTTCCGCTGGCCGCCAGTCAAAGCGTCTCGGTGACAACCCTGATAGCGTTAGGCGTCACCTTACCCTTTCTTCTCCCAGTCCTTTTCTATCGCCCAACCAAAAGTCTCTGGATGAGCGTGGATCATTTCTTCCATCCCGTTAATAGTGAAGATGTGTGGTGATATACTTAAGATAGTTGTAGCAGTGGCTCTGATTTATCTCTGCAGCTACAAGCGATGTTTAGTTGGAACAGCTACTTGTGAGGAGAGTTATGCCCGAGAAAAACTATCAATATATTTTAGTCGAACGCGACGAACGTGTCGGCATTGTTACCTTGAATCGCCCAAAGGAACTGAACGCCCTCAACACTCATCTTGTTGGCGAGCTTGCCGATGCCTTAGGAGAGTTTGATCGCGATGAACAGATCCGCTGCATGGTCATCACCGGCTCCGGTGATAGAGCCTTTGCCGCCGGAGCTGACATCAAGGAGATGTCCGATAAGTCTCCCATAGACATGTTGCTTGGCGGATTTGAAGCCTGGACACGTATTAAACGCATTCATAAACCCATGATTGCCGCCGTTGGCGGCTATGCCCTGGGGGGAGGATGCGAACTGGCAATGCATTGTGACATGATCGTGGCCTCCGAAAATGCGCGTTTTGGGCAGCCTGAGATTCTTCTTGGCATCATTCCCGGGGCAGGCGGAACACAGCGCTTGGCGCGCACCCTTGGCAAGTACCGCGCTATGGAGATTGTGCTGACGGGAGCGCAGGCCACTGCCCAGGAAATGCATGCTTTCGGCCTGGTGAATCGTGTAGTGCCCCAGGGTGAACATCTCACCGAAGCGCTAAAACTCGCAAAAACAGTAGCAGCACTGGCCCCCGTTGCAGTGCGCCTTGCGAAGGACGCTGTCAACGCAGCTTTCGAGACCTCTCTAGAAGAGGGCCTGGACATCGAGCGCAAGAACTTCTTCTTGCTCTTTGCTACTGAAGATAAGCGTGAAGGAATGCGGGCCTTTATAGAGAAGCGCAAAGCAGATTTCCAGGGAAGGTAGGTAAGCAAGAAAATGGAAGAAGCGGTTATTCTCTCTGCTGTACGTACGCCCATCGGGCGCTACGCTGGCAGCCTCAAGGATGTACGTCCGGATGATCTTGCCGCGCTGGTGATTGCCGAAGCCATACGGCGAGCAGATGTTGATGCAGGCAGTATTGAAGATGTCATCCTCGGTTGTGCAAACCAGGCTGGCGAGGATAATCGAAACGTGGCGCGTATGGCCTTGCTGCTGGCCGGTCTGCCCATAGAGGTTGCCGGGCAGACCGTCAATCGTCTCTGCGGCTCAGGTTTGCAAGCTATCAATAGCGCGACGCAGGCCATTCAAACCGGGGCAGGCGATACCTTCGTTGCAGGAGGCGTGGAGAGCATGACACGTGCGCCTTTTGTGTTCGCTAAGGCCGACAGCGCCTTTAGCCGCAACATGACCTTGCAAGACACAACGCTCGGCTGGCGATTCGTCAATCCTCGCCTGTCTGCCATGCATTACCCATACAGTATGGGTGAAACGGCAGAAAATGTGGCAGAGCGCACGAAGATTGGCCGGGAGGAACAGGACGCCTACGCGCTGCGCAGCCACCAGCGTGCCGTTGCAGCGCAACAAGCTGGTCGTTTCGCGGCGGAAATAGTGCCCATGACCATTCCACAAAAGAAGGGCGAAGCAATCACAGTCGCTCTTGATGAGCAGCCACGCCCGGATACAACGCTTGAAAAACTCGCGGCGCTGAAACCCGCCTTCCGTAAAGATGGCAGCGTGACTGCCGGCAACTCATCGGGCATCAACGATGGCGCAGCAGCCCTGGTACTGATGGCCCGTAGTCGCGCTCAGCAGTTGGGTTTACGCCCACGGGCACGTATTGTGGCGTCGGCTGTGGCGGGCGTTGACCCCGCTTACATGGGCCTCGGTCCCATTCCCGCAACACGCAAGGTTTTGCAACGTGCCAGGCTCAGCATCAAGGATGTGGACCTGGTCGAATTGAACGAAGCCTTTGCCGTCCAGGTTTTGCAGTGTGTGCGCGAACTGGAGATCGACGAGGAGAAACTCAATGTCAATGGTGGGGCCATCGCGCTAGGACACCCACTGGGCTGCAGCGGCGCACGACTCGTTGTGACTCTACTGCACGAACTGGAGCGGCGCGGTGGTCGCTACGGCCTGGCAACCATGTGCATCGGTGTAGGGCAGGGCATTGCGACGATAATCGAGCGGATTTAATCGTAGCATTGAAGTGGCTGCGCCACAGACGGCCACTTCAATGCTACGATTAAATCCGCTCATTCAACTCCCCTGCACCTTCTTCCCCTGCGTCGCCGACACATACGCCTCCTGCAGCTTTGGCACCGTCTCATAATTCCGAAGTTCCGCCGGCTCAATCCAGCGCTTTTCGGTGGCCTCCCAATCCAGGTTAATAGCGTCGGGAGTCAGCACCTCGAAAAGGAACGGGTGCACATACCAGTGCCGTCCAATAGCAGGATCTTCAACTTCCACAACCGCACCGCGTCTGAGCATACGTATTTGCTCGCGCTGCAACCCCGTCTCCTCGCGAATCTCGGTAAAGGCTTGCTCATCTGGCGTCACACCCTCTTCTACAAAGCCACTAATGCCTCCCCAGCGAGCATTATAACTACCGACACGCTGACTGCGCCGCACAATCAATATACGCGGCTGGCCCATATCAGTCCGCAAAAGAAAACCTGTGACAACATGTGTCTCGCGCAATGGCTGCTGCGGATTTTCCGCAGGTTGGTTTCGACTCATCGTATTCCTCCTCAATAGCCTGCGATAATCAGGCTATAGCAGTATGCTTGACAGTATAGTAACCGCTCCTATATAGTATGCTTGGCGTATGCTAAGCTATTTGACATACCATGTGTCGTAATTAAAATTATACCCTTTTTACAGCCTTAAAGGCCTGTATGCCTTTACTATTGGAGGTAGGCCGACGTGCAAACACTTGGAATCGTAATCGCCCTGATTATTCTGGTTTTTGGAGCCGGGATTGCGCTCTATGCCGGGTATCTGATCGGGACGACACGAAATAAACAACACTTCGCTGAACGCTTGCAGAATGAAAAGGAGGCCAGTGAGCAAAAACTGCTCGAACTCCAGGTTCAGCAGCGTGAGACGCTGCGTGAAGCGCGTGATGAGACCGCACGCTTCCGTGCAGCTTTGGAACGAGATAATGCAGAGCGGCGCTCCGAGCTACAGCGGCAGGAGCGCCGCTTGCAACAAAAAGAAGAAACGCTTGAACGCAAGATTGACGCATTGGAGCAGCGTGAGCGTAAACTAGCCGGTCGTGAGCGTTCCCTCGAGCAGGCGCAGGAAGAATTAGCAGTTGTCAAACAAGAACAACTCAGAGAGCTTGAACGCATCGCTCAACTCACTGGGGAGCAGGCCAAAGAAATCTTGCTTACGCGCATCGAAAATCAGGTGCATGAGGAAGCCGCACGCCGTATTCGCGCCATCGAGGAAGAGGCGCGCGAAGAGGCTGATGCCCGTGCGCGCGAGATCATCACCCTGGCGATTCAGCGCTGTGCCTCGGACCAGGTAGCGGAGGCAGTTGTCTCCGTCGTGCCATTGCCAAACGACGAAATGAAAGGACGTATCATCGGGCGTGAAGGACGTAATATTCGCGCGCTGGAAGCCGCGACAGGTATTGACCTCATTATTGATGATACACCAGAAGCGGTGATTCTCTCTGGCTTCGATCCAGTACGTCGCGAAGTGGCACGCCTTGCATTGACCAAATTGATCCTTGATGGACGCATTCACCCGGCCCGCATTGAGGAGGTTGTTGCCAAGGCACGCCAGGAAGTGGATGCTATTGTTCGCGAAGAGGGTGAGCGCGCCGTAATGGAAGCTGGTGTGCACGGCTTGCAGCCGGAACTGCTCAAAATCCTGGGACGGCTGCATTTCCGTACCAGTTACGGGCAGAACGTACTGGCACATTCTGTGGAGGTCTCCATTCTTGCAGGCACGATTGCTTACGAGCTTGGTGCCGATGTGAACGTATGCAAAACCGCTGCGCTGCTGCACGACCTGGGTAAAGCCATAGACCAGGAGGTCGAGGGGCCTCACGCCATTATCAGTGGCGAGATAGCTCGTCGTTTCGGCAAATCGCCCAAGATCATCCATGCCATGGTGGCTCACCACGCAACCGAATCCGAACCCCAGAGCCTGGAAGCAGCCATCGTACAGGCGGCGGATGCTATTTCAGCCGCTCGCCCCGGCGCGCGCCGCGAAACCATCGATCTTTACATCAAACGCCTGGAGGCGCTTGAAAATATCGCTAACTCGTTTACCGGCGTAGAAAAATCTTTCGCCATACAGGCCGGTCGAGAAGTGCGTATCATCGTCAAACCCGAAGAAATTGACGAGTACGCGGCCAATCGCCTTGCCAGCGACATCGCTCACAAAATCGAAGAGAGCCTCGACTACCCCGGCCAGATCAAGGTGACCGTAGTGCGCGAGACCCGCTCAATCGACTACGCCCGGTAGCCACATGTGTCTATAAGTTTAATTTAAGTGTAACTGTTCAGCAGGGGGTTCCAAGGGGCCTGCAAGGCCCCTTGGTGGGGTGCGGGGTGTCCCCGCCCTTCTCCCTCACCCCGCCGTCGGAGGCGGTGCAAGAGAACGGAATTTTATATGACTAACTATATCGACCTTCATACTCATTCGACCGAGTCTGACGGCATCTACTCGCCATCCGAACTGCTCCACAAAGCCAAAGAAGCTGGTCTGCGAGTGCTGTCTCTAACCGACCATGACACCACCGGAGGACTCGAAGAGGCTGCCCAGGCAGCACGGTCCTTAGATATAGATCTTATCCCCGGCATTGAAATCAACACCGACGTAAGCGGCGGGGAGGTACACATACTCGGCTACTTCCTCGAGTACCAGCGTCCAGAGTTTCAGGGCGTCCTCAAAGTGCTGCGCGATGCACGTGAGCGACGTGGACAGCGCATAGTAGAACTATTGAACGAACACGGCATACATATTTCCTGGGAACGTGTGCGCGAAATTGCGCAGGGTTCGGTGGGTCGTCCACACGTGGCCGAGGCGCTCCTGGAGGCTGGCTACGTGCAAAGCATCGGTGAGGCTTTTGATAAATATATCGGCAACGGGCGCTTTGCATATGTGCCGCGTTACAAGCTCACTCCAGGAGATGCTGTGCGCCTCATCGCCAGCGTTAACGGCTTACCTGTCATAGCTCATCCCCTCGACCTTCCCGGCCTCACTGAACTGCGTAACTGGCTGCCCGGCCTGCGCGAAGCCGGTATGGTGGGACTGGAAACCTACTATGGGCAATACACAGGCGAGGATGAGCATGAATTGCGTGCCCTGGCCAATGAATATAACCTCATACCGACCGGTGGCTCTGATTTCCACGGTCCCGGGATTCACCCCACACCCCTGGGCGGCCACTATGTCCCCTATGAGTCAGTCGAACGGCTGAAAGCCGAGTCGGCCAAACGCTACGGCAAGATACTCCCTCCATTCCAATTGCCCCCACCTGTACAAGAAAAATGAGGGGGGCCATCGGGAGCGAGACAACACTGCAGGTTGGTGGCTTCATAATCGCCGCAACACTTCTCTCCGTCCCGCATCCTTCCAGCGACTGCTCTCAACCCCATCCTCACCCGCCGGTCGACGCCCCAACTTCTCTGCCTCCACCTGCTCATTCATTAACAGGCTACCCACAATTGCGGCAATTTGAGATGGAGCAAGCTCCTCTTTTCCCGTATCATCGCTCTCACTCGTGCTGGCGGACGCAATGAATTGCATCCCTACATTGCGTGTATCCCACTCTTCCGCAATGAAATCGGTGGACATATCACCGGCAATATAGCGAGGATGCTCCATCAGCCAGCGGGCAAAGGGCAGCGTCGTGCGCACACCTAGCACCTGGTACTCTTGTAAAGCGCGGCGCATACGCGCGATAGCATGAGGCCTGTCTTTGTCCCAAACAATCAGCTTTGAGAGCAGGGGATCGTAGAATAGCGGCACCTGAAGCCCGGCGTACATGCCGCTATCAACTCGCACGCCGGGACCGGACGGCTCTTGCAACGCCTGCACTGTACCCGTCGCGGGCAGAAAACGGTTCTCCGGGTCTTCAGCCGAGATACGGCACTCGATAGCTGCGCCACGGAACTGTGCCTGCTCCTGGCTGAAGGAAAGCGGCAGACCGGCGGCAACGCGGAACTGTTCCTGTACCAGGTCGATGCCCGTGCACCACTCCGTCACCGGATGCTCCACTTGAATGCGCGCGTTAACTTCCAGGAAATAGAAATTGCGATCCGGTCCAAGCAAGAACTCAGCGGTACCGGCGTTGACATATGAGATTGCGCGGATCAGGTTAATCGTCGCCGTCGTCATGCGCTTGCGCAGCTCTTCATCTATGACCGGTGAAGGAGACTCTTCGATGAGCTTCTGGTGACGGCGCTGGATGCTGCACTCGCGCTCGCCAAGATGTACAACGTTGCCGTGCGTATCTGCGATGAACTGCACCTCGATATGGCGGGCAGGAGAGACTGCTTTCTCAAAGTACACACGATCATCACCAAAGGCGCTTCTGGCCTCGCTGCGTGCCGTCCGTAAAGAAGAGTGCAGGTCTTTGGGATCACGAACGAAGCGGATACCCTTGCCGCCGCCGCCTGCCGCGGCCTTCAATAGCAAGGGATAGCCGATCTTTGCTGCAATCTCCTCAACCTCCGCCTCGCTAGCGTTGTCGATCAATGCCCCGGGCACAATAGGTACCCTGGCAGCCTGCGCAGTATTGCGGGCTGCGGTCTTCTCACCCACAGCGCGCTGCACTCCTGCCGGTGGTCCCACAAAGATCAACCCCGCGTCAGCGCAGGCATCTACAAACCCCGCATTCTCCGATAGGAAGCCATAGCCAGGATGTATCGCTTGCGCCCCTGAACGTTTAGCAACTCCTATAATCGTAGGAATGTGCAGGTAACTCTTCGCTGCCTGGGAAGGACCGATATGGTAGGCTTCATCGGCCATACGCACATGTAAGGCATTTCGATCAACGTCGCTATACACCGCAACGCTACTTAACCCAAGTTCACGACAGGCACGAATGATGCGTACCGCGATTTCACCGCGATTGGCAATCAGTACTTTGTGAAAAGGCAAGTCAGATGTAGAGATTGTATGCACGAAAACGCTCCCTTCACACTTCTGCAGCCATCAATGAAACAATGGCGGCGCAGTGGGGTCAGGTTCTTTAGCCTCTCGAGAAAGATTTCCTAGCATATGAGGAGAACTTCATTGGCTTCCGGTTCTCCTATTATCGCATGTCCCCTTGCGATTGACAACCTATCGACTTAACTATTCCAGGGCTACTCAAAAGTCGCTCTGATTGGCAGCAAGCCTCCCCACCCCAGATGAATCAAGAGCGTGGTGCCGCTTTGGCGCTACCGCGCCAAAGCGGCACCACGCTCTTTTACTCTTTTTTGGGCGGGGAGGGGAAGAGGAAAAAGACGTTTGAGAAGCTCTGTTAACTATGCAGGTACCCGATTCCTGGCTCAAAAATATGGTGCAAGTAGCGCTCATTTTGCGCGGTAAATATTTTTTTGCGCTGCCCGGCCGGTTATATGCTGCATCTCCTCGTATCCCCACTAAGGAAAAAAGTCCTGTTCAGCAAATCCTGTAAAAAGTGGTCGTGATGATCGTTAGTGGCGATACACAATGGGTACCGCTCATACACGATGGAACATCATCGATGAAGTGGGGGATGGGGTGAGAGGCATCGTACATGCTGCTCGCCTTTTCCCTAAATGAAAGTCACCACGGATGTAGTAGGTTACGATGACACTGTAGGAGGAGAGGATCCATGAAAGCTCTGCGCTGTTCGGGACTGATCGCGATCACATTGCTGCTGACCATCTTGCTGGTAGCTTGTGGTGATACCACCACACAGGGAACTCCGGCAAACACTGCGAGTCAGGGCAAGTCCAACGGGAACACCACGAATACCCAAAATGATGGTGGGATGATGTATGCAACACCCACGGCCAACATGAACAACAGCAACACGAATAAGAACAATGGCACCATGATGGGAGGTATTACCATTACGCCTACCATGGGGGGAAATATGGCCGCGTTCATTCACACGGGCAAAGCCACTATAAATGGGAAGCAGGTGAATGTACTCATGACGAAGAAAGGCTTTGCCGTGTACTACTACAGGGCTGATAACATGTTTACAGCCACCTGCACTGGTCAGTGTGCTCAAAACTGGCCGCCTGTGCTGGCTCCGCAAGGGATGATGACGATTTCCAGTTCACTACCCCTGCCCAAGCAGTTGTCAGTGCATCAGACTGCCAACGGAGCTCAAGTGTTCTACGATGGCCATGCGTTGTATACCTACGCGGCGGATGCGCAGCCTGGTATCGCTACAGGTCGCGCTCAGGATATGCAATGGTACCTGGTAGGTTTCTTGCTCTAACAAGCGTGAATCAGATGGAATGGATGACCCACGCGGAGGCTCAATACGGGTCACCAAAAGTTGGCGAGCAAGCCCGCGCCCTTACGCGGTTTCATTGGCCGACGAGGGCGGGGCAAGCCCGCGCCCCTACGAATCCAGGCCGGACATTTTTGCCAGCACCTTGTAGACAATTGCGAAGTCTTCCTTTGCCAGGCCCATGGCGCGGGCTGCGGTCAGATACTCGTTGCTAGCGGCAACCGTTGGCAGCGGCACATCGAGTTCCCTGCCCATCTCCAGCGCCAGTAGCATATCTTTCTGCATCATATTCACATCGAACCACGCTTCATCCGGCTTTTTTAAGATGAAAGGGGTGCGATACTTCAGCGAGGGCGAGGCTATGACGCTGTTCAGCATGACTTCGAGGGCGGTTTCGCGCGGGATACCACCCTTCTCGGCAAGGAGCAGCCCTTCGCTGAAGGCCAGCATCTGCACTTGTAAGTTGAGGTTGATAGCGATCTTCATCAAGACAGCCTGGCCATTCGAGCCGACGTAGTTTACCTTTGGACCGATGTCCAGCAAGATAGGTTTGACTTGCTCGAAGACAGCCCGTTCACCACCGACCATCAGAGACAGTTGCCCTTGTTCCAGGGTGATTACGCTGCCAGATACCGGCGAGTCGAGCATTTGAGCTCCTTTTTCTGCAACGTGGGAGGCCAGTCTGCGGGAGGCGGCGGGACTGACGGTGCTCATGTCAATGTATATTTTACCGGGACCCAAACCGGCCAGTATACCATTGGGGCCACCTGTTACCTCGTGTAGAGCGGCGGTATTTGTCACCATGGTGAAGATTACATCAACTGCTTCGGCAACCGCCCGCGGTGTATCGGCCCAGCGCATGCCGGCGTCCAACAACCACTGCGCTTTCGACTTCGTGCGGTTATAGCCGGTGACGCTGTGACCTGCATCGAGGAGTCGTTTGGTAACACGGCCGCCCATCGCTCCCAACCCGATAAATCCAAGATTGGCCATAGTCAACCTCCACAGAATCGGCTGCAATATAGACATAATTGGTAGGATAAACTGACCAGTAAGATCAAGATGAATGTACCATAATTATGCTTGTGTGTCAATCCTTGTAATGCTGTTTTTCTGCACAAAAGGGAAATCAGGTTACTCTACTACACAAATGTATCATTTCTTGCTGATATAACTAAATAGTTATAAGTAGTATTCATAACCCCTATCAAGATTCATAGACTTTCATCTGCATTGGCTGTTAGACTTATCTTATGCACACATAGCTGCTATGGCTGTTTTATAGGAGCTTCACAGGAAAAAGGAGACATCTCATGATTGCACAGCGAGCAAAAACCAA